>ENA-UOOM01002770-UOOM01002770.1-fermentation-metagenome-genome-assembly--contig:-NODE-2770-length-13821-cov-4.299143_pt1 | contig 13821 bp, 7 predicted proteins | sample MGYA00245781_ERZ724031 | MGnify/ENA primary metagenome ERZ724031 (study PRJEB28704, sample SAMN03018317) | fermentation metagenome | biome: anthropogenic terrestrial biome; feature: soil; material... | reverse complement strand
CCAGGGATCCCTGGAGCTGGGAAATAAAATTCCCGATGGAAGTAAACATCCAGGTAATCCCGTTCATCATCTGCACAATGGGGACAACCTCGCTGAATGAGATGTCCCCGTTCAACGCCAGAACACTGCCGGCGATCAAAATGCCGACAAAGCCCATGGTGTTCACCAGACCGTTCATGCCGTTCAGCATGGATTGATAAACAATCCGCTTCATTGCCATATCCTTTACCCCCAGGTTGGCAGAAGCATAATAAGCAAACAAACGCTGCTTTAGGTTGAATATCCTGGACAAACGATCGCCTGCAAGAATATCCGTCAGAGCCTGGGTGGATTCTGACAAATGCCGCTGTACCCCGTCGCTTGTCTTTTTAATCGGTCGGGCAAACAAGGCATTCAGCAGGGCACAGGCCGCTCCGATGACGATCCCGATCCCACCCATTTTCGGATGAATCGAAAAGATCACCACGATGGAGCCGATGCCGGACAGAACAGCCATCAGCGGCAGGGCAAGCTGCCAGCTGTACGCATTCTCCGCCGTCTGGACATCGTTGGTCATCCGGGAAAGCAGATCACCGCTATGACTCGCTCCGATTTGTGTCATGGAAAGCTGCTGGATCTGATGAAACAGCCGGCTGCGGATATTTGCAGTTGTCCTTGCCACCGAGCTTTGAAAAAACCAGGAAAACAGCGGAATGGCCAGTATAAAAATCAGCAGGCGGATCCCCAGAGTGAACAGTGTCTGACGGAGCAAGCCCATATCCCGGGTTAAACCAGCCTGGGTCAAGCCTTCCAGGGATCGTGCAAAAATCAAGTTGCTTCCAAAACTCTGCAGGGAGGTGCCCAGAATCCCAATCACATAAATCGGCCACCACTTTCCTGTAAATCGCAGCAGCCGAAACAGCCGGTTATTTCCTGTGGAAATACGCTTTTCCCCCTGCACTTTTCTTTCCCACATTCTTTCTTCCCCCCCTCACGCCTGCATTCGGCCAGAATCTGCCTCTGCATATTGTTTGTAATACAATTTACGGTACAGACTTCCCGTCTGCATCAGTTCTTCATGTGTCCCTTCCTCCACAATGTGGCCGTGCTCCATGACCAATATCCTGGAAGCGGACCGGATGGTGGTCAGCCGGTGGGCAACCACCAGAACAGTCCTGCCCTTCATCAGCACCTCCAGAGCCTGCTGCACCTCACGCTCCGATTCCGTATCCAGGGCGGAGGTTGCTTCATCCAGCAGCAGGATGGGGGCGTCCTTCAAAAGTGCCCGGGCAATGGCAATTCGCTGACGCTGCCCTCCCGACAGCCTGGCGCCTCTCTCGCCTGCCAGAGTCCGGTATCCCTCCGGCAGACTTTCAATGAAATCATGAATGTCCGCTGCCTTTGCCGCCGCAATAATTTCCTGTTCCGTCGCATCCCTCTTTCCATAGGCAATATTCTCATAAATGCTTCGGGGATACAGATAGGTATCCTGGGATACCCAGGCAATGTGGCTCCTCAGGGCTTCCAAATTCCAGTCCTCTGTTCTGCCGCCAAACACCCGGACATTTCCCGAACAGGGAGCATAGAACCCGGCAATCAGTTTCAGAACCGTACTCTTCCCGCAGCCGCTGGGACCTGCCAGGGCAATTGTCTGCCCCGGTGCAATTTCAAAGTTCTGATTCTGCAGAACCTCGCGATCTTTTTTCCTGCCCTCCTCCCCATAGGAAAAGGAAACATCTTCAAAGCAGATCGCCGGAGTCCGGACATCGCTGTCCGCAGAAAAGCATTGCCCGCTTTCCCTTTCCACCGGCTCGTTCCAGATCTCAATAATTCGTGAAGAAGCAGCGGAAGCCGTACGATAGGAAGCAATCGCAGAAGGAAACTGGGCCATGGGGTTCAGGACAAAATTGGAGAGATTGATGAAGGAGATCAACTCGCCGAAGGTCATCCTGCCAGCGGTAACAAGATAGCCGCCATAGGCAAAAATCAGCAAAATGGGAAGCATCTGCATCAGAAGATTCACCGGAGCAATGGCCTCGTGGATCCGTACCGTCTTCAGGCTTTTGCCCAGCGCCTTTTTCACTGCTCCGACACATTTCCTGTCCAGTGTTTCTTCAATTTGAAAGGCTTTTGCTTCTTCCATGCCTTCTATCATATCTTTGGACACAACATTTACCTCGGCCAAAGCTTCCTGCTGCTGCACGGTATATTTTTCAATGGGTCTGGACATCAGCAGAATAAGTATCAGGAACAGCGGAGTTGCCGTAAAGCTGGCCAGGGACAGCGCAAAGCTGGCGACAAACAGATATGCGGCAGCTGCGAGAAAGGTAATGGGTTGTGCAATCAGCTCTGCCAGGGAACCCTGCAGGAACTGCTGCAGCAGACTGATATCATTGTTCAGCCGGGACAGCAGATCACCGGAAGGATGCCGGTCCAGACAGGATGCCGGGAGCTTCTGTATATGCTTTGTTGTTTTCTCCCGAATGTCATACATGGCGTATTGTGCATACCGTCCGGCACAGTAGGTTCTCAGGATAGAAACCGGGAATTCGATGACGGCAATCCCTGCCACAATCCGGACCGTCCGGTAAAACCGGAGCCGATCTCCCGATACGGCAGCATCCAATCCCCTGCCCAGATAAATGGATGAAAAAACAGTGCAGGCAGCACCAAGGACGGAAACAACCGCCGCCAGGACGAGCCAGCTCCGGTAGGAACCGGCAATATCCAGCAAACGAATCATCGGTGATTTTGTCCCCGCTTTTTTCACCTTATATACTCCTCTCCTGAAATGGTTGTTCGCGTTTGTTTTTATCCCGGCAGATTTCCCTTCTACCGGTTCCTGTGTGGGATTCAACTGGATGGACTCCTTTCGGCATCATTTTGCATTGCTTTGTATTTGCTTTGTATTTGATCTGTTGTTTTCAAGCCTTCAGACAATTCGAATGCGGACAAGGGTGTCCTCCTCCCTCACGGTAACCAGATCCGTATTTCCGCCTTCCCGGATGGCCCGGACCAGATCCCGCATATCCCGTTGCTTTATGCTGCTCAGCACCTCCCGGGCAGTCTTCCCTCCTCCGTTGTCCTTGTCCTTATATTTGCTGTTTACCACTCTTTTGCCGATGAAAAAGCCCAGATTCAGCAGGGAAATCGGAACATAGAACCGGATATTATGATCTTCTTCCCGTACATGAATTCCCAGCCAGTGCCCTTTCCGGCGGATGATTTTCCCCGGTCCTGTACGACGCCGCTTTCCGGAATGTTCCCTTTTTTGCTGCTGTGGACTTCCGACCTGTTTCAGCAGAGAGACCGCTTCGTCCGCTGTCATCTTCCCCCGCTCCAGATCTGTCAATACTATCATTTGCTTCGTCATCATCCTGCAGGAACCTGCCTAATCCACATAGATTTCCACAAGATCGCCGTCATCTTTTACTTCCAGCAGTTTTCCGGTAGCGCCCTTCTTCACCGCTTCCAGCAGCTCGTTGAAGTCGATCCCTTCCAGCTTTTCCATTTCCGGAGCAAACTTCGGCCCAACCTGCATACCGATTTTCAGGCCAACCTCTACAACGGAAAGCGGCAGGTTGATCTGCACTTTCTGTTCCCCTTCTTCCGAAACCCGCAGCCGCAGAAATTTGCCCTTCAGGTTCAGGGAATCGGTTGGCTCTTCCGATTCCAGAAGAACAGGCTCCGGTTCTTCCGGACCCATTGCATCCAAAAGCTTTTCCGCCTCTTCCACGGTAATCTTTTTCTCCTCCACCATCTGGAGAATTTTCTTCATTTCCTCCCGCATAAATGGATTCCCCCTCATTTTTTTATACGCTTAAACTGCAGAACTACAAAAGATGCGATATCCAAAAAGCACAACAGGTTACTTTATTTTTTTAACTGATTCATTGCTTCCTCATAAGTGATCTCCCCATTGCTGAGCCTCTCCAGAATTACCTTCCTGGACTTTTGCGGTTCGCTGTCCGGATCCCGGTTGTCACTGCTCACGTGATAACCCAGGCTCTGTACCACATCATCCAGCTTTCCCCTTACGGTAGGATAGGATATGCCCAGCTCCTTCTCCACCTCCTTGATGTTCCCCCGGCATTTCAGAAAAACCTCAATAAAATACTTCTGCTCCCGGGAAAGATAACTAAATTTATCCGGTTGGAACTCTCCCTCCAACCTGGTATGACAGCGGCTGCAATACAAAGCCGTAACCTTCAGCCGGTTATGACATACCGGACATTTCGCAGGGATTGGATAGGTCAACCACGTTTCCTCCTTCTGTTATTTGTCTTGCTTTTTCTATTATATGGGGCGGCTGATGAAATGTCAATATATAATTTAATCATATTTATTTATTTTTTAAATTTAATCAATTTTATAAATCAATACATTAAATATATCAATTTTCGGTATTATGGCTCCTTGTTTTACAATTATGCAGGAAGTCGCTCCTTCAGCCATATGCACCATCCATTTTATGGAACGCTCTGACTCTTCAGTGAAAAGCATAGCGGATCTCAATACAATATCATATGCTGAAGGATGGAATCATATTGGCAGGCCGTATTGTCGAAACGGGAAGTGAAATGGAGTATCCATGCCAGGGATGAATTCTCCCATGGTACAAAAAAAGAGGATACGGAACGGGTATCCTCTGTCTTCCTTACTTTCCCTTTATTTTTGGTTTCTCTTATTTTACAACCAGATTCAGAATCCGGCCGGGAACATATATGGTTTTGACGACATTCTTTCCCTCCAGCTGGGCTTTCAGCTTCTCCTCCTTCATGGCGGCGGCCTTCACAGCATCCTTTGCGGCGTCCACAGGAACAACCATTCTGCTCCGGATCCTACCATTGATCTGCACCACGATTTCTGCGGATTTCTCCACCATTTTGGATTCATCGCATTTTGGCCAGGTCTGATCGGTAATCCTGCTGTGATTCCCAAGAATGGACCACAATTCCTCGGTAATATGAGGGGCCACCGGATTCAGCAGGATCAGCAGAACTTCAAAATCACCTTTTGTTACCCGGCCGGCCGCATAGAAATCATTGACCAGGGACATCATCGCTGCAATCGCCGTATTGAATTTCATGCTCTCAAAGTCTTCGCTGACCTTTTTGATGGTCTTATGAATACTTTTCTCCAGACCGGGAGAGAGTTCCTCCCCGCCCACCAGAAACTCCCGGGTCCTCCAGACACGGTCCAAAAACCTTCTGCAGCCCGTAATACCGTTCAGCGACCAGGGAACGCTTTTCTCAAAATCACCGATAAACATTTCATACAGCCTCAGGGCATCCGCACCGAATTTCCTTACCATATCATCCGGATTGATGACATTGCCTCTGGATTTGGACATTTTTTCATTGTTCTCTCCCAGAATCATGCCATGGGACGTACGTTTCCGATAAGGCTCCGGCATCGGAACCACACCGATATCATACAGAAACCGGTGCCAGAACCGGGAATACAGAAGGTGCAGGGTGGTATGCTCCATTCCTCCGTTGTACCAATCCACCGGCATCCAGTACTCCAGATTTTCCCTGCTTGCCAGGGCTTCGGAATTATGAGGATCCGTATATCTCAGAAAATACCAGGAAGAGCCGGCCCATTGCGGCATGATGTCTGTTTCCCGCTCTGCCTTGCCGCCGCACCTGGGACAGGTGGTATTCACCCAATCCGTCATGTTGGCCAGAGGGGATTCCCCGTTGTCCGTGGGCTCATAGCTTTCCACATCCGGCAGCAGTACCGGCAGCTCCGACTCCGGAACCGGCACCCAGCCGCATCTCTCGCAGTGAACCAGTGGAATGGGCTCTCCCCAGTACCTTTGACGGGAAAACACCCAGTCCCGCAGTTTATAGTTAACCCTGGAGGCACCCAGCCCCTTTTCCTTCAGCCATGCAATCATTGCCTTTTTGGCTTCCTTCACCTGCATGCCGTTCAGGAAACCGGAGTTCACCAGAGTGCCGTTTTCGATATCCGTATAGGCTTCCTTCTGCACATCCCCGCCGGCCACCACTTCCACAATGGGCAGGGCGAACTTTTTTGCAAACTCCCAGTCCCGGCTGTCATGCCCCGGAACAGCCATGATGGCTCCGGTCCCATACGACATCAGGACATAATCGGACACAAAAATGGGAATCTTCTTTCCATTTACCGGGTTCACCGCCTGAATGCCCTGAATCCGGACACCGGTCTTTTCCTTTACCAGTTCCGTCCGCTCAAAATCGGATTTCCGGTCGGCAGCTTCCCGATAAGCCGCCAGTTCTTCCGGATTTGTAATCCGATCCTTCTGCTCCCCGATCAATGGATGTTCCGGTGCAATGACCATATAGGTGGCGCCGAACAGCGTGTCCGGACGGGTGGTATAGACCCGGAGCTTGCTGCCGCCGGTTACCTCAAAGTCCACCTCTGCTCCGGTGGACCGTCCGATCCAGTTCCTCTGCTGCAGCTTCACCCGCTGAATATAATCCACATCCTTCAGTCCATCCAGAAGCTTTTCCGCATAATCGGTGATCTTCAGCATCCATTGGTTCTTTACCTTACGGACCACTTCCCCGCCGCAGCGCTCGCACACTCCATTGACGACCTCTTCATTGGCAAGACCGACCTTGCAGGAAGTGCACCAGTTGATTGCTGTTTCCTTCTTATACGCCAGGCCCTTTTCAAACAGCTTCAGGAAAATCCACTGTGTCCACTTATAGTATTCCGGATCCGCAGTATTGATTTCCCTGGACCAGTCAAAGGAAAGGCCCAGCGATTTCATCTGTGCCTTGAAGCGGGCAACATTCTTCTCTGTAACAATCTTCGGATGAATTTTATTCTTTATGGCATAGTTTTCCGTGGGAAGCCCAAATGCGTCCCACCCTATGGGAAACAGGACGTTATACCCCTGCAGTCTTCGCTTGCGGGCAATGATATCCATTGCGGTATACGGGCGGGGATGTCCCACATGAAGCCCCTGCCCCGACGGATAGGGAAATTCGATCAATGCATAGTATTTTGGCTTCGTCTTATCCTCCGACACCTGAAATGTGCCTTCCTCATCCCAGATCGTCTGCCACTTCTTTTCAATTACCTGCGGATTATATTTTTCCATAAAATTTTCCATCCTCTCCTTTTCCTGAGCTATCCCTGCTTACCCCTGATTTCACTGCTGCTTTCACCAAATCCCCGCAAATAAAAAGAAAGGCCTCCATCCCATTATAGAGACGAAGGCCCGCGGTACCACTCTACTTGCCGGACTCTGCGTCCGGCCGCTTTAATCAGGCAATAACGGACCTGACCGGCTGTGGCTGGTTACCTCACCACAACAGCTCCGGGACGAGTTCGGCATCCGTTTCTGCCGCTTCGCACCTGATACGGCTCTCTGAGAGAAACGACCCGCCTACTGCTTCCCATCCTCGCTTGGTTCATTCTTACTTTTATTATTATACCAAAATCACATAATAAATCAATACACAATGATTCAACATTTTTTCGGCAGGATTTCCATGGGAGATCCTTCCGTTTATCCGACAAATCACTGTTTTCCCTGCTCTGCCGGATGACCTGATCTTTTATGTATTACGATCAGTACCACCAGAACCAGAAGGATGGCTGCCAGATAGTACCCAATTGGGCTGTTATCCCCGGTTTTCGGTAAAAACCCGGTTTTATTTTCTTCCGGCTTTTTCGGCGTCTTACCGGTTTCATCCTTCCCCGGTGCTTTTGGATCCTCCGGCCCTTTCGGGTTCTCCGGAGACCTGGGCGGCTGATAGGTATTGGTTACCGTCAGACCGTCTTCGGATTTCCCATAGTTCTGCGGGACAAAGTCCTTGCCGTCCTTGTTTACTTCCTTTACCGAAAATTTGTATTTCTTTCCACTTGTGTCGGTCTCATTCAAGTCTGTCCATTCCACTTCCGTCGTACCATCTGCCAGCTCTTTGACTTCTGCCTCCGGTACTTCTTCGATGGCTCCGCCTTCCACTTCCCGGTACAGCTTCAGCCAAATGGCCGGCTTTTCTTCCGGCCCGCCGTTCCATACCTTTGTTCCCGTCACCTGCGTTTTAGGGCTCACATAGGTGTTGGTTACCGTCAGGCCGTCTTCGGATTTCCCATAGTTCTCCGGAACCTGTATTTCTTCCACCGTATAGCGGTACTCATTCCCATTTCGGTCGGTTTTGTCCTGGCTCCTCCAGTTATATTCATAGGTACCTTTTTCCAGAGTGACCGGACTGCCGACCTTTTCCTTTTTCACTGTATCGGACTCTCTGTATAACTGAAGCTGTATCGAATCGGGCCGGTTATATTCCCCGTCCACCCATACTTTCCTGCCGACAACATCCTGTTTCGACGATGCATAGGTGTTGGTTACCGTCAGACCATCTTCCGAAACGGCTTTCCCGTAACTTTCCGGCACGTTGATTTCGTCTACGGTATAGGAGTATGGCTCCCCCCTGCGATCCCTTTCCTCCAGATCCGCCCAGGTATGCGTCCATGGCTTCTCTTCTGTGCCATCCAGTGTAACCGGATCTCCGTATGCTTTCCCATTGCGGTAAAGCTGCAGCTCTATGTCCGACTTTTCTTCCGGCCCGTCAATCCATACCTTTGTTCCCGTCACCTGCGTTCTGGGGCTCACATAGGTATTGGTTACCGTCAGGCCGTCTTCGGATACCTCTTTTTTATAGTTTTCCGGAACACGAACTTCGTCTGCAGTATACTGATACGGTTTCCCGCCGATATCTGTTTTGTCCAGATCCGTCCAGGTATGCTCCCATGGCTTCTCCTCTGTACCATCCAGGGCTACCGGGTCTCCATAGGCTTTGCCATCCCGGAACAATTGGAGTTCAATGGACTCCGGCCTGCTTGCTTCACCGCCTTCCCAGACCTTGGTTCCGGTAATTTCCGTTTTTTCCCTGACATTTACGAAATCCACTTTTGCAATATTCTCTTCCTTGTTTTGATATCCCTTATCCACCGGAACCTCTGTCTGTTTGTCCGAAAGCACATAACCATTGGGTGCTTTCGCTTCCCGCAGATAATAAGTCCGAAGAGGCAGGTTCCCGATTTTCAGCACACCATTTTCTGTTTTAAATGGCTCATCACCAAACTGTTTATACTCGCCATTCAGCTTATACCATAAGGTAAATTCCGCCTCATTGTGTACAATAACGGATTTTGCCTCTGCATCCACCTTTGTGACCTGCAGTACTCCCTTCTTTGGATTCATTTCTCCGGATACATGGGAGTATTGTTTTGCATCCAGTCTCTCGGATTCCACCGTTTTTTTCTCAATTCCCGTTCCTTCGAATTCCACTTTGTTATTCACCTGACCATCGGTACCTGTCACAACCGTCTGATATCCGAGAACCAGAACGGTGTCCACATCTTCCTTAAAATTCAGAGTCAGGACGGTTTTTCCTTCTTCTGTCTCTTCCAGACCAAGGGTATAATCCTCCCCTTCCGTCAATGGAACCTTTTCCCCATCCATCAATTTATGAACTTCGAGGCTTCCCTCCACATATGTGAGACCCTTGCTTATGGTATCCACAATTTCAGCTTCTTTTATGACGGACAGACTCTCATTCACCTGAACTTCCCAGTTGATCCCGTCGCCAGTATAAACCTGATTGCCGCTGACATCAGCTGCCTTTTTGTCCAGGAATTTATCCGCATTCTCATAATGCAGAGTTGCGGAATAAGGATATTCTTTTTCTCCAACCTGCACGGTTGCCTGGTTGGGATACTGCTTTTCGGATATATCCGGTACCGCAGTCAGAAACTCTATTACATATCTGTCCTTTACCTCAAAATCATCCTGAAAGGTTAAAGTAAAGGTTTTCCCATCGACAGCAAGTTTATAATTTTCCGGTTCCAAAACTTTTCCCGTTATTTTGGTATTGCCGTACTGGTCAACATCATAAACCTTCACGGTGATGCTGTCTTCATCGATGGTTCCCTCATAGCTCAGGGTATCTTTCACAACCACACCGGTTCCAAGGTTCTGCTGCTGGTAGTTGGTGTACAGCTGCCATGCAATTTTTCTTTCCCTGCCGCTTGCCCAGCCTGCCTTTTGATTTCCTTCCCCATCAAAATGGACGAACCGGCCTTCTTTCTTCCCGCTGTTCCAGGAATCTTCCCGGACCGTAGTCTGAGCATCCCTGGTTACGTCCACACCATTTCCGTTTATCGTTTTTCCTGTGAACCTGGCGGAATTCCTATAGACTTTTGCTTCCCCGTCTGTATGAAGATCCGGAGTAAAGTCATCCACTTTCAGCTGCGGATCATAGGAAGTCTCATAGGTGATCACCATCCTGGAATTCAGCGGAAGGATCGGCGCATCAAATACCATGGTGAATCCCTTTTGATAACCCTCCGTTCCGTCCGCTTCGTTGGGTGTCAGGGTGTATCCTTCGGATTTGGATATCTCTTTCCCTCCGACCTGCACCTGCAAGGTATCCGGCAGCAGTATCAACCCCTTGTTTGGAAAGGTATCAACAATGGTAAGCTCCTCCAGCGCTTCCCTTTTGGGATCCACGACAATCTGCCACTTCATCGTTTTCTTATTGTAATCAATTGATTGAAAACTTTTTTCATAAGTATTCTTTTCCGGGTTTACCGGCCTGGATATTTCATGTTCGCCTTCGCCGACTCCGTCTCCTCCCAGCGAAGCAACGTTGTTAAACTTATCCATGGTAAAATCCTCTACCGGAGTCGTGTACTCTACGGTTATCTGATCCGTGCCTACCTCATCGAATACCATATCTAATTCTGTTTTTCCGGCATTCTCCCCATCCGTTACCGTTTGAATGGTGATGTTCGGTGTATAGTCCTTTCCTTCCAGGCTGGTAACTTTTATGTCATCTTCCGACAGGCTCAGCCCCTTCGGCAGAAGGTCGGTCAATGTCACCTGATCCAGCGGATGACGGGCTTCATTGATCTTCACGGTCCAGGTAATGGTCTTGTTTTCATAATCTACATGGGAGTTTCCCACTTTACTGAGAATATCAGGGCGTTGGACGGTGACCTCTTTCTCTGCTTCCCCTCTGGGTTTGTCTCCATCCTTTAATACCGTTTGATTGGTAAACTTATTATCCTTCTGATATTCTCCTCCGTTTATTTTTTCATAATCGACAGTGGTCAAAAATTCGATCTCATATCGTTCATCCGCTTCTATTTTCCCCAAATCCAGCGGAAATTCCAACGGTTCATCCCATTCATGCTCCATGGGCTTATCGTTTTTAAACTTTTTGACTACCATGGAACCTGCTTTCAATTCCAATCCTTCCGGCAACGGGTCCTCCACCACCGCATGATCCAGCTTGCCGCCGGCTTTGTTGACATCGATTTTCCACCATATCGTTCCGTCACCCTGCGGCCAGCCATCCTTTTCTATGGCGTTACTTCTCGTAAGCCCATCTACAGTTGCTTTCGCCGGCAACTTTGTTTCACCGTAGGAGAAGATTGCATCATTGGTAAAGGTGTCTTTTGAATAATCCTCGATGGTCGTCGTATATTCGATCCGATAACCTTTATAAGGTGCCAGGCTATCAAATCCGACCGTAAACTCCTTTCCGGCAATATCCGGGGTAACCGAAACTTCATCCCCCAGTGACTTTTTCCCTTCATATCCCAGAATAAGCTCATTTATTTTAAAGCTGTCTTCTTTTAATTTCAGCCCATCCGGAATGACATCCTTCACAGTGGCGTCGGTAATTTCCCCGTCACTGGTATTCACAACATCTATGGCCCAGGTAATTTCCCTTGCATCATGCTTGTGATCGGGATGCCCTTCTTTACTGATACTGTCTTGCTTCCCCTGTGGCTTCGCAATGATCGTCAGGGTTTTATCTTTGGAATCATGGAACACAATCGCCTGCTCTATATTGTCCTTAAACTTCTCCAGGTTAAATTTCAGTCCAAAACCAGCCGTTCCATTTACCACATCATCCCGCTCAATATTTTCATTGAATACAAATTTCAATACTCCATCAAGAATGCTGTATGTTCCAACCTCCAATTCATTTCCATCTTCATCCAGAATTTTTATAGGCTGGCCTTTAATATCGACTTTCGTAAATATGCCAGGAAGCTCCATTTCCGCCCAATCTCCGGCTTTGGCATCCAGGCCTTCCGTATTCCAGTCAAATTCTATGTAAACCTCTGTACCATCTGCAATGTCTATGACATCTCCGTTATGTATATCCGTCCCGTTTCTTCCTCCCAACCGAAAAAGATCCAATGTAAAGATATTGCCCAGATCTTTTCCTTTTGTATCTTCCGAGTCACGGGACTTTTCTGCAGTCATGGAAACAGGCACAGATTTTTCCGGCTCCGGATCCGCCTTCGGAGATTGCTCTTCCGGTGATTGCTTCTGCGGTAATTGCTCCTGAGGCGCCAACTGGCTTTCCTTTTGTTTCGATAAATCCTTTTGTTCCGGTAAATTCTTTTGGGGCTCGCCCGGAGATGCCTCTTCCGGGGAAAGTCCCTCATGAATCACTTCTTCCTCCGGCTGTTTTCCCTGAGATACATCTTCCTCCGTGAACCCGTCCTTTGCTGCTGCCTCCTGATTTGTTTCACCCGCAAATACCTTTGACGTGGTTGGTATTATAAGCTGAAATATTAATAGAAAAACCAACAGCAAACTAATCCTGTACTTTCTGCTTTGCAATAAATTTCTCATTCCAATTCCCCCTTCATTTATATTTCTTTATTCTTATTCCAAAAATAGCATAAACCTCCCTGCGCAATCTATATCTACCCTATAGACGACAAGAGAAACGATAAAGTTTTCTATTTATCAAAAAACATTGATTCTCATCAGCGCACTTTATTTACTTCTTATCCGTTGCTGTTTTCAGCCACTCTTTATTTTTAAGCACATATGAAAAGGTTTCCTCAATCCCAGTATGGTTGAAATGATTTCCATTGTCAAAACATTTTTGGCTCAACCTTCATTTTCCTGCGAAACAGATTGATCGGCTCCGGATTTTAATTCTTTCGCACAAATCCAATCATCCATGTTATCCCCTGTCATAGAAATAAAGCGCTCAAAACCTGAAAATCATCGTTGAGCGCTTTATACCGTGCTGTCCGCTTATTGCGGCCTTCTATTTCTGCCTATTTCTCCAGAAGCTTCCTGAGACGGTTGGGATAGTTGGTGATAATCCCATCAATGCCGAGATCCCTCATTTGTTTCATATCCCCGACTTCATTGATCGTCCAGGCATTTATCCTGATCTTCTCATCAAAAGCATCCTGCGCTTCCCTCTTTCCAAATGCCCTGAAATTGGGATGAATCGCGGTTGCTCCCATTTGCTTCGCATATTTTCCAGGCTTGTAGATCCGGTTGGAATACAGAAGGCCGGTCCGGATCCCCGGATCCAGATCAATGCATCTTTTGATGGAATAATGATTGAAAGAGGAAATAATGATACGATCCTTCAATTTGTATTCGTAAATCTTCTGAAACACAATCTTTTCAAGATCCGGATACTCAAACAGATCATTTTTGAGCTCGATATTCACAATCAGATCCGAATCCTTTATCAAATCAAAAAATTCATCAATCCCCGGAAGCTTCGCTCCGATGAATGCCTTGTCGCGTTTGATCCCGGCATCGAATTCCCTGAGCTCCGCAAAGGTATAATCCTTGATAAAGCCGGTCCCGTTGGTCGTTCTGTCAATCTTTTCATCATGGCAGATAACCGGATAACCGTCCTTTGTCAGGTGCATATCCGTTTCAAATCCATCGCAGCCGGCTTCCTTTGCCTTTCGAAATGCCAGCATGGTATTCTCCGGATAGGAGCCGCTAAAGCCTCTGTGAGCAATATTCAATGGTTTATTCAAAGTACTTCATTCCTTCCT
>ENA-UOOM01002769-UOOM01002769.1-fermentation-metagenome-genome-assembly--contig:-NODE-2769-length-13823-cov-9.236636_pt1 | contig 13823 bp, 10 predicted proteins | sample MGYA00245781_ERZ724031 | MGnify/ENA primary metagenome ERZ724031 (study PRJEB28704, sample SAMN03018317) | fermentation metagenome | biome: anthropogenic terrestrial biome; feature: soil; material... | reverse complement strand
CCTTCACAAAATATTTTCTCTGAAAACACGTCAGCAAGTTAGCGTAAGCATATTAAGCCAAAGTCATTATCAGCTTGTATGTATTCTACATATATGCCGCGGTATGTTCCATCTCCGTCCACTTCTGTTCCATTTCGGAAACCAGCCGAAACTGCGTTCGGCATCGGTCAAGATTCTGCCCTTCCCTGTCTGTCTTAAAATAAGTATCCCCATTCAGGTAATCCGTCAGGAACCGGATGCCGCATTCCAGCGTCATCATCTTTGCCCCGATCGGAAGATTTTGCTTTTCAGCATCTGTGAGGACGCTTCCGGCGGCGTTTAGGTACCCTTGTGTGAAAATTTGGAAGAGATCCAGATCAAAATGTACTTTTGAAAGATCTCTTTCATCCTCTGCGGCAGTAGATGCTCCAAATCGGATAGAATCGCCAAAATCACACACAGAGAGACCGGGCATAACCGTATCGAGGTCAATCAGACATATCCCCTTTCCAGTATCCCGGTCAAACAGAATATTGTTCAGTTTGGTGTCATTGTGGGTAACCCGCAGTGGGAGTCTTTTCTGTTTCAGCAGGTCAGTCAGGGTATAGGTGAACGGCTCCCGTTCCTCGACAAAACGGATCTCGTTTTTGACAGAAGCGGCACGGTTTTTTATATCCGCATCTAATGCCGCCCGAAATTGGTCTATTCGATTTGGGGTATTATGGAACTTCGGTATGGTTTTGTGAAGCGTATCTGCAGGAAAATCCGCAAGCAGAAGCTGAAACCTGCCGAGAGAGCAGGCAGAGTTGTAGAAGTCCCGCGCTGTTCTAGGGTGCTCCAGTGTAATCGTATTTTCAATAAAATCATACGCACGCCAGTAGCCTCCCTGCGGATCAATTGCGTACGGCCTGCCTGTCTGCGACGGGATAAGGTTCAGCGTTTCGCGGCCGGGATCGCCGCCTGCCTGCTCAATTTTTTTGTGGAGAAACCCCGTTACATGCGAGATATTTTCCATAAGTTCCTCTGGATTCTGAAAAACCAGTGTATTGATCCGCTGCAGAATATACCTTTTCATTTCTCTGCCCGCCCGGCAGCAAACCAAAAAGGTATCGTTAATATGGCCGTTGCCGTACGGGGCAACTCCCGAACACGGTCCACGGAACGAGAACATGGAAACGGCCTGCCCCAGCAGCCCTTCTGAAATCCGGGTCATATTCCGTCCCCCCAAAGACTATGCGGGTAAACTCCCTGACGCTTCAGCGCGCGGATAGCTCCCGCGACGGTAGTCTTGTCTTTTCGGTACGTCATGCCGTACCACTGATCCGGCGTTTTCAGCACGCGCACATCTGCCGTTCCGTCCTTAATCTGCGAATCCACAACCGACGGCAAAAAAAATTCAGCGCCCTGCGGATCGCGCACCGCCTCCCTGGAAAGGAAAACCGGAAAACGGCTTTCCACCGCATCCAGAAACGCGGTGGAAAATCCCCATAGATTCATGGAAACCGTACTGCCCAGCGGGATATCCGTCCAAGTGCGTCCGCCGTCCTCGGTATACGCCGCACAACCTCCCCGTTTCTCAATATGGACACGTTCGTGAATATCCGAAAGATATCCATCCGGCGTTACCGTGCAGACGCCCCTTGCCACGTGGCCGTTCTCCGTCAAGGTATTCTCCAGAATATAGCCGACCATGGCGTAGTGCCGCCCGGCGGGATCCCTCATCCGGGCCAACCAGTCATAGATCAGGCTGAAAGCGCTGCAGCCGTAATAATCGTCCGCGTTGATTACTGCAAACGGGGCGTCAAGGACGTCTTTGCAGCAAAGGAGGGCGTGAGCCGTCCCCCATGGCTTTCTGCGCCCCTCCGGCACCGAATATTCCGCCGGCAGAGCATCCAGTTCCTGATAGGCATATCGAACCTCCATGAATTTTGAGATCCGGTTACCGATTACCTCCCGGAATTCGGCTTCGATTTCATGTTTAATCAAAAAAACGACGGTTTCAAAGCCGGCCCGCAGGGCATCGTACAGGGAAAAATCAATAATGATTTCTCCATTATCCCCTACCGGATCGATTTGTTTCAGTCCGCCATACCGGCTTCCCAGTCCTGCGGCCATAATGACAAGAACAGGTTTTTTCATTCTTCATTAACTCCCTCAAGATTGATTAAAAAATCCCCGTGCGGCATTACAGAACCACCGTGACTTCATGCTTCCCTCCATCGCCGCAGATCCGAATCTGGTCACCCTTCTGCTTTTGCCCGTCCAGATAAAGCTCCGACAGGCCGTACTGTCTCCCGCGGCTGTTCCGGATCGTCACGTGGTAAGTGTCGCCCCGGAACGGCCTTGTCATCTCGCAGGTTTTCCAGGAAGACGGGATGCACGGCCGGAACCGTACAGAACCGTACCCCGGATAAAATCCAAGCATGTATTGGGTAACGGCGCGGAAAATCCACCCGGCTGAACCGGTAATCCAGGCATACTGAACCTGGCCGGCACGCGGGTTCGACGGCCCGAGGTACATGTTGGTCAGCGCGTAAGGTTCACACCCGGAAACATCCGACGGATTGGATTCACTGTCAGGGAAAATCTGCATCAGGGTATGGTACGCCCGGTCTCCCCTTCCCCCCGCACAATCGGCGACGATTTTGAAAGCTCCCCCGTGGCAGTAAGGCGCCCCGTTCTCCCAGATACCGGGGACAAATGCCGTCAGGCGGCCGATCTGCTCATTAAACGACCGATAGGGCGGGTATAGCGTAAGGGGACCGTAAGGGCTCTCCAGTAAGGTATCTATGGCCCGGAAACATTTTTTCCGGCGATCCCCATCCGCTATGCCGGAAAAGATCGCCCAGGATTGCGGGTTCAGATAAATCCGACCGCTTTTTTCCGTGTGCGTTCCCACTTTCTCCATTTGATCATTATAAGCGGCGAGGTACCAGTTACCGTCCCATCCGTACCGGTTCACGGCGGCCTTGATGGATTCCGCCCGCCTCTCCATTTCCTGTTTCAAGGCGTCATCCCCCAAAATTTCCCCGCTGATTTCTGCCATTTCGTTCAGGGCAAAATACAGGCCGATGGACGTCCATATGCTTTCGCCTTTTCCTGCGGTACCGATCATGTTGAGGGAATCGTTCCAGTCTCCCGCCAGCGCATGCACTAATCCATGCTCCCCCGTGTCGTCGGAGGAATTCCGCAAAGCTCTCAGGATATGGTCCAGCACGCTGCCGCTCCCAGAATCGAGGTAGGGAACTTCTTCCTCCAGAATATCTGCCCGGCCCGTTTCTTTTAGGTAGGCATTGACGCAGGGTGAAATCCATACGGGCGCATCTGAATAAATCCGGTGCGTGACGGGCATCCACCCCCGCTCGCACCGGCCGTCGGAGTATTCATAGCGCAGCGCTTCCAGAATTTTTTCCCTTGAAAGGCCGGGCCGGAACGCCGCCATTGCCCACGCGTCCTGCAGCTGGTCGCGGAAACCCTTGCAGCCGTCTCTGCCAATTTCCGCGCAGAGCTGAATCTGCTGTTTCAGCCAGCAGTTTGTAAACAGATTAACCTTCTGGTCGGGGGTGGATACGGAAATCTTTTCTGCTGTTTTACGCTTTGACTTTTTCAGACTTTCCAGCTCGCTTTCGGCTTTTCCTTTTGTAAACAGCAACTCATAAGCCATGGATTCCGCCGTTTCTATGCTGTCTGCCGAACCAATCAGTATCTTTACACGACCCGTTCCGCCGGGCGGAAGAAAGAAACAATGCTCCAATATTCCGGCCATCGGTTCACAGCAGGCACTGCTACCGAAACATTTCCCCCGCCTGACCGCATCCGGGCATCCAATTTCGCCATAAGTGCCGAGGAACCGCTTCCGGCTCGAATCAAAACCGGACGGTTCAGTATCTGCGGCTATAAAAGCGTGGTACCAGCCGTGCGGCCTCTCCGCTGCGTTATTATGACAAAAGACCATGTGGACATCTTTGCGGTATTCTCCGTAAACATAAGAATAATAATCGCTCTGCGCCGGATAGCCATCCAGCTGGAATTCTGCGTAGGAAAAGGCTTTCACCGGGACGGGTTTTTCCAACGTATTTTTAAGATCCAGCATCCAGATTTCGCAGGGATGATTTTCCCCGACGAATCCGGTAAGCCGAACCCGCAGGCCTTGAAAGCTGCTTTTCAGGGTGCAGTACCCCGGACCGAACGTGCAGCGGTAATTTTCAACGGGGGTTTTCGATGGATACCATCCCGGATTGAAAAACTTGCCAGTTTCCATATTTTTTATGTAAAAGTAACGGTTTCCCCCACGGATAACACAGCAGCGGCCTCGGTCTTCCGGGTCAACATAAACCATTGCGTGTCCGCCTAAAGCCCCGTCACCTCCGCCCGTCTGATTGACTGCGGATAAAATTCTCTCGTTCCACATATAGTTCAGCATTGGCCTGGGCGTGTCCGGCCGTGTAAAGACATATTCATTTTGATCGTTGAAATATCCAAAACCGCTCACCGGGTCATCAACTCCGTTCAAAAATTTTATTGCTATCCTTTCATGCCGCTGGTTGCAATGCCTTCAACAAAATATTTTTGCAGAAACAAATAGGCCACAATGATCGGCAAAAGCGCCAGAGTCGCCCCCGCCATTTGAACCGCATAATTGTTGACCTGGGAAATCTGAAACATGGTAAGACCGACCGTCAGCATCTGTTTAGACGTATCCGTAATAAAGATGTAGGGATTTGTATAGTCGTTCCACTGCCAGACAAAACTGAACAGGATCATGGTCAGGATCGCCGGCTTCGCCAGAGGAAGCATGATCTTGTAGAATATTTTAAAATGGGAACATCCGTCAATAATGGCAACTTCGGTAAGTGCATTTGGAATACCCATAAAAAACTGCCGCATCATAAACACAAAATACATATCGAAAGAAGCCGGAAGGATTAACGCCCACATTGTATTCGTCAGATGGAGATGCTTATAGACAACATATCTTTGAACCAAGGTAACATCGCCTGGAATCATCAATGCACTTAAAAATATAATGAAGATGAAATTTTTTCCTTTAAAATTTAATTTTGCAAAGGCGTAGGCAGTAATGCAAATGATAAACGTCTTAATTAAAAGGGTCAGGAGCGTCATTAAAATGGTGTTGGCGTACCACTGACCAAACATCTGATCCCGCGAAAAAAGCGTCCGGTAATTGCTTAGAATTGGGTGCTGAGGGATCAGGCGGATCGGATACTCAAACACCTGTCCCTGCGGCTTAAAAGAAGAAGACAGCATAAAAAGGAAAGGAAAAATGCAGCAGCAAGCCATAAACACAGCCAAAACTGTAAGCAAAACCGACGGCATGTTTATCTTTATTTTTTTACTGTTATTCATAATTCACCCACCGTTTCTGCCCTTTCCACTGAATCATTGTGAAAATCAGGATGAGGACAAAGAGGAGCATGGCCTGAGCCGTTGCATAACCCATACGGTACTGAACAAAAGACGCCTTGTACACGCTGATCGCCATTGTTGTGGATGCTTCGCCCGGTCCGCCCTGCGTCAGCACCTGAATAATTCCAAAATTCTGGAACGAATTGATAATCGCCGTGATAACCAGAAAAAAAGTAGTAGGGGAAATCAGCGGTACCGTTATATTCCTGAATTTCTGGAACGCGCCGGCCCCATCCAGCGTGGCTGCTTCATATAGCTCACGAGGGACATTCTGCAGGGCGGCAAGATACGTTACCATATAGAGCCCAACACCCTGCCAGACGGCAATCAGTACAATGGTTGGAAGAACCGTATGTTCTCCCATCAGCCACATCGGCGGATTTTTGCATCCGCAACTGCGAAGGATATTGTTAATGGGGCCATCCCTGTAATCCAGAATTACCGACCATACGATTGCAATTGCCACCATATTCGAAATATATGGCATAAACAGAGCTGTCCGTATGGCGCCCCGTGCGTAGATTCTGCTGTTGATGAGCGCCGCCAAAAGTAGACCGAACAGAACGATAACGGGCACATAAATAACAGAATACAAAAAACTTCTGCCAAGGGCCCTCATCACTTCACCATCGTGAAACAGCTCAACAAAATTCTGGAGCCCGATAAATTTCAGATTTGATACGTTTGACATAAAGTGCATGTTTGTCAAGCTGAGCACAAAAGAAAATACGGCAGGTGCCGCCTGAAAAATCAGGAATCCAACCGCAAATGGAAGAATGAACAGATAGCCCATCCGCTGTTCCTGCAACTTATATCCGGATAATTTTTTTCTGTGCTGTAAAACTGTTTTTGATGCCAAGTTCATCACCTGCTTTAATAAAGAAAGTAGTTGTGGAATCCAATTTCTCTCACAACTACTTTCGCTGAAGATTTTTTTAGAACACCCCGCCACCGGAACGATTATTTGTTTTTATCGTCGCTGATGGCTTTATCGGATTTCGTTTTGATTTCTTTCATCGTCTGAGCGAGGGTTCTCTGACCAGAAGCATACAGTTGGCCTTCTTTGGGAATCAAGTCGTTGATCGTTGTCATCCCGTTGCCCACAACTTTTTCGCAGACAAGATTAATCTTCGGAGAAAGAATACAGTTTTCCAGTTGCTGCGCTGTGATCCCGTCGAAGGAAAGGGACTCGCTCAAGGATTTCATGGCGCTGAGCTTTTCCTTGTCAGAGAGGTTCACAAGATCGGGGACACGCCCGGTATTGGGGATTTTCCATTCATTCAGGGCAAGCATCTGCACTGCCTTATAGGCTTCGTCTTTGTGTTTTGTCGTACTGCAGATGGAGTAGCCGCCCATAATGCTGAGAGAAGACTCTTTGCCGGATTCCACCATAGGCATGACGGCAATGCCAGCTTTCCATTTTCTGGGGTATGTCTTTTGATCGCTTAACATGCTTAGCGCCCAGCTTCCGCAGACAAACATACCGTATTTCCCGGTCATAAAACCGTCCCACTGGAGTTTTTTCGTTTCGTAAGTCACAATATCAGGCTGAACCTTTAGGACATTTCCAAGATCCGCAAAGAATTTCATAGATTCTGACCAGGCCGGATCATCAAAATTAGAAGTGCCATCCGCCTTATAGGCTGAAACTCCCTTTTGTTTTGCACTGAAGGTAAAATAGGTATCCCAGTCTAGCATATACGAGCCATAGATTTCTTCTTTTGCATTGGTGATTTTTTTGGCGTCTTCCACATATTTATCCCAAGTCCAAGTGGAATTATCGGGGTAAGGCACGTGTGCTTTATCAAACAGGCTTTTGTTGTAGAACGTGATATGCACGTCCCTCGTGCAGGGCAGCATGTAAGTTTTTCCATTAATCTTCCGAATAGTATCCCCGAAGTTGCTGTTAATGTTAAAGCTATGTGCCTTTGCCAAATCGTCCAGCGGCAAAATTACATCGGCTTTTGCGTATTTGGCAACCGTGTTATCATTGGTGTATAAAAAGTCCATTTCATCTCCAGCCATGAGGGAAACCATGACTTTCTGGTCAAAATCGGCCACTTCACCCGGAATGACATCCTCTTCAATCTCAAAACCTTTTGCCTGTTTGTTGATTTCCGCAATCATGTTCTTCTGCCCGGTTTCCGAAGCGTTTTTTGCACTGATGGCGTATTTCAGCTTAACTTTTTGTTCGGAAGCCTGCGATTCAGATACAGCCTTTGTGCCTGAGGAACCTTCCTGCTTGCCGGAACATCCGGAAGCAAAACCAACAGACATGCTGGCTGTCAGCAAGACCGCAAGTACCTTTTTCAATAGCTTTCTCTCCATAAAACCTTCCCTTTCTCTCTGAAATTTCAATTGGATCCGTGCTGCCACTGCTTTATAGGATAATGCATATTATCAAAACTTAACAGGGATTATCATCCTGTCATTTTGTAAAAGTGTTCATAAATTACAGCTATATGAAATTCAATTTGTAAAAAATATACTGAAATTTTGTAATGATTTATAACGCTTGCAACGAATCCCGAAGCTCCTTCGGCGATTTTCCGAAATACCTCTTAAAGGAGCGGTCAAAATAGAAGATATCTCCGTACCCAACTTTTTCACAGATTTCAGAGACCCGTAAACTGGATGAAAGCAATAGCTGGGCGGCTTTCTCCATCCGGAATTTAATGAGATAATCCTGAAAACTCATTCCACATTCTGTTTTAAAAATAACGCTTAAATAATTTTTGCTGATATGAACGTAGTCCGCCACCCCTTGCAAAGTTATTTTCTCATCGAAATGCTTTTCGATATAATCAACGGCCTGTATCATCTCACGGCGGTGCTGGTTTGGAATTTTTTGCATCTGTTTCAGAAAATCACCGACAGTGGCTTCCGCGGTTTTGCAGACATCGTCAGAGGAACAGGCACTGTAGATTCGGCCCATGTAATCCCGAACGCCAATCTTAACCTGCTCAGGGCTGTACAGCGTGAATTTCAGTTCCAACATCATTAAAATGCGAATAACATATTCCTTAAATTCCTGAGGACTTGCGGCTGTTTTTTCCGCCTGCCTTACCATTGCAGAAATTTCTGTCCGAATATTTTCCCACTGACAGCATCCCAGCTTTTTATTCCAGTCTTCCAAGCACGAAGGAACAGACATCCCGCTTCGTTTTCTTGAAAAATCAACTGGGAAAACATCTTTCTGAAAAAAAGTCTGGCTAAAATAGAAATTGCTTTGATTCAATAGTCTTTTTAGGCCGTCCACCCTTTGGTAGACCACTCCATAGCCAATATTGCAGTTCAGCCCCAAATACTGCTGCACAGCAAAACGGATGCCATCCGCTGCAGAGCGCTGTGCATCTTTTGTCTGGATACTTTCGCTGTTCATCAGCAAAATCCATTGATCTCGGCTGTAGACGGCAATCGCATTCTGGCTGCATGCAATGGCAGAGCAAATGGTTGATGAAAGGAGTTTCATTGATTTTGAAAGGTCACTACCGCACCGGTTGTCTACAAAATCGGAATAAGCCGAAATAGAAAGGAAAAAAGCAGCACCCCTGACTTCCGGAAGATTTTGATCTTCATCTAAAACGGCTGCCATATTGCTGATATTGACCGGAGTTGCCTCTCTTGAAAAAAATGAGAAAGTCTTTTGCATTATACCTTGATCCGGCTGGTGAGCAATTTTATTTTCTTCCAGCTTTGGTTTGAGTTTCTGCATAAACTGGATCAGTTTGCTGATATCGACTGTCACTTTTAGAAAATAATCCTCCGCCCCCGCCTTCATTGCCTGCTTGACAAGATCAAATTCGTTATAATTGCTCAGCACGATACTGATAATATGGGGATAATTCTTTCGAACGTGCCGTATCAGTTCAATTCCGTCCATAACTGGCATCTTAATATCTGTAAAAATGACATCGGGACAGCACCGTTCTATTTCTGCCAATGCTTCACGGCCGTTGGATGCCTCTGCGACAATTTGAAAGCCGTACTTTTCCCAGTCTACGGACATTTTAAAACCGGTGCGCACAAAAGGCTCATCGTCTACAATGATGATCTTATACATTATTCTGGATACCCCTTTGCTCTGGTATGGAAAAGCGGATCAATGTTCCCCCCTTGGGGCCGCTTTGTATGGAAAGCGCGCTGCGGCTCCCGAACTTTAAGACAAGGCGCTGATTGACATTCGGGATGCCAATATGGTTCAGGCGGCCTTCGTCTCCGATTCCCTCTGTTTTCAACAGTTTGTTCTGAACCGCTTCCGGAATTCCCCGGCCGTTGTCTTCCACTTCAAAAACGACTTCACCGTTTTCTGGGTAAATTCGCAACGTGATTTTCCCAGCCTGCTCCATCCCGTCAAACCCATGAAGGATGGAATTTTCAATTAGTGGCTGCACTATAAACTTCAGCGTTAAGTCGTCCAACAATCTTGGATCGACGCTGTATTCGATTTGGAATCGGCCTGGATACCGAAATTTTTGAATGTAAATATAGCTTTTAATATTCTCAATTTCTTCACGGATGGATACGAATTCATTCTTGTTAATAAGCGTGCCGTGCAAAATTGTGGCCAGGGCTACAATCAACTTGCTGACATTTGGAGCGCCAGACGCATCTGCTGCCCACCGGATAGAATTTAATGTATTGAAAAGGAAATGCGGATTGATCTGAGCATAAAGCATCTGGAGTTCTAGATTTTTTTCCCGTTTAGCGTTTTCGGCGGTATCATGCACCAAGCGCTTGAGGTTCACCACCATATTGTTAAACGCATCAGACAAGCTATGAATCTCATCCCTTCCCCGGACCTCCGTGTGTACGTCCAGATCTCCTTTGGAAACCGCTCTGGCAGCATTGCTCAGCACAAGAATCGGGGCAATGATTTGGTTGGAAAATATGGTAAGAAAAGCGATAAAGGAACAGACAATCACAAGAATTGTTAAGATTAGCAGACGCATCTTTTCATGAATCACTTGCTGAAGCTGGCTGGGATCAAGCTGATTGACCAGATACCACCCGTTGGAAAGTTGGAATGAATTCACAATATGACGGGTATCATTTTGAAAATTGTACCGGCTGTGGGCAAAACTCCGGGACGTCGATACAAGAACATAAGAATCCGGCGCAACGATCGAACAAACACTGTTTTCCCCAATTTGGGCTGCATCCAAAACTTTGAGAAGATCTTCTTCCCGGAGGCAGATAACGATATTGCCCAAAATAGCAGCATTGGTATAATTAAAATACTTTCTGCTGAATACCAGATAGGTTTTCGGGCTCAAATCAGAAAAGTAAAATTCACGGTCATGCCACCTCAACCCGGAGCTGGCATTCACTGTCTTTCCGGGCTGAGCGAGGATTTGGCCGATCACTTTATTATTGATTAATTCATCCGACATATTGGAATAGCAGTTCCCATGCTGATCCGTGATGGCAAGAATACAGTTCAGATAATGGTCGAGAATGGAAGTCTGAATGGAAAAGAATTGACGTTCTATCATCATATGGCTGGAATATGGCGTGAGCCCGCTGGCGGAAGACATTTGTTCCCGGATTGTATCGTCTGTCAGCATCATATTACTTGCCGTTTTCACATCGTCAAAAATCCGCTCCATGCTGTTCCCCGTCTGGCGGACAACGGCATTATTAGCCTGCACGGCACTGGCATAGAAATCATTATAGATGGATTCATATAAAATCCCAATCATAATGCAAACAGGGAAAAGAAGAAAGATCACCGCATACACTGCAATTTTATATCGAACAGAACTTTGAATTTTTTTTGTTATTTTCATACAATCACCCTGTGTAAAATTATAATCATATTATAATGATCGATGAACAAATATTCAATAAATGCGAAAGCAAGCTCTTAATAAATGTATCATATTTACAAAATTATTAGAACAAATTTATTGCACGCTTCCCATAACCCAAATATAATGGAAAGAAAAAAACATGATAAAAATTTTGAAACACCGAGATGTTACAAAAATGCCTATCAGACCAATTTTAAGGGAATCTGGCAAAGACTGGGTCATTAAAACCAGCCGTTACTCCCTTTTAATCAGTAAAACAACAGGCTGTGCGGAACAGTTTCACGATCGGCGTGATCCAAAAGACATATCGGTCATTAATCCCGCACATCTTTTTCCTTCACTGGCCTATACGCTGCAGGAAGACGACATCACCCATGGGAAAAAAGCCGCGTTTACTCCGTACCTTGACCGCGAGGCAGATTTTCCGGACGGAATCCGACCATTGAAAACAGGGCTGCAATGCTGGAATAAAAAATTGGATACATTCCTCCAGTATGGATTTCAGGACGATTGCATCCGTCTGGAAATCTTTAGCAGCAATCTGCAATTCAGTGAATTTGGGCTGAACCTTCCCTTTCAATTTCTTGGAGAAAAAGGGACATCTTATCTGCACCAGTTTCTTCCTTCAACGCCGTATGTTTCAAGCGGCGGCCAATACCGCTACTGGTTTCTCAGCAAGCCGAACGGTCATCCCCTGCTGGTCACTTATTTGACAGAAGCAGATGGATGGAAATTGGACTACTCTCCCTATGCCTGGGGACATTTCATTGAAAACCTGAAAGTGCTTGACAGCTTTGACCGGGCGTTCGGAAAGCAAACGAAAAAGCGGCACCGAATTTCGGTTACCATCCGGTTTCCGGATTCCTTTGCCGACGCTTTGGAACAGGCTGCCGGGGAATACGGCTGCCCCGCAGCGTATCCCGCCATGTTCGGTGGCAAAACCGGAACGAAGCTCGCCGTCCGGATCATCGGAAGCTGCGACTCCATCTGTATTAAAAAGCCAAACAGAAAAAAATCAGATTTCTATAAACTGGATCGGATGGTACAGAGCCAGACATGGATACAAATACCATTGAACGGCTACGGGATTCAGACGGTGACTCCCTGTTTTCAGGGAAAAGAAGGACTGGACTGCCGCGTTTTTGTATACGACGATATTATGAAGATGTTCCGCCGAAACTGTCTTTCCATCCGCCGGCCATACCATACAGATAACAACCTCTGCGAGGGAGGGGTCTGGGCAGAAGCGCTCTGCCGAAACATGAGGCTTATGGGGAAAAGCGAATTTATGAATCGTCAGGTTCAGGAACAGTTGAACCGAGTGCTTCCGGAGCCGGGCGGGCAGAAAATTGTTCGCTGTTCCATTCTGCCCAATCCGGCAGAAGGGTATCCTGCCTACCATATTTACCGCTCCATGCGCGTACAGGAACAGTTTTTCGGCATATCTTTCCTTATTCAGGCTTATCGGCTTTATGGAACAAAGCACTACCTGGACTACGCCATATCGTCCATGATGTCTCTGCTCCGGTATCATATAAAAGAAAATGGAGAGATTATTCGTCAAAAGCATTTTTACGAAAAAGACGGAAAAGATTACACTACCGTAACGGCTCCGGTGATTGCAATCGTCGATCTGGCCCGCATCCTGAAGGCCGAAGGCGATTCCCGCTTTCGCATCTTTGAAAACGCGGCCGTACAGACAGCGGATTATCTCGTAAAACGTGGGATTCATTTTCCCACGGAGGGAATGCAGAATTCGAAAACAGAAGACGAAATGGAGGACGGTTCGATTTCATGCACAGCCCTTTCCATCTTATATGTCTGTTACTATATTTCCAGGAAAAAAGGTTATCTGGAATTTGCTGAAAAAATATTAAATTTGCATGACGCTTGGACGATCCACACCCCCGACGCCCGCCTGAACCGCTCAACACTCCGCTGGTGGGAAACAATATGGGAGGGTGACGCCAACGGACCCGCTATCTGCGGCGGACACGCGTGGACTCTCTGGCGGGCAGAAGCAGATTACTACTATGCCTTGCTGACCTGCGACACCGGCAGGCTGATGGATTCTTACAACGCCTTTTTAACGAATCTCTCCAAAATAAAGCGAAACGGCGAAAGCTACGCCTGCTATCAGCCTGATGAAATACCCGGGGGTGGCGAAGCATCCGGCAGTGCAGAGATAACATTCCGTCCTACCGGTGGCTTTCCAAAGACAACCGACCAGTCTCTCTCAAAATATCTTTGGCTCCGTATGGAAGACACTTGGATGAAAACAGCGGCGATTCTTCACAGAGAGAAAAACGAATTTCCAGTTAACGGAAACCTGACTCTTGATGTTGGCGGCATCCGGCAATTCAAGCCGGATCTCAAAATGGTCTCACGGTTATTTCTAGACGCAGCACCGGGCAGCCTGCTGATTAATTCGGAAACAAATATTCAGATTATCACAAAACAGACTCTGCAAATCAGCGCACTTTATAATCCGGTCCGTGACGGATATAACTGGTATGTCACCCCACAGGAGAATCATATCCTCGTAAAAATTCGCTAGTGTCAAGAGAAGTTCGCAATTTTGGGATTCCGGAAAACGAATCAAGC
>ENA-UOOM01002768-UOOM01002768.1-fermentation-metagenome-genome-assembly--contig:-NODE-2768-length-13824-cov-11.067470_pt1 | contig 13824 bp, 11 predicted proteins | sample MGYA00245781_ERZ724031 | MGnify/ENA primary metagenome ERZ724031 (study PRJEB28704, sample SAMN03018317) | fermentation metagenome | biome: anthropogenic terrestrial biome; feature: soil... | reverse complement strand
GGAGCAATCCGTAGGTATCAGGGGGCAAAATACCTTTTGACCCCTACATCATTATTTGGAGGACATCATGAGGGGAAAACGGATATTATTTTTTATTATGGCCGCTGCAGTACTGATTCTTCACCCTGCCGCAGTATATGCAGAAGACGCAGAGCCGCAGGAAAAGACAGAGGAAGAGCTTGCGGCCCAGGAGGAGAAAGAGAAGGCGGATTCTTATGTGACGGACGTCGATACAAATAAACTTGCCGGCTGGCCCCAGGGTCCTCAGGTTTATGCAGATTCAGCCGTAGTGATGGATATGGAAAGCGGTGCTGTTCTGTTTGAGAAAAACGGGGATAAACAACACTGTCCGGCCAGCATTACAAAGCTTTTGACCACACTGGTCGCAGTGGAGAATGCAGAATTAACAGATAAAGTAAAGTTTACAGAGGACAGCATATCCTTCTTACAGTATGATGATGCTCAGATCGGTATGCAGGCAGGAGAGGAGCTTAATCTTGATGATGCTCTGCATGCAGTGCTTCTGGCATCTGCAAATGAAGTTTCACATGCGGTCGCCGAGAATGTAGGTGCGCAGAGGCTGGGTGGTAATTATGACACCTTTATACAAAAAATGAACGAAAGAGCTACTGAGCTTGGCTGCACAAATTCTCATTGGGTGAATGCAAATGGTCTCCACGATGACCAGCACTATACGACAGCACATGATATGGCTCTGATTGCATCAGCCGTGTATCAGCAGGAAGAGTTCAGAAAAATTATGGGGACACTGGAATATAAGATAGGTCCCACGAACCTGACCAAAGAGGAACGGATCTTTCAGCAGAATCACAAAATGCTGTGGCCGGAGAACTACTATTATTACAAATATTGCACCGGAGGGAAAACTGGTTATACAGACCAGGCAAAGACTACTCTGGTAACAATGGCGGATAACGGGAAAATGCATCTGGCAGCAGTTGTACTTTATGATTATGGGGTAGATGCCTACACGGACACAAAAGCGATGCTTGACTATGTTTTTGACAATTTTGAAAAAGTACCAGTAAAAGACAAGGAAACATCTGGAGACATAGGACACTTCAGCGATCCTGAGGGTTATGTGGTACTGCCTGAAGGAATAGATTTTTCACAGCTTGAAAAAAACATAATTTTAACGGGAGATGGAATTCGCAATGGAAAGGTTACTTATACTTATAAAGGGCAAAATGTAGGAAGCACAGCTGTTATTCTGACAGAGGAAGGATACGGCAAGCTGGCGGGAAAAGCTGTCGTGGTAAAAAATGAAAATGCAGGCAGCAAACAAGAAGATACTTCTAAGGATAACCCTACGGAACCTGCAGACAGTGGGAAATCAAAGCTCTATATAGCCACGGGAGCAGCGGTGATATTTTTGATATTGCTTGGCACGGTATTATTGTATAGCAGAAAGAAAAAAGGACAGCACAGAAGGTAAAGAAGTACTGTCCTCTTAGTGTTTATTCGATGACCTTCCAGTCAATATCAATCAGGATATCAGTATCGTGGTTTATTACTTTGAAGGCCTTCAATATGCGCTGGGAAATGAGATTTAAATTACTGTCGTCCATCACTGTCAGTATAACGGAATACTGTGTAAGTGAGGTTCTGGTAAAAACGTCATTTTTTCTCAGATTAACAGAAAGAATCCGATACAGGTCGTTCATGATTTCTTTTGTTTTTACAGAATCAGGTATACTTTCCTTTTTGGCAGGAAGCAATGTCAGCAGCAGCAGGTAGTATTTGGCTTCTGACCGCTTTGCCGACCTGGCATTCAGTTGGTATATATTCTTAAATATGTCTAAATTGCAGTAAAAAGTCTTGTCAGCCTCGCCGTCATCTTCAAGGGTCACTTCGAGTTCATCAATGCTGCACTCTGTATTGGGCAGGCGCGCCAGAATCTCCTGATGGATGTCTCTGAATGAGTCACTGATATCGGTTCCATACTTGGAAGAAAAGAGGTCAAGAGCCGTGTGGTAATATTCCAGGGCAGTCTTAATAGAATTAACCCCCAGGTAAGACAACATCTTGTAGCGGTAAAAGCCTTCTTTCTCTGGATAGAGAATAATAAGCTTATCACATAAAGAAATGGCCTCATCATAGTGGGACCTGGTATAGAGATATTCGCACATGCTGAGTGCACAGTTAATATACATATTCTTATAATAAGTGTAACGGTACTGCACCCATTCCACGGCTGTGAGGTTGGAGAGAAATTCTCCTGTGTGCAGGCGGTTCATCCGGTAATAATATCGGAATTGCCTTTCCGGGTCTGTTTCCTGGCGCGCCAGATTATTGTAGTTCTCAAAATCTACAATATCAATTTGGCAGTATAAATCGGGATTCCAGTAATAAGCATCCTGGGTAAATTTAATGTAGTCGATATCTTTATCCGGGTACAGACACTGCAGTTCCTTTCTTGCTCTATACACAAGGTTCCGGAGGGCGCCCACCGGCTCCTTGTCTTTTTCTTCGGGCCAGAGCATGGACATCAGGACCTCTTTCGGGACTTTCGTGTCCTGATTTGCTACGAGGTAAGATATCAATAGGGCAAGCTGTGTGCTGTTGTGTGAACTCGGCGCATACTCGTAATAAGGGCTTGATATTGAAAATTCATTAAAAAAGCGGATACGAAGATCATGTTTTCTTCTCATGCAATGATTCTCCTTAATAGTATTTGATTATAACAGTTCAGTCATGCGAATTTAACAAGGACGGTGCCCTTAGGGTAAAGTCGAGTTGATTGGCTGAACTGTTACATATGAGATGATTATATCACACAAAAAATCTATAGTTCAACAAATATCGTCCAATTTCTGTAGAATGCCTTGACTATTGAAAGGTGTTTTCATATAATATTTTCATATAGACGTATGTATAAAGAAAAAGTTTTGACGAAGACAGTAGGATATATCTGAAAATCACAGCGAGCCGGGAGGGGTGGAAGCCCGGTATGAATAAGGTGTTTCTGAAGATCACTTCCGAGCCGCAGCTTGCGAACCGACAGTAGGGGCTGACGGGTTTCCTCCGTTATGGGAACGCATATAAAGGGCCGGCTTTGGGCCTTGAGTATGTTGTAACAGGTGGTATAAATGCAAGCTAAGGCTTTCGTCCTATTACAGGACGGAGGTCTTTTACTTTATCAGAATCAGAAAGGGAAAGGATAGCTATGTATAAGAAAGTTTCTACAGATATGAATTTTGTTGGGCGTGAGAAAGAAGTTGAGAAGTTCTGGGCCGACAATGATATTTTCCAGAAGAGTATGGATGAAAGAGAAGGGGCGCCGGAGTACACTTTCTATGATGGACCTCCTACCGCCAATGGCAAGCCTCACATCGGCCATGTGCTGACACGTGTTATCAAAGATATGATTCCAAGATACCGGACAATGAAAGGGTATATGGTTCCCCGTAAGGCCGGCTGGGATACTCACGGCCTTCCCGTGGAGCTGGAAGTGGAAAAAGCTCTGGGGCTGGATGGCAAGGAGCAGATTGAGGAATATGGACTGGAGCCTTTTATTGACAAATGTAAGGAGAGCGTGTGGAAATATAAAGGTATGTGGGAGGATTTTTCCAGCACAGTTGGTTTCTGGGCGGATATGGAACACCCATATGTGACATATGATAATAATTTTATTGAGTCTGAATGGTGGGCACTGAAAACAGTTTGGGATAAAGAGCTACTATATAAAGGCTTTAAAGTCGTACCCTACTGCCCTCGCTGTGGGACTCCTCTTTCTGCCCAGGAGGTTGCCCAGGGGTATAAGGATGTAAAGGAACGATCCGCAATCGTAAGATTTAAAGTAAAAGACGAGGATGCATATATCCTGGCATGGACCACGACTCCTTGGACACTGCCTTCCAACCTGGGACTTTGCGTAAATCCGGATGAGGATTATGTAAGGGTAAAGGCAGCAGATGGATATGTATATTATATTGCCCAGGCACTTACTGATACCGTACTTGGAAAGCTGGCAGATGATGGAAAAGCTGCATATGAAGTTCTTGAAACCTATAGAGGAAAAGACCTGGAATATAAGGAATATGAGCCACTGTTCCAATGTGCGGCAGATGCTGCCAAAAAGCAAAATAAAAAAGCCTTCTTTGTGACGTGTGACACCTATGTAACATTGACAGATGGTACCGGAATTGTCCACATTGCACCGGCATTTGGTGAGGATGATGCCAAAGTAGGAAGACAGTATAATTTGCCTTTTGTGCAGTTAGTGGATGAAAAAGGACTGATGGGAGAAACTACTCCCTTTGCCGGTATTTTTGTAAAGAAGGCAGATCCATTGGTGCTAAAGGACCTGGAAGAACGGGAGCTCCTCTTTGATGCACCAAAGTTTGAGCACAGCTATCCTCACTGCTGGAGATGTGACACTCCTCTGATTTACTACGCCCGTGAATCCTGGTTTATCAAGATGACGGCGGTGAAGGAGGATTTGATTGCCAACAACAATACGATTAACTGGATTCCAGAGAATATCGGAAAAGGGCGTTTTGGCGACTGGCTGGAAAATGTGCAGGACTGGGGAATCAGCCGCAACCGCTATTGGGGAACTCCTTTGAATATCTGGGAGTGCCCCTGCGGGCATCAGCATTCTGTCGGCAGCATTGAAGAATTAAAGTCTATGTCCGATAACTGTCCTGAGGACATTGAGCTTCACCGTCCGTACATCGATGAAGTTACCATTAAGTGCCCGGAGTGCGGGGGTGAGATGCACCGCGTTCCGGAAGTAATTGACTGCTGGTTTGACAGTGGTTCTATGCCCTTTGCACAGCATCACTATCCATTTGAAAACAAGGATCTGTTCGAGCAGCAATTCCCTGCAGACTTTATCTCCGAGGCTGTGGACCAGACAAGAGGCTGGTTCTATTCTCTGCTGGCAATATCTACGCTGCTGTTTAACAAGGCGCCGTATAAGAATGTAATCGTGTTGGGCCATGTCCAGGATGAAAACGGGCAGAAAATGAGTAAGTCCAAGGGAAATGCGGTAGATCCTTTCGACGCACTGGAACAATATGGTGCAGATGCAATCCGTTGGTATTTCTATGTGAACAGTGCACCCTGGCTGCCCAACCGTTTTCACGGAAAGGCGGTGCAGGAAGGGCAGCGCAAATTTATGGGGACGTTATGGAACACCTATGCATTCTTTGTGTTGTATGCAAATATCGATGACTTTGATGCTACAAAATATAGTCTGGAGTACGATAAACTGAATGTTATGGATAAGTGGCTTCTGTCCCGTTTGAACACATTGGTAAAGTTGGTAGATGAGAACCTGGAAAATTACCGGATTCCGGAGAGTGCAAGGGCGCTTCAGGATTTTGTGGATGATATGAGCAACTGGTATGTGAGAAGGAGCCGTGAGCGTTTCTGGGCGAAAGGAATGGAGCAGGACAAAATCAATGCTTATATGACACTGTATACCACACTTGTGACGGTATCTAAGGCGGCTGCTCCCATGATACCATTTATGGCGGAAGAAATTTATCAGAATCTTGTGTGCAGCATTGACAGTGAGGCTTTGGAAAGTATCCATCTCTGTGATTTTCCGTCTGTTCATGAAGAGTATATCAACAAGGATTTGGAAGCGGATATGTCAAATGTCCTGAAACTTGTAGTCATGGGCCGGGCGTGCAGAAATACTGCGAACATCAAGAACCGTCAGCCAATCGGCCGGATGTTTGTGAAAGCGCCATTTGTTCTTACTGAGTTTTACAAGGAAATCGTGGCAGACGAATTAAACGTAAAAAATATTGAGTTTACAGAGGATGTAAGAGCGTTTACTTCCTATAGTTTTAAACCACAATTAAAGACAGTGGGTCCCAAATATGGTAAAATGTTAGGAAGCATCAAACCTGCTCTTAATAATCTGGATGGAAATGCGGCGATGGATGAGGTCAATGAAACAGGTTCATTAAAGCTGAACATCAATGACCAGGAAGTTACTTTATTTAAGGAAGACTTATTGATTGATACTGCTCAGATGGAAGGATATGTCTCCGAAAATGATAATGGAATTACCGTAGTTCTGGATACAAATCTAACGGAAGAGCTTTTGGAAGAAGGATTTGTGCGGGAAATTATCAGCAAGATTCAGACTATGCGTAAGGAGGCGGACTTCCAGGTCATGGATAAGATTAAAGTTACCTATACAGGAAGTGAGAAGGCAGAAAGTATCTTTGCAAAATATGGTGAAGAAATCAGAGGCGAAGTATTGGCAGACAAAATCATAAAAGCAGTTCCTGCCGGATATGTAAAGGAGTGGAAGGTGAATGGGGAAGCGGTTACAATGGGCGTAGAGAAGGAGGTGATGTGATATTGGCATACAGTAAACGCTTTGAGAAGGAAGCATTCAAAGAGATGGTAAAAGACAACGTAAAAATATTGTATCGGAAGACCATTGAAGAAGCCACATCCCAACAGATATTTCAGGCGGTGTCTTACGCGGTAAAAGACATTATTATTGATGACTGGCTGGCCACACAGGAGGAGTGCCGGAAAAAGGATGCAAAGATGGTATATTATATGTCCATGGAATTTCTCATGGGCCGTGCCCTGGGTAATAATCTGATTAATATGATGTCCTATAAAGAGGTTAGAGAAGCATTGGAAGACATGAACATCGACCTGAATGTGATAGAGGATCAGGAGCCGGACCCGGCTCTCGGAAACGGTGGACTTGGCCGTCTGGCTGCGTGTTTTCTGGATTCTCTGTCAACGTTGAATTACCATGCGTATGGGTGTGGAATCCGTTATCGGTATGGAATGTTCAAACAAAAAATAGAAAATGGATATCAGGTAGAAACCCCGGATGAATGGCTTAAGGAAGGAAATCCCTTTGAGATCCGCAGGGAAGAGTATGCGAAGGAAGTGCGTTTCGGAGGTGATATCCGTTTTGAGAAGGACCCTGAGACCGGAAAGGATATATTTATTCAGGAGAATTATGAATCTGTCCGGGCCATTCCTTATGATATGCCCATTGTGGGGTACGGCAACCATGTCGTGAATACGCTGCGCATCTGGGATGCGGAGGCCATTACGAACTTTTCATTAGCCTCCTTTGACAGAGGGGACTACCACAAGGCTGTGGAACAGGAAAACCTGGCAAAAATGATTGTAGATGTACTGTATCCTAATGACAATCATTATGCCGGCAAGGAGCTCCGGCTGAAACAGCAATATTTCTTTATTTCAGCCAGCCTGCAGGCTATGATTGCAAAATATAAAAAGCACCATGACGATATCAGGAAACTTCCTGAGAAAGTTGTGATTCAAATGAATGATACACATCCCACGGTGGCGATTCCTGAGCTGATGCGCCTTTTGATTGATGTGGAGGGATTGGATTGGGATGAAGCCTGGGATGTGACCACAAAGACCTGTGCTTATACGAACCACACGATTATGGCGGAGGCACTGGAGAAGTGGCCTGTAGATTTATTTTCAAGGCTGCTCCCCCGCATTTACCAGATTGTGCAGGAGATAGACCGCCGGTTTGTCAGCGAGGTACGTGCAAAGTATCCGGGAAATGAAGAAAAGGTTAAAAAAATGGCTATTCTCTGGGATAGCCAGGTGCACATGGCACGTATGGCAATTATCTCCGGTTTTTCTGTCAATGGTGTGGCAAAGCTTCACACTGAAATTTTAAAGCATCAGGAGTTGAAGGATTTCTACGAAATGATGCCGCAGAAGTTCAATAATAAAACAAATGGCATCACCCAGAGACGCTTTCTCCTTCACGGCAATCCGCTTCTTGCGGATTGGATCACGGGCAGAATCGGAGATGGGTGGATTACGGATCTGTCAAAGATCGGAAATCTGAAGGTCCTGGTAAATGATGAGCAGGCCAGAAGAGAGTTTATGCAGATTAAATATCAGAATAAAGTACGTCTGGCGGCATATATCAAAGAGCATAACGATATAGAGGTGGATTCGGAATCTATTTTTGATGTGCAGGTAAAACGTCTGCATGAATACAAGCGGCAGCTCCTGAACATTTTGCATATTATGTATCTGTATAACCAGATTAAAGAGCATCCGGAAATGTCATTTTATCCAAGAACCTTTATCTTTGGAGCCAAGGCTGCGGCCGGATACCAGAGAGCAAAAGAAACGATTAAGTTGATCAACTCTGTGGCAGAGGTCGTGAACAATGACAGAAGTATTAATGGGAAACTGAAAATCGTGTTTATAGAAGATTACAGGGTATCCAATGCAGAATTAATATTTGCGGCGGCAGACGTGAGTGAACAGATTTCCACTGCATCCAAAGAAGCATCAGGAACAAGTAACATGAAGTTCATGCTAAACGGTGTCCCCACACTGGGCACTATGGACGGTGCAAATGTGGAGATTGTGGAAGAAGTAGGAGAGAAGAATGCTTTTATCTTTGGGCTGTCCTCCGAAGAGGTCATTAATTACGAAAACAACGGAGGGTATAACCCGGTTGATATTTATTTTAATGACTGGGAGTTAAAGCGTGTAATTGATCAGCTTACGGATGGCACCTATTCGGACGGTGATCATAATATGTACCGGAATCTGTATAACTCCCTTCTTAATACACAGTGTACAAACAGGGCAGATACGTATTTTATTCTGAAAGATTTCCGATCCTACGCGGAGGCTCAGAAAAAGGTAGAAGAAGCATACAGGGATGATCACAGATGGTCCAAAATAGCACTCATGAATACCGCGTGCAGCGGAAAGTTTACATCCGACAGAACCATAGAAGAGTATGTAGAGGATATCTGGAAACTGGAAAAGGTGGCTGTACCATCGGGACAGCCGGATTAGGAGGTATTTATGTTTAATTCTTATAATTATGGAAATATAGATTCGGTAATGGCAGGTGTTCTGGCCATCTATATGATTATACTTGCACTTTGTTTTATCTTTTATATCATCAGCTATATATTTAAGGGGATTGGAATGTACACCATTGCAAAGCGCCAGGGGATGGACTCGCCGTGGCTTGCCTTCATTCCATTTGCAAGGACATATCTTCACGGTGAACTGGGCGGAAACATTACGCTGAAATTTAAAACTGTTAAAAATCCCGGAATATGGTTCCTTGCCCTGCCATTTATTGCCGGGGCAGTGAATTTTATATTCTATCTGCTCATTATTATTGTGGGATTTGGAACAGCATTTTCCAGTATATTTGATTTTCGCTCTTTTGAGGATTATTCTTATTCTTACGGACCTCAGGTAAGTTCAGGGGCCATACTGGGAATACTTGTTCTGGCAATCATCTGGGTTGTGGTGCTTGTTGTTTATGAAGCAATATATAAGGTGTTCGGGGTGCTTGTAAACCACCAGATTCTGGAAAAGTTTACAACAAAGAATATGTCTGTTGCGCATGCTGTACTGTGCAGTGTGATACCACTTTATGAATCTATCTGTCTCTTTGTGATGAGGAACAAAGACTTTAATCCGGGAATGGAGCCCGATCTGGGCGATTCCTTTGTAAGTCCCCTTCCTCCAATTCTTTTAGCTGACGAATCCGGAGCAGATTCAGATATAACTCCAGAAACGGACACATCATCCCAGCCGGATATGACAGCGGAACAGCATCAGGATGTACAGACGGATGGAGAAGAGACAAGAGATCAGGACAATACAGATATAACAGAATAACAAATTGTATGAGCGGTGCATAAATTCTTTCATGGCTCTCATATACTTAAAGGTGATAAAATTTCACTGTGTCTGGTGTACTGTCAAAGAGGCAGTACACCAGTAAGGAGGCTTTTTATGGGACAAAGGTATATGAAGCAGAAGTTTAAGATGGGCTGCTCATTTTTAATTATTTTAATATTGCTTCCCTATGTGGTCACCGTTTTTGTCAACGGAGGTGACATGAAAGCCGCGGGAAAGGAAGGCAGGGCCTTTGTACGGGTAAAAAACACATCAGCAGACAGCAAAGAAAAAGCGCTGGAGGTCCCCTGGGATGAGTATTTTACAGGGGTACTTGCAAAAGAAATGCCTGCAGCGTATGAGATGGAGGCACTGAAGGCCCAGGCTGTACTTATCAGAACTCATTTATACCAGATGTTGGATAGCAGTGAGGAAAAGATTTTGGAGGACAGCTACTTAAGTTCAAAGGAATTGGAAAAAAAGTGGGGGGCAAAGAAATATGACACTTACCAGGCTAAGCTGAAGAAGGCTATGGATGAAACCTCAAATGAAGTGTTGTACTATAATGATACTTACGCCATGGTTCCGTTTCATCAGTCCAGCAATGGGAAAACAAGAAACGGCCAGGAAGTTCTGGGGAGTGCAGACTATCCCTATCTTGTTGTCAGGGACTGTCCGGAAGATAAAAAAGCAGAGGATGAGATGCATGTCTATAGCCTGGGATATAAGGAAATCCAGTCAAAATGCCAGCCGTTTTTAGTTGCTGTCGATAAAGAGAGCGCAGAAAAAACTTATCAATTCTCGGACTTTGAGATTCAGGAATATGACTCTGCGGGCTATGTGTCGAAGCTTAGGATTGGGGATACGGTCTGCTCAGGCGAGCAATTCCGTGAGGCCCTTTCTCTATCTTCCAGTTCATTTACTCTGCAGGAGGCAGATGGTGGACTTCGTATCACAACGGTGGGGGTCGGTCATGGCCTTGGGATGAGTCAGTGGACGGCAAATGAAATGGCAAAACAAGGAAAAAGTTATGAAGAAATTCTTCAAAATTTTTTTGAAGGCACGAATCTGACCGATGGCGGAGAAATATTTGCAAAAATAGAATAAGGCATCACTTTTCTGGCAAAAATATAGCCAGAGGTGATGAATATGAATAAAAATAACAACGAAAAGCCATTTTCACTAAAAGGAAAAGGCGCAGCAGTCGGCATCGTAATCTGCTTTGTTGCTGTAATTGTGATGGTAGGAGCATATACATTCAACAATTATGAAAAGAAAATGGATGCGCAGCTTGCGAAAGCCGAAGAAGAAACAGATGAGCTTACAAAAGAAAAAAGCGAGGCGACAACAACAAACGATATTGTCCTGCCTGAAGCAGAAGGTAATACATCCACAGAAAATGATACAGAAGACAGCGAAAACAGTACTCAGGATGATGCAGCAGCAGATGCCAATACAGCGGGAAGTGCAGCAGAAGTATATTTTGATGCGAACAGTCTGCTTACATGGCCGGCCAGTGGGGCTGTACTGATTAACTATAGTATGGACCAGACCGTGTATTTCTCCACGCTGGAGCAGTATAAATACAATCCGGCACTCGTTATAGGGGGAGAAGTAGGAGAAGTGATAGGTGCCTCTGCAGCAGGAATTGTGTCAAATATAGAGCAGACTGCCCAAACAGGAATTACGGTCACGCTGGACATGGGTAATGGATACAGCGCAGTGTATGGACAGCTAAAAGAAGTTCCACTGGAAATTGGCGACTATGTAGCTGCAGGAGAGACTGTGGGGTATATGAGTGAACCAACAAAATATTACAGTGTAGAAGGTCCAAATCTTTATTTTGAATTACTAAAGGATGGAAATCCGGTAAATCCAATGGATTTTATGGAATCATAATGACTTAGGGCGTAGCAGAAATTTTAATGTGCTATGCCCTATTTAATGGTATAATATGTGCGAAGGAGAAGACAGTGATTATGAATTATACATACATATTAAGATGTGGAGACGGAAGTTTGTATACCGGGTGGACGAATCATCTGGAGAAGCGGATCAGTGACCATAACCTGGGCAGGGGCGCAAAGTATACAAAAGCGCACAGGCCGGTGGAACTGGTATATTTTGAGACATTTAAGACAAAGGAAGAAGCGATGAAAAGAGAGTGCATTATAAAGAAAATGTCGCGTAGACAAAAGCTGCAGTTGGTGAATAAAAAGGAAAGCTTCTAGTGTGCTTATCTCATTGACTTTCAGCAAAAGATTAAAAAATGCGGTCCCCTTTACAGAGGTCCCGCATAGTTACCATTATTTTAATAGTTTTCTGCTTTTCTTTCAAAGTAGGCACGTGGATGAGCACAGACCGGACAAATTTCCGGAGCCTCGTTTCCTTCATATATGAATCCGCAGTTTCTGCATTTCCACCCGAGAGGAGCCTCATCCTTGAAAGTCTCACCGGCACGGAAATGTTCAAGAAGTTTGTTGTACCGTTTCTCGTGGGCAGCTTCTACTCTTGCCACTCCTTTGAATTTTACAGCTAGTTCTTTGAAGCCTTCTTCTTCTGCTTCTTTTGCCATGCGCTCATACATGTCTGTCCACTCATAATTCTCACCAGCGGCCGCATCTTCCAGATTGGCATCAACATCTCCGATTCCGTGGAATTCTTTGAACCAAAGTTTTGCATGTTCCTTCTCCTGATTAGCTGTTTCTAAGAAGATGTCGGAAATCTGCTCATAACCTGCCTTCTTTGCAGCAGATGCATAAAAAGTATATTTATTGCGTGCCTGTGACTCGCCTGAGAATGCTTCCATAAGATTCTTTTCTGTTTTTGTTCCTTCGTACTTTGACATTGTAAATCCTCCTAGTATGTGTATTGCGTATAGTATAACAGTTTATCCTTTATGAATCAATGGAGATTAGCCAAAGTATCTCTTCAACAAGCCTTCAAAAGCTTTTCCGTGGCGTGCTTCGTCTCTTGCCATCTCATGTACTGTGTCGTGAATAGCGTCTAGGTTAGCAGCTTTTGCACGTTTTGCCAAATCAAATTTGCCTGCTGTTGCGCCGTTCTCTGCATCCACTCTCATTTGCAGGTTCTTCTTTGTACTGTCTGTTACAACCTCGCCCAATAATTCCGCAAACTTGGCAGCATGTTCTGCTTCTTCATAAGCAGCTTTTTCGTAGTACAGTCCGATTTCAGGATAACCTTCTCTGTGTGCAGCTCTTGCCATTGCAAGATACATGCCTACTTCTGAACATTCTCCCTCAAAATTAGCTCTTAAATCAGCCAGGATATCCTCACTCACACCCTGAGCAACACCTACAACATGTTCTGCAGCCCAAGTTTTCTCACCTGTTTGCTCTTTAAATTTCTCAGCGGGTGCGCCGCAGACAGGGCACTTCTCCGGTGCAGATTCTCCTTCGTAAACGTAGCCACAAACTGAACATACAAATTTTTTCATAGTTAAAGTCTCCTTCTCTCATATATTTTAGTTGTTTTGCTGCCGGCAGCACTTAAGGCTCCAGCGGTTTATATTAATATAGGAAGTGTGGTGTACTTTCTATATTAATTGCATAATTTGGAAATACAGTCACTGCATTTTCCATAAAAAGTAATGTTACTGGACTCTATCTTTCCGTCAAAATTTTGCGCTGCGGTTTTGTTGATTTCTTCTAACTCTTCTATATTAAAATCTAAATTTATAATTTTTCCACAGCTGGTGCAGAAAAAATGGTTATGCGGCGTAACAACTCCATCAAATCGATCGGCACTGCCCGGTAAAGTAATCTTAATTGCTTCCCCGATATCTGTAAGTAGATTCAAATTTCTGTATACAGTTGCCAGGCTGATATTGGGAAATTCCTTCTTTACATGTAAATAAATGGTATCAGCAGTTGGGTGCGCCTCGGTTGACATCAAATAGCTCTTAATAGCTTCACGCTGTCGGCTATATTTCAAAGCTGCCAATAGGAACCTCCTTTCAAAAACTAAAATAATAATAGTAATTGTTATCTATAAAAGAATATAATACATATTTAATGAAATGTCAATAGAGTTTTGAAAAATAAATAAAACTAAAGTAACAGTTCAGCTATCAGCTCGATTCTACCCCAAGGGTACCGTCCTTGTTAAACAACCACACTACGGTTGCTAACCAAGGAC
>ENA-UOOM01002766-UOOM01002766.1-fermentation-metagenome-genome-assembly--contig:-NODE-2766-length-13832-cov-5.322930_pt1 | contig 13832 bp, 10 predicted proteins | sample MGYA00245781_ERZ724031 | MGnify/ENA primary metagenome ERZ724031 (study PRJEB28704, sample SAMN03018317) | fermentation metagenome | biome: anthropogenic terrestrial biome; feature: soil; material... | reverse complement strand
ATATATAATTTATTCCGGCCATCGGCAGGGCAGGTAAATTTCATATCTGGAACTTTATATTACTTATAAGAATTTTAGCTATAAAACAATCCCGCCGGATTTTCGCGTCCGGCGGGATTTCGCATATATTTTGTAAGAAAAAGGCTGAAATTTGTTATTATTCGTAGTTTTCCAACAGAAACATCGGCTTTATGGCGACCACCTCATCATATTCCTGCTTAGATACCTGGACGCTGGAATTCAATTTTTGAAGGTCTGCCTTGAGGCATGTAAATGCTTCTTCCACGGTTTCACTGCGCCCCTCTTCAATGGAGCGAATCATACGCTGAAGGGCTGCAGGATGTGCGTACTTAGCAGGCAACGGAAAATGGCTGCCATACCATCTCAGGTAATCTGCCATATCGTTCCGCGCCTTTTCAAGCCGCGCCGTAACATCGCGTTTATTCCTGTGTGCCGTCGGAGCGGCCATAATGCCTGCAAAAATGAAAATCATTGTTAGGCCGCCAAAGAGAAAATAGATGCCGAAGCTGCCTTTGTTCTGAATCATATAAGCGCCACCGAGACAGGCCATCAGTACGCCGATAACCATGATAATCACTGAAAACCAAAAATAAGCCGGGTGCGAAATTTCATGCTCCCGTTTTGCCTTGCTGGCAAGGGAAAGCTCCTTTGAAAGTTCCGGCCGTTTTTCCAAAAACGCCAGTGCATTTTCCAGGCGGTGAAGAGAAGTCTGGGCCGTTTCGGAAAGGTCTTTCTTTTTTCTGGACTCGTCCCGGAGGCGCTCCCGTTCCAGTGTAAGCTCTCCCTGCGCGGAAAGTGTTTTGATATTGGGAAAATTTTTTTTGATAAAGTCAATCATGCGGTCGACGGATTGCTCATATTTAAAATTGCACTGCTTTACTCTGCCGTTATCGTACTCCACAACGAGATAAGGCATGGTGCTGAAAATTCCGCGGCCTGTAAAGCCGCCTTTAGACATGGCAATGCGCTTATAGACACGTGTTACAGATCCCGCCGGTATGTAATATTTCCGGTCGATGTAAAAGCTGTTTAAATAAAGCGCTTTTTTCCCTACTCCGCATGGCCCAAAACGTGCGCAGGCCTGTTTGTCTTCCCGCAGCGTATCATTATTCAGCTGCTTTTCCCCGAGTGGTTTCGGTTTAAAATAAAAACCCATTTTTCTCACTTCCAGCAAAATCCAGTTAAATTCAGAAAACGTTTTTCATTTATTCTATTATAGCATACTTTTTCTTCATGCAGGCATGGCATGATGCTCTCTTACACAGTAAATAAGTAGCACAGGAGCTACCAGCAGTTCCTGTGCTTTTTCATTTCCACCAGTCAGCAGTTCCGTTATTTTTCCGCAGCGGCTGCTTTTGGCTCCACTGCTTTTTTAACTGTATCATAATGCGGCTGCTGTGGCTTCCGGACATTTACCCAGTAGATAAAAATAGTGAGGAATGCCGCCGCGAGAATAATCCCCGCTGGATACGCGATGGTGTTACTCAAATGCAGACATTCCTTCGCCTGGAAGAAGTATGTCATGGAAACAGCGCTCATGAAAGTTGCCGGGACAACTGTAATCCAGTAATTTTTCTTCATGTAATATAAGTACATGGAAGCCGCCCACAGGACAATCATGGCAAGGGTTTGGTTTGTCCAGCTGAAGTACCTCCAAACGACGGCGTAACTCAGCACATTGATGCAGTTGAGGAACCCAATGGTAAACCCTGCACCAAGCACTGGGATGCAGAGTGCAAGACGGTGGGTGTACTTCTTTTGGTCGAACTTAAACCAGTCGGAAAGCGTCAGCCTTGCGGAACGGAATGCCGTGTCGCCTGATGTAATCGGGCATACAATCACGCCGATCATAGCGAGCACAATACCGACACCGCCCATTGTCTTGGAGCAGACATCGTAAATGGCCGCCGACTGCCCATTTGCCAGAACTGACTTCAGTCCGGTGTTGAGTCCGTTGGTCACTTGGTAGATGGAGCAGCCTGCCGCCGCCCAAATCAAAGCAATGACACCTTCTGCTACCATGGCACCGTAAAAGACAAAGTGCCCTTGCTTTTCGCTCTTAATGCAGCGCGCCATCAGCGGGGACTGTGTGGAGTGGAATCCGGAAATGGCACCGCACGCGACGGTGATAAACATGGTCGACCAAATAGGGGTGTTATCCGGATGCATATTGTACAGATGGCTCCAAATTTCCGGAATCTGAAACTCCGGTTTTACTATAACGCCAATGCCTACGCCCAACGCCATTACAATGAGGCAAACGCCGAAGAACGGATAAATCTTCCCGATAATTTTGTCAATGGACAAAAATGTTGCCAAGAAGTAATACGCCATGATGATGCAGAACCAAAACGTAACGTTTGCCAAAATTCCGGTTATGCCGCCCTTTTGAAACAATGTAACAATCAGCCCGGCCGGCCCTACGGCAAACACCGTGCCAACCATTATGAGCAGCACCACGGAAAAGACACGCATCAGATTTTTCATCCCGTTGCCAAGGTAGATCCCGGTGACTTCCGAAATGGATGCGCCGTTGTTCCGCTCGCTGGTCATACCGGAGAAATAGTCGTGGACACCGCCCGCGAACACTGTGCCGAACGTAATCCACAGAAAAACGACCGGCCCCCAAAGGGCACCCTGCATGGCACCGAAAATCGGCCCCAGCCCAGCTATGTTCAGTAGCTGTACCAAGAACAGCTTCCATTTCGGGAGAACGACATAGTCCACGCCGTCATTGATTTTAACGGCAGGTGTTTCACGGTCGTCCGGTTCAAAAACCTTTTCAACAAGTTTACCGTAAGTGAAATAGCCTCCGATTAGAATTGCCAGGCAGATAAAAAAACTTATCATGAGTTCCTATTCCCCTCTCTTTCTAATTATGCCTTTTTTTATATTACCAAATATAATTATCGCACAATTATCATTTGTATACAAGATACAATTTTTATAAAATAAAATATAAATTTTCTACATTTTGTTAAATATCAAAGAAATCTTTGGCTATAACGCATATCATGTACCGTTTTCAGCTCAGACTTGTAAAATAAAAATGATAGTCTATAATAATTAAATAGACTGAAATTTACTGCTCACTGCTTTGCAGGACAGCAGCACAGTGGAAAAGGGGGAAAAGGAATGGCTGATTTCCTTACAGAGGAACATATTTCCAAGCAGCTGCTGGAAGGCATTGCCGCTTACAAAAAAAAATATCCTTCCAACGCAGACGCCGTACGTCCCAAATACCCATACTATGGAAGAAAAATATGGGAAGAAGCTATTAGTGCCGTCTTGAGCGGCGCCAACCTGCTTTTGGAAGGACCGAAGGCCACGGGGAAAAATGTTTTGGCCGAAAATCTTGCTTATGTTTTCAATCGCCCCAGTTGGGACATTTCGTTTCATATTAATATTGACGCTTCCTACTTGATTGGCACTGACACCTTTGATGGAAGCAAAGTCGTCTTTCGAAAAGGTCCGGTTGTGCTATGTGCGGAAAATGGAGGATTCGGCATTTTGGATGAAATCAATATGGCGAAAAATGAAGCCTTGGTTGTTCTGCATGAAATTTTGGATTACAGGCATACCATCAGCATTCCAGGATACGGTTCCATTGACGTTAACCCTGCCACGCGCTTTCTTGCTACTATGAATTATGGTTACGCCGGCACGCGCGAGCTGAACGAAGCGCTGGCATCACGGTTTGTCATTATCAGTATGCCGCAGATCAGCATGGAGAACCTGGAAAGGCTCCTGCTTTATACGTTCCCATCCCTAAAGCCAAAATGGATGGAGCAGTTTGCACTTCTTTTTGAAGACCTTAGAAAAAAAGTGGAAGCAGCTGAAATTTCCCAGCACGCCGTGGATCTGCGTGGTTTCCTGGATGCGATCCGGTTAATGCAAAACGGACTCGCACCCTCGGAAGCGTTGGAGATGGGTATTACAAATAAATCGTTTGACTCTTGTGAACGCCGGCTGATTGACGATGTCATCCAGTCACGGATACCCGAAACGTTGGAGAGCCGGAGCCTGTTTGGGTGAACGCAGATGAAAAAATATCTTTACACCACCGTACAGCGGCGGGCACTTAATATCATATGGGACGCCGCAGGGAACTATGACTATGCCCCCCCGTTTGTCGCATTTAACCCGCATGGAGAACCGGAGTATTACCTCGACTTCATTATCGGCCTTTCAGATAAATGGTTTGACTCGGAAAAGCTCTTAAAGTTTTTTAAAAGCTATTCCGGCACTATACACCGGAAAGTTTTTGACAATATTACATGGCTCGCCCTGGAAAATTCTCTTTATGAAAAAGAACTGCCGCGCCGTCCGGCACTGAAAGTCATGAGGGAAAAGCACGCACGGGCTTTTTTTGAGGAAGAGACGACTATGTCGCGTCAAGAATGGATGGCAAAAAACAATCTTCTCTATAGCCTGCTTTCCGACCGGTGGGCGCTTGTCCTGGGACGGAAAAGTCCGGTGCTTTCTCCCCGCGAAAAACGCATTTCGAAGAAACTGCGGGCAGGCGGAACTTTGGACACAGACGGCCTGATTGCCACCATGCGTTCCATTTTTCAGGAGGATTTCCTTTTCTCGCATTTCACCGGTTATCCGGAGGAATTTACTTTCCATTTTAGAGGGGTTCTGGCGCGTATGTTATCGCGCTTTTCCAACTGTGAAATTTCCCGGACCAATTTCTTGAATCTTCCATCCTCTCATGCCGGAGAAGGCAGCGGAGCTTACCACAGCAAGGGCCTTGCCCGGAGGCATGAAGCTGCGGACCAAAACACGATTGAGTCATGTTTTGGCCAGTCACTTTACCACCAAGCCGAACGCATTCTTTTGGAACATAACCTGTGTACAGAGGGCGACCGAGGCTGCCATTTATGGTATGCCCGCGGTGTGCCGGACAGCCGGTCGGCGAAAACGCCGGAAGCCAAAGGGATGGCGCAGGATGCCGAAAAACAGTACCAAAAAAATCTTGCTTTTTACCAGGCATACCGGGACCGCAACCAGTCAACCATCCGTGAATTGAAAACCAAAATTTTGAATACCGTCAACCAACATTCCGAACCCGCGTCCATCGCGGCGCGCTCCGGCCGTTTAAACAGCAGCAGTGTCTGGCGTGCAGCGGTACTGCACAGTAGCCGCATCTTCGAACGCTGTGTTCCGGAGCCACAGCCAAATATTTCTGTTCTCCTGCTGCTGGATGCGTCGGCGTCGCGGCTTGGGGCACAGGAAACCATCGCATCGCAGGCATATATGATCTCTGAAAGTCTGAGGCTATGCCGTATACCGGTAGAGGTCGACGCTTTCCGGACTTTTCGGGGGTTCACGGTTTTTCAGGTTTTAAAAAGCTACCGTGAAGAAAATTCCCGCGGCGTTTTCCGGTATTTTTCTGCGGGGTGGAACCGCGACGGCCTTGCCATGAAAGCGGCTGAAATCCGCCTAAAAGATTCTGAAACCAGCAGCCGGTTTCTTCTTGTCCTAACGGATGCCAACCCGAATGACTCGGAACCGCTACAGCCAAGCAGCGGCCGGCCGTTTCCAATGGATTACTCAGGCAGTGCGGGAATTGCAGAGACCGCACGGGCGGTAAAAAACCTGAAAGCAGGCGGAGTACGTATTTCAGCAGTTTTTCTTGGGGAGGACAGCGAAGTGCGGAATGCAGAAAAAATTTATTCCGATGGTTTCGTTCGAATACATAAAACAGACGAAATTTCAAAAGCTGTCGGGAAACTTCTGCAAGATAATATTGCTTTGCTGTCGTAAATCCGAGTATGTCGAGCCTATTAATTAAAAAAATTATCTTATTAAATTATCACTTTGACTTTATATACTCGTCTATAGCCTTTGCGGCATCTTTGCCGCCGCCCATTGCGAGTATTACGGTCGCGGCGCCGCTTACAGCGTCGCCTGCCGCGTACATGCCTTTGCGTGTAGTGGCCATCGTCTTGTCGTCAACTACTATGCAGCCGCGGTCGTTCGCCTTAAGGCCTTCTGTTGTCGTGCGGATAAGCGGGTTAGGCGAGTTGCCTATCGCCATTACGACGCAGTCGACAGGTATCTTAAAGTTAGAGCCTTTTACCGGCACAGGCCTCCTGCGTCCGGAAGCGTCCGGTTCGCCGAGCTCCATGTGTATGCACTCTATTGAGTTTACGCGCCCGTCGTCACCGCCGTGTATACCTATGGGGTTGCAGAGGAGGTTAAAGTCAACGCCCTCTTCTTTCGCGTGGTGGACTTCCTCTTTCCTTGCGGGCATCTGTTCTTCAGCGCGGCGGTACACTATATAGACGTGCTCAGCGCCGAGCCTTAAGGCTGTCCTCGCGGCGTCCATAGCGACGTTCCCGCCGCCTACAACGGCGACGTTTTTAACTTTGAGTATAGGCGTGTCGTACCCCGGCTTATAAGCCTTCATAAGGTTTACACGCGTAAGGAACTCATTTGCCGAGTACACGCCGACAAGGCTTTCACCCGGTATATCCATAAAACGCGGAAGCCCCGCGCCGGTGCCGACGAATATGGCCTCATAGCCCATTTCTTCAAGGTCGTCGGCAGAAAGAACCTTCCCTATGACCATGTCGGTCTTTATCTCCACGCCTTTTTCTTTCAAGGCATCAATTTCCTTTTGGACTATCTCTTTAGGCAGCCTGAACTGCGGTATGCCGTACATCAGCACGCCGCCGGCGGTGTGCAGCGCTTCAAAAACGGTTACTTTGTAGCCCTTAGCCGCAAGGTCGCCGGCGCACGTGAGTCCGGCGGGCCCCGCCCCTATGACGGCGACTTTATGGCCGTTGTTTTTAACTTCGGCGTTTTCTTCTTTGCCGTGTTTCATGTGCCAGTCGGCGGCAAAGCGCTCAAGGCGCCCTATGCCCACAGGCTCGCCTTTTATGCCGCGGACGCATTTGCTTTCGCACTGGTTTTCCTGCGGGCATACGCGGCCGCATACGGCCGGAAGCGAATTTGTAAGCTTTATGGTGTTGTAGGCATCCTCATACTTACCGTCAACTATCTGCTTTATAAAGTCGGGTATATGTACACCGACGGGGCAGCCGCTGACGCACGGCTGGTTTTTGCAGTGCAGGCAGCGCGCGGCTTCACTTTTTGCCATTTCCTCAGTGTACCCGAGCGCTACCTCTTTAAAGTTTTTATTGCGCACGTTAGGTTCCTGCTCCGGTATGGGAGTCTTTTTAGGGGTCATGTTAGGCATTGTCCACACCCTCCATCAAATGGCATTTGTAGTCGCGGGCGGACTCTTTTTCCATCTCGGAATAAGTCCGTGAACGCCTTATAGCTTCGTCAAAGTCGACTTCATGCCCGTCAAAGTCAGGGCCGTCGACACACGCAAACTTTGTTTTTCCGCCGACGGTTATGCGGCAGCAGCCACACATGCCGGTGCCGTCTATCATTATAGGGTTCATGCTTATTATAGTTTTTATAGAATATTCTTTCGTCAGGTTACATACGGCGCGCATCATTACAAGCGGGCCTATGGCAACGACGAGGTCATATCCGGCGCCGCCTTCAATGCGCTTTTTAAGCGCGTCCGTAACAAAGCCCTTATTGCCGTTGGAGCCGTCGTCCGTCATTAATATAAGGTTGTCGCTCGCGGCGCGCATCTCATCTTCGAGTATAATAAGGCCCTTATTGCGGAAACCCGCGACAACGTCTACTTTTGTCCCCTGCGCGTGCAGGGCTTTGGCCTGCGGGTACGCAATGGCGCATCCGGCGCCGCCGCCTATTACCGCCGCTTTTTTGTAACCCTCTATCTCGCTTGCCTTGCCTAAAGGGCCGATAAAGTCGAGGATAGAGTCGCCGGTGCTGAGCCGGTCGAGCAGCATGGTGGTTTTGCCGACTATCTGGTAAATGATAGTCACCGTGCCCTTTTCACGGTCGTAATCCGCAATGGTAAGCGGAATCCTTTCGCCCGTTTCGTCCACCCGCAGTATAATGAACTGGCCGGCTTTCGCTTTTTTTGCAATGAAAGGGGCGCTTACAACCATAAGCGTCATTGCATCGTTTAGTTTTCGCTTTTCTAAAATCGGAAACATAACAAATCTTCACCCCTAAAATGCGGCGGAAAGCCGCGGCCGGCAGCCCGCATCTGCCATGCTGCCGCCCGGTTGCGGCCGTACCGCCGTCAAACATTAATATACGGTAAACAAATAATTATATCGATTATACACATATAACTGCCGGTTTTAATTTATAAATAATATTAAACCGGAAAATAAGCCGTATCCGTTAATTTTTATGGTATTTTTTTGCCGCCCCGACAAGCCCGTTGAACAGCGGATGCGGGCGGTTTGGCCGCGACCTGAACTCCGGGTGGAACTGCGAGCCCATGAACCACGTGTTGGCGGGTACTTCCATCATTTCGATGATGCGGCTGTCCGGTGAGCAGCCGCTGAAAACCACGCCGTTCTTTTCAAACAGGTCCCTGTAGTCGTTGTTTACTTCGAAACGGTGGCGGTGGCGTTCATAGATGAGCGGGGCGTTTTCGTAAAGCTCCGCCGCCTTTGTGCCGGGCTTTATTTTGCACGGATATTTTCCGAGGCGCATGGTCCCGCCGACCTGCACCACGTCCTTCTGCTCCGGCATTAGGTCTATCACATGGTTTTTGCTTTGCGGGTCAAACTCCGCGGAGTTTGCGTCCGCAAGGCCCAAAACGTTCCTTGCGTACTCTACAAGGGCGAGCTGCATGCCGAGGCATATGCCTAAAAACGGCATGTCGTGTGTGCGCGCGTAATGTATGGCAGTTATCTTACCCTCTATGCCGCGCTGGCCGAAGCCGCCCGGCACAAGCAAGCCGTCCGTCCCCGAAAGGATTTCACCGACGTTCTCCTCCGTAATGGTTTCAGAGTCCACCCACTTGATGTCTACTTTCACTTTGTTGCCTATGCCGCCGTGGGTGAGCGCTTCGGCGACGCTGAGGTACGCGTCGTGCAGTTCGATGTACTTGCCGACGAGCGCTATGGTGACGCTGTCGGTAAGCGACATGGCGGTGTTTACCATAGAGATCCAGTCCTTAAGGTCGGGGCCGGGCGTGTCCAGCTTAAGCCGTTTGCAGACTATGTCGTCGAGGCGCTCTTCCCTTAAGGCAAGAGGTACGGAGTAAAGCAGCGGCAGGTCGAGGTTCTCTATGACGCAGTTTTCTTCCACATTGCAGAAAAGGGCGATTTTCTTTTTCACCTCTTCACCGATTGGCTTTTCGGAACGGAGGACTATTATATCAGGCTGTATGCCTATGGAGAGAAGCTCTTTCACACTGTGCTGGGTCGGCTTTGACTTGTGCTCGTCGGAGCACTTTAAGTAAGGGACGAGCGTTACGTGGATAAAAAGGCAGTTGGAGCGCCCTACTTCCGTTGCAAACTGGCGGATGGCCTCCAGAAACGGCTGGCTTTCTATGTCGCCTACAGTACCGCCGACTTCTATGATGGCGACATCGACGTTTTCCTTGCCGGCGTATATCCTTGACTTTATCTCGTTTGTTATGTGCGGTATGACCTGCACCGTAGCGCCGTCGTAGTCGCCGTTGCGTTCCTTCTGCAGTACGTTCCAGTAAACCCTGCCTGAAGTGACGTTGCTGTTCTGTGAAAGGTTCTCGTCTATAAAACGTTCGTAATGGCCGAGGTCGAGGTCCGTTTCGGCGCCGTCATCCGTTACGAACACTTCACCGTGCTGGAAAGGGTTCATGGTGCCTGGGTCGACGTTGAGGTACGGGTCAAACTTCTGCATGGTTATGCGAAGCCCCCTCGACTTAAGCAGCCGGCCGAGCGAAGCCGCGGTTATGCCCTTTCCAAGTCCGGAAACGACTCCTCCGGTTACAAAAATAAATTTAGCAGACATAATATCCTCCGTTTTAATTTTCCCCCAAATTCCGTAATGTTATAATGCCGCCTTTTTGGGGCGGTATCCCGTACCGGGTATTGCTCCGCGGCACGTTAAATTTATAAACAGTCAATATAAATTATACCGCCCTTTTCATGCCATTGTCAACCGCGCCGGACGCCGTTTTAGTGTAAAAAATATCCTTTTTGGCGCCGCGGGGGAAGCTCTGCCCCAACCGGCAAAAAAATAATCCGCTGTGCGTACCGCACGGCGGATAACTCGCTTCCCGCATTTTAATCCACGTGGTCTTCGACGTACTTTACGACGTCGCCGACTGTTTTCATATTTTCAACGTCTGAATCGGGAATTTCAATTTCAAATTCGTCTTCAACCGACATAAGCAGGTCTACTACGTCGAGTGAATCGGCTCCCAAATCGTCAACCATGTTTGTGTCAAGGGTTATTTTTTCCTCCTCGACGTCGAACTGGTCGGCAAGTATTTTCTTTAATTTTTCAAAAACCATAACTTCTTTCTCCTTCGTTTAATAAAATGCGTACAACTCATTCGGAAAACGCCGTATCATGTGGACAAAGCCGCCGTGCCGTGCTAAAATTAAAAACACGTATTATTATAATTCTTTTAAAAGCGGCCCTATACTGCATTAAGCAATTATGAGTACAGCCCTACAACACATATTATTAGCAAAGTTTTATTTTGTCAATATTTTTTGAGCTTTTTTTAGGAAAGGTTTTAAAATGGAAATAAAAAGATACGCCGTCATAGGCCATCCCATAGGGCACACTATGTCGCCGTTTATACATTCGCGCCTCTTTGCCCTTAACTCGCTGCCGTTCTTTTACGGGACTGAAGACGCAGCCCCCGAAAATCTAAAGGAAGAAATAGGCAGAATGAGGACCGGCGCTTTCCTTGACGGATGTAATATAACCATACCCTATAAACGCGCGGTTATACCGCTGCTTGACAAACTTGACCGCAAAGCCGGACTGTGCGGCTCGGTAAACACCGTTAAAAACGAAAACGGCGTACTGACGGGTTACACGACCGACGGCGACGGCTTCAGGCGTACGGTGGAAGCGGCCGGCGCCGACCTTACGAAAAAAGTCACCATACTCGGCGCCGGCGGAGCGGCGCGCGCCATAGCCTTTGAAGCCGCCCTGCGCGGCGCTGACATAACCTTAGCCGCAAGGGAACACAGCGCTGCGGCCGGCAGGAAACTGTGCGCCGACCTTATGCGCCTGGTTCCGGGGACACGCGCGTCGTTCAGCCTTATAAAAGATTTAAAGGGCGGCTGTGAGCTGCTCGTAAACGCAACCCCCTCGGGCATGTACCCTGACACCGCAGAAAGCCCCGCGGGCGCGGAGATATTGTCCGGAGCGGAGTACGTTTTCGACGCGGTTTACAATCCCGCCGAAACGCTTATGCTGCGTACAGCCCGTGAAAACGGCGCAAAAACCGTAAGCGGCATGGGCATGCTTGTACGTCAGGCGGCGGCCGCGCAGTCCATATGGCTCGGATGCGCCTTTGATGAAAGCGGCATAGAGAGGATATGCCGCGAAGCTTCTTTTGAAATGAAGAAAAAATTCGGCAATATTGTTTTATGCGGCTTTATGGGAAGCGGCAAAACGACCGTCGGCAGGCTTTTGGCGCAGGCCGCCGGCCGGAAATTTGTAGATATGGACAGTTATATAGAAGATAAAGAAAAAATGTCCGTCTCGGAGATTTTTGGGCGCCGCGGTGAAGGTTACTTCAGGAAAGCCGAAACAAAAGCCGCAGGGGAGCTTTCGCTTCAAAGCGGGCTTGTCATAGCGGCCGGCGGCGGTACGGTGCTTAACCGCGTGAACGCGGATATTTTAAAGGCGAACGGCATAACGGTTATGCTTGACGCGAGCCTTGACGCTGTAAAATGCCGCCTTAAAGGCGACAGCAGCCGCCCCCTGCTCCGGGAAGGCGGAGAAAAAGCCGTCGAAAATCTATACGCCGAAAGGCGCGGAGCCTACGCGGCGGCGGCGGAACTGAAAGTAAACGCCGACGGCGCGCCTGAAACCGTTGCGCGATGCGTGCTTAAAGAGCTGCGCTGCGGCGGGGCCTGACGGCCTGCTGCTGGCCTGCTGCTTTTTAAGCGGAGTAGATGTGGTAATTATCCTTGCCGTTGTTTTTAGCTTCGTACATGGCGTGGTCGGCCTTTTGGAAGATTTCTTCGTAATTATCGCCGTCGCGCGGAAACAGTGCGACGCCCACGCTGCCTGAAATGCCGCACGCGTGCGCCGACGTCTTTTTTATGGAGTGGAAAAGGCCGCATATGCGCTTGGCCTTGTTTTCGGCCATTGCGGCGGACTTTATGTTTTTCATAAAGACGACGAACTCGTCCCCGCCTATCCTGCCGACTACATCGTCGGAGCGGAACTGCTTTTGCAGCAGCGCTGCCGTTTCGACTATGAGCCTGTCGCCGCACAGGTGGCCCATAGTATCGTTTACGTTTTTAAAATTGTCTATATCTATTACAAACATGGCGTGGCGGTCTGCAGGCTTGCTTTCGCTAAGTATCGTGTCTATCATGCCTGTGACGGTCACACGGTTGTAAAGCCCCGTAAGCAGGTCGTGCTCGGCCCTGCTGCGGAGCAGCTGCGTTTCTTTTTTGTGTTTGTCTATATCTGAGATAAGCAGGATGATACGCGTGGGGGTTCCCTGCCTGTTGCGCAGTATGGTAGGGTGTATGTTGCACCATATATATTTGCCGTAGATGTCTTTTAAACGGCACTCGATGTCCCCGTTTCCGCCGCCGTTTAAAATTTCCCTGAGCTTTACGCTGAGGTGTTCCTTGTCATCGGGATGGACAAACGACGTCGTGCGCAGGCCCTCCGCCAAGTCGGTTATGTTCCGGTGGCTTTTGCCGAATTTAGAGTAAAAAACCGGTGAAAAATAAAGCTTGCTGTTTTTAATGTCTACGTCGAGCACCGGGTCGGAGGCGTAGTCGAGGATAAGCCGGTAGCGTGCCTCGCTCTCGGCAAGCGCGTCCTCGGCTTTTTTTGCGTTGGTAATGTCTATAAGCACGCTGTAAAGCCATACTTTACCGTCGTAATCGGTTATAAGCCTGAATTTATCCATAACCCATATGAAGCCGCCGTGCTTGGCGCTTATACGGTATGTTATCTCGATGGTTTCGCTTTTTTCTTCCTGCTTGCGGACGTGCTCCCTCAGCATGGCGCGGTCGTCTTTATAAACCATGTTTAAAAGGCTGCTGCAGAAATTTTCTTTTATTTCGTCCCTTGTATATCCCGTTATACGGCAAAAGCCCTCGCTTATGAAAGCAAACGTAAGCTTATCGTCGTTTTTAAAGCGCAGCACGCCGCCGGGGATGTTTTCGCTCAGAGCCTTAAGCTCGCGCGCCTGCTCGCGCGTCTCATTATGGGAGCGCCTTTTAAGGGTGATGTCATTGGCAATACCCATGAAGTACTCATGCCCGTTTTTTTTGATAATGTACATCCGGTACTGCATCCATATGTGGTGGCCGTCTTTTTTTATAAGCCGGAGCTCGCGTGTGGCGTTGCCGTTCTCTTTTATTTCACTGCGGACTTTTTTCCAGTCTATAGGTTCGTCGCCGCGCAGAACGCTGCGGGGGCGGTTCCCTAAAAGGGAAGTGATCTCACCGTTACGGTACCCGAGCGTACTGTAAAACGATTCGCTTGCGTGCCTTATGGTAAGGCTGGCGTCGTTTGCACAGCACAGTACGCTGAACCCCAGACTTTGCAGGCTCTGCTCGCAATCTTTACTGTTAAAGCTGTCGCATTCCATGTTCAATATTCTTTCCTTCCACATATAAAAAGACACCGTGCTCCGGCCGCGTTTATATCGCCTTTTTACGGCTGAAATCTATTTAATAAAGCGCTTACTTACTTTCATTATAATAATAATATCAATATTTTACGTACTTTTTATATTTTTGTGAAATTAAATCATATAT
>ENA-UOOM01002765-UOOM01002765.1-fermentation-metagenome-genome-assembly--contig:-NODE-2765-length-13853-cov-3.609726_pt1 | contig 13853 bp, 18 predicted proteins | sample MGYA00245781_ERZ724031 | MGnify/ENA primary metagenome ERZ724031 (study PRJEB28704, sample SAMN03018317) | fermentation metagenome | biome: anthropogenic terrestrial biome; feature: soil; material... | reverse complement strand
GGACAAGTTGACTTCGGCAGAGAAAGGATTGCGAGACAACTTGCCGCCCCATATGCTCAGGGGCGAAATATCAGCTGCAGAAAAAAACATCTCGATTTTATTAGGGCAGCTGGAATTAGTCCAAAAAGAATGCACAAATGCTGCCGAAGATAAGCTCAGGCACTACAGCCAGCAGATCAAATCCGTTCGCAGTACTCAAAAAGGTGTCGAAGGCTATGCGCTGCAGCTATACAGGCAAGGTGCCATATTTATAGACGAAAAAAAGTAGCTATTTCGTTGTTAAGGTTTAGAGGACGACATGAAAGTTTCGGATGTTGCCAAAGTCCCCCAGGGGGCGCATAACATTGCAACCGTCGGCAGCGCTCAGGCGGGCGCAGGTCAGGGGTTTGCCTTTTCGCGGCACATGATGGATTTCAGCCAAGCCCAGCAGCAACAATACATCGAAGATTTAAAGGATAGGATATTCCGCCAGGGCGAGAACATCAAGCGCAAAGCCGACCTCGGTGAATTCGTCCAGTATCGCAAGCTGATAACCGAACTTCTTGAGGTGGTGGCGGGGAACGCCTACAGCTGCACAAAGACCAGCGCGATGGACAAAAGAGGAAGGCGCAACGTATTTGTGCTCATCAAGAGAATTAATGTTCAGTTGGACGAAATGGCTCAGCAGGTTCTACAGGACCAGAAGGAGAATCTCCGCCTGCTTGAAATGGTGGACGATATCCGAGGTTTACTGCTGGATATAATGCTATGAAAAAAGAACGAAAGAGGGCAGTGAAATGCAAATAAACGAAGAACTCGAGGACTTTCAGGAGGATACGCAACACGGAAGGTATCTGACTTTTAGCTTGGGCGAGGAAGTATTCGGACTGGAGATACGCTACGTTACAGAGATAATCGGCATGCAGCCGATCACGAAGATTCCCGAGGTGGATCCTTATATAAAAGGGGTTATCAACCTTAGAGGCAAGATCATTCCGGTGATCGACATGAGGCTCAAATTCGGCAAGGAACCCACAGCATACACTGACAGAACCTGCATAGTGGTTATAGACACAGAGAATCTCATAATCGGTCTTATCGTGGATATGGTCTCCGAGGTTATGACTATAGAAGATGAAAACATAGTTCCCCCGCCCGACCAAAGGAGCGGGATACGCAACCGTTACATCAAGGGTATCGGCAAGGTAGACGGCACTGTTAAACTACTGCTGGACTGCAAGACATTGCTAGATATTGAAGAGACACAGGAGATAAGCTCCATCGATTTGGACGCAGTCAAAGAAGCGGATAACTAAAACATCAGCAGTATTGTTCATGCTGATGGTTCTACCAGGGGCGGCATTCGCCCCTATGTATTATGAATGCACAGCGGAAAGCAAAATGCTTATCTGATTGAATGCCGAAGGGCAGCAATCCAAAAGGCGATTATTATTGTATTTTTATTAAGGGATGTTTATGGTAACCAGAAAGGTTCGTGTTTTGATTGTGGACGACTCCCTGTTCATCAGGGAGTTTATATCCTCTGGGTTGATGGAGGATACTGGTATAGAAGTGGTGGGCAAGGCGGTGGATGCCTTCGACGCTCGAGATAAAATACTGGAACTGCATCCGGATGTGATGACTCTTGACATCAATATGCCTCAAATGGACGGTATTGACTTTCTGTCGAAGCTACTGCCGCAGTATCAGTTGCCGGTTGTGGTAGTAAGCTCTATCAGCGGGCGCGTTTTTGATGCTCTCAACGCCGGGGCGGTGGATTTTGTTACCAAAGCCAACCTGAAAGACGAAGCCGAAAGGCGACGATTCATCTCCGAACTAACCGCGAAGATCAAGATTGCCTCTATCGCAAAGGTTACCCGAAAGCATACCGCCTCTGCAGCAGGCCTGCCTCTTCCAGGCAGAGAGATTGCAAAGCCCTCCGCAAGCGGCATCATAGCCATTGGCGCTTCAACGGGTGGAACAGAAGCCACCCAAACGATACTTCAGGGTCTGGGGCGCGATTTGCCCGGAATAGTGGTCGTTCAACACATGCCGCCAGTATTTACAAGGCTGTATGCCGAAAGGCTAAACGCTATATGTAGCATGGAAGTCAAAGAAGCAGAAAACGGGGATACCATTTTGCCCGGGCGCGTGCTGATAGCGCAGGGCGGGTTGCACATGCGGGTGGCAAGAAAGGCGATGGGAGGACTATTCGTCGAGTGTGCAGAAGGCGAGAAAGTAAGCGGGCATTGCCCCTCGGTGGATGTGCTGTTTAGCTCAATAGCGAAGTTGAAGGGCTTGAAAAGCATTGGAATAATACTCACAGGAATGGGGAGCGACGGCGCTAAGGGATTATTGGAGATGAAAAAAGCCGGTGCGAGGACCTTAGGCCAGGACAAGCAGACTTGCGTGGTGTACGGAATGCCCGCTGTGGCAGAAAAGATAGGTGCTGTCGAACTGCAACTCCCGATACAGGACATTGCCGGTAAAGTGTACGAGTGGCAGAGAAGGCTTTAAAAGGAGCTTTTTCCGTATTTTTTGGTCACAAAATTGAAGTTTTGTAGAATTTGTGCGATATATGTAGTATGTTGACTATTGAGAACATATACCAGTCCAAACTGGAAAAATTCCGCAGTGTCGCGGAAGCAGGTGCCCAAAAGCTGGGCAACCCGGGCGCATTCGCGAACATACTGGGCAGCTTAGAAGAGAGCACCGAAGGCTGCCTGACAGGTTCTATGGATACCCGTTCCCTAAGCGCGGCGACTTCGCCCTATTTTGGCTTGGGACTGGGTGCAGGAACGAATTACGGCATAGCGGATTACCTCAGCGGCGTTTTACAAAACGCCGCATCGTCAGCGAAAAACCCGTCGTTTACTCCGTCAGAGCCGGAGATCGACTCCGCCATAGCCGAGGCGTCTTCAAAAACTGGTCTGGATGAAGGGCTCATCCGCGCCGTCATCCAAGTAGAATCCTCCTTTAGGACTGACGCAATTTCCCGTTGCGGAGCTATGGGGCTTATGCAACTTATGCCTGGAACGGCGGAAGAGATGGACGTCAGCAACCCCTTCGATGCACGGCAAAACGTGCTGGGCGGCGCAGGGTATCTCAAAAAACTGGTGGACAGGTTTGGCGATGTACGCCTCGCGCTCGCAGCTTACAATACAGGGCAGGGAAGGATAGCATCCTTGGGCATAACCAACGCAAACGATGCACAGCAGTATTCAAGGATATCCCCCGGCGTTCGGGGTTATGTGGACAAGGTGTTGAGTTTCTGGGAAAATAGTTAAAACAATGACTTAATGCGAGGTAAACCATGCTAGAGGGAGCATTTGGAGGCATCGACCTGTTGCAAAAGGGTATGGATGCGTCTTGGACTAGGAACAACGTAATAACCAATAACATCGCCAATGTTGATACACCCGGCTTCAAGAGTTCTTCGGTCAATTTTGAAACTGCAATGAAGCGTGCCATGGAAGAGGAGGGCGGCGGATTCTCAACAAAGACCACCCGTCCTGAGCATATCGATTTTTCCGAAAGTTCAACCAGCAAGGTCAACCCTGTAGTCGTGCCGAACAACAGCACGAGTTACCGCTTGGACGGCAACAACGTCGATATCGAATACGAGAACATAGAACTTGCCAAAAACACGCTTTGGTATTATTCGATGATCGAGCAGATTTCCAGCGAATTTGCCAAAATCAGAACCGCAATTAGCGGTTAACGAAAGGGATTAGCAATGGGATTTTTGTCATCAATCGACATAAGCGGCTCCGCGCTCACGGCACAACGCCTTAGGATGGACGTCATCAGCAGCAACATTGCGAATGCAGAGACCGCCGAAACCGAAACCGGCGATCCTTATCGCAGGCGCGTATGCGTGCTGAATGAGCGAAAGTCGTTCTCCTCCGAGCTGGGCAGCGCGATGAGCGCGGGAGTGAAGGTTGAAAGGATAGTTGAGGACGAATCAAATTTCGAGTTGGACTACAACCCAACTAGCCCCCTTGCGGACGAAAACGGCTATGTCCGAATGCCAAATGTAGACGAGGTCGAGGAGCTTATAGACCTGGTTTCCGCAACCCGCTCCTACGAAGCGAATATAACAGCGCTAAATGCAACAAAGAATATGTCCCTCAAGGCGCTGGAAATCCGCAGCTGATACTCTAAAACAGGGAGGTCAAAATGAGCATTGATTCTATTGGCGGCGTAACCGCAAGCGCCCAAGGTTTTGCCAAACCAGAAAGCATACAGCAAAAAGACAAGAGCAGCTTTTCGAACATACTGAGCGACGCCGTCAATTCTATAAAAAATACCGAAGCGGAAGCAGCAAACGCCCAATCTGCGCTGGTAACGGGAGAGTCATCCGATTTGCACACTTCACTCATAACCGCCCTTAAAGCGGAAACCGCGATAAGCTTTACCGTCGAAATTCGAAACCGAGTGCTTGAATCGTACAACAGCATCATGAATATGCAGGTATAATCCTGTAAAAATGGGTCACAGAAACCATTAACTGACAAGAAATTCCATTTTAACATTCCATAAAAATTAAATGTATTATATACTAATGTAGGCCAAGGAAAGAGATAATATGGATATTTGGACTGCATTTTTTTATATTGTCATAATGGTAGCCGTGCTTGTAGCCGCTTATTTTACTACGCGGTTTTTAGCCCAGAAGGGCCGCCGCATGAGCAGCAGACATATCCTCATGCACGACTGCCTGACCGTCGGTCGGGACAGGCAGATAGCTTTAATAGAGGTCGGAGGAAGGACGTTACTCGTCGGAATTACCAACCAAGCTATAAATTTAATCGCGGAGGTCGACCCGGAGGAGCTTGCACTGCCTCCGGTAGAGAATGCACAGCAATCCGCTGGCGGGTTCGCCGCCAAGGCAGAAGGATTCTTGTCCGGACTCAAGAATGCACCGGATAAGTTGAGCAAAGCGCGCATGGAGCAAAAAAGGGTCAGACGGGAGCAGCCCGCAAAGGAAAGCGACTTTTTAAGCCAGATGGAAGAAGCGATTAAAAGGCACAAGAGCCAAGAGGACGATGCAAGCGGGGAGGACAAATGAAAAAAGCCCTTCTCTTTTTTATGACCATTGTCCTCGTCGTGTCGCTTGCAGGTTGTTCAACTATAAATACAAGCGAACAACCCGGCACTCAGCAGGGAATCGCTTCACAAGAGGGCGACGGGCTGGCCAATGCGCTGGGCGCTAGCCGCTCCGAAACGGTGGACATACTGCTCCTTATAACCATACTTGCAGTATTGCCATCTATACTTATCATGCTCACCTGCTTCCCCAGGATAATCATAGTGCTTTCCCTAATCCGAAACGGCCTGGGCCTTCAGAGCATGCCGCCCAATCAGGTGCTGATAGCGCTGGCTCTTTTCCTTACCTTCTTCGTAATGAACCCTGTCATCACCGAAATAAAAGAGGACGCCTACCAGCCTTATATAGAAAACCGTATCGACGAAGAAGAGGCATTTGAGCGCGCCATGAAGCCCGTTCGCACATTCATGCTCAAGCAGACCTACGAAGACGACCTGGGCTACTTTGTTTCCGCCGCCGAACTGCCAGATGAGCTACAAAGTGTCGACGATATACCTAACTCGGTTCTCATCCCCGCTTATATCACCAGCGAAATCAAGCGCGGATTCCAGATCGGGTTCTTTCTGTATATTCCGTTCGTTGTGATAGACATGGTTGTGGCCAGTGTGCTGATGTCGATGGGTATGATGATGTTGCCCCCGACGGTCATATCGCTGCCATTTAAGCTGTTGCTGTTTGTCCTGGTGGATGGTTGGATGCTCACGGTCAAGACCCTGTTGGGCAGTTTTGGGTAGCCTGTATTACCGACGAAGAATAATGTGCAACGAAAGGAGAACGTATGGAGCACGCAGAAGTTATCCTCGTATTGCAGGACGCAATAACCACCATTTTGAAGGTGGCGGGGCCTATGCTCATCGCGGCGATGGTCGTCGGGCTTATCATTTCTATCTTTCAGGCTACGACCCAAATCAACGAACAAACCCTCGCCTTTGTGCCAAAGCTTGTCGCAGTGCTTCTGGTCTTGTTGCTTGCTTCCGGCTTTATATTTACGACTATGGAGGAGTTTACGACGCGCATGTTCGGCTACGTCGGAACCCTAATAAAATAGCATGAAGGAGATACTCGACAACGTCAGCCAGCGGTTGGATCTATTCCTGCTTATGTTTGTCCGCGTATCGGCGTTGATAGTATCTTCGCCGATTTTTGGCAGAAGGAATATGCCGAACATACTCAAGGTGGGCTTTTGCCTTGTGGTCACAAACGTGCTGTTTGCGGCGAATATGAACGCACAACCTATCCATTACTCGGGTTTACTGGAATTTGGAGCGCTTGCCTTGATGGAAATGTTGTTCGGATTGGTGCTCGGATATGTAACGACGGCTTTCTTTGCACTTGTGCAGACCGCCGGTCACTATATTGACATGGAGATGGGATTCGGCATGGTCAACGTGCTGGACACGCAAAACAACGTGAGCGTACCCATCACGGGCAACCTGCTGAACATAGTTTTGCTAATCTGCTTCTTCGGTGCGAACGGTCACCTGAAGCTCATTCAGATAATCGGCAACACTTTTTCCGCCATTCCCGCAGGTGCGGTTGTGCTCGACCCAAAAATAGGGATGATAGCTTTGGATGTCTTCATACTTACATTTATGCTCTCGGTGCACGTGGCACTCCCTATGATTGCGTCAGGTCTGCTGGTGGAAGTGATGATGGGCATTATCATACGCGCAGTACCCCAGATAAACGTCTTTGTGGTGGGCATACCGCTGAAGATACTGGTTGGCATCATAGTACTATTGATCGTCATGCCTGCTTACGTCAATTTTACAGCCGTAATATTTGACAGGATGTTTGAATCCATTGATAGTATGATACTGGGGCTTGTGCCATGAGTGGTCAGTCCTCGGGGGAAAGAACAGAAAAGGCAACACCTAAGCGCAAACGAGACGCCAGAGAAAAAGGGCAGGTACTAAAGAGCGCAGAAGTTGTCACCGCGTTTTCGCTGTTAGCTATGTTCGGGGTGCTGCTCATATTTGGAGATGGAATTGCGAGCGGTATGGCGGGGATGATGAAGTCCTTCTTTACCGCGGAATTGCCTGAAGTAGCAGATAAAGCAGTCATCGCGATAACCTTCGAGAAGGCGATACTCTCCTTCTTCCAGATAGTCGCGCCTGTGCTTATAGCGGCGATGGTGTTCGCGATAGTATTCAACCTAGCGCAGTCCGGCTGGAACTTCACCACAAAGCCCCTAGCGCCAAAGCTCGAGAAGATTAGCCCGCTGGCAGGTTTCAAGCGCATCTTTTCGAAGAGGTCGCTGGCAGAGCTGTTCAAATCGCTCATTAAAATAGCCGTACTCGCTTGGGTAGCTTACGGTGAATACACAAGCCGCATGGACTCGTTTCCCCTATTGATGGGGGAAAACCTTCAGTATTCCATACCCGCCGCTATGGACATATTGGTGTCGGTAGGCTTAAAACTGTGCATCGCGTACGCGATTTTCGCTCCCGTGGATTATATGTACCAGTGGTGGCGGCACAACAAAGACCTTATGATGACCAAGGAAGAAATCAAAGAGGAGTACAAGCTCTCCGAGGGCAACCCCCAGACAAAGAGCAGGATATCCCAAAAACAGCGGCAGATGAGCCGCATGCGCATTGTGCAGGCGGTCAAGGACGCGGACGTAGTAATCACAAACCCCACCCATTACGCCGTAGCCATTTCTTACAAAGAGAATGAAAACGATGCCCCCGTCGTCTTGGCGAAAGGCGCGGACTACATCGCGAAGTCAATCAAGGAAAAGGCGAGGGAATTTGGTGTCGAAATAGTCGAGAATCGCTCTGTTGCACAGTCGCTGTACTTCTTTTGCGAGGTGGGCGACGAAGTACCAGAGGAGCTATACAAGGCAATTGCGGAAATACTGGCGTACGTGTACAAACTCAAGAAAAAACAGGGAGTAGCATATTGAAGTTTTCAGATGTATCCGTTGCGGTAGCAGTGCTCGTTATAGTGCTGCTGATTATCGTGCCGCTTCCGGTGGTACTGATGGATTTTTTCCTGATACTCAACATCGCCGGCTCTTTGATGATAGTGCTGATAACTCTATACGTAAAAAAGACGCTGGATTTTTCGACCTATCCCACAGTGCTGCTTATCATCACGCTCTTTAGAATGGCGCTGAACATAGCCGCAACCCGCCTTATCCTCGGCAACTCGGGCGACGCTGGACAGGTGATAAAAGCCTTTGGCACTTTTGTGGTGGGGGATAACATAGTCGTGGGGCTGGTCATATTCTTCATCATTGTCATCATGCAGTTCATAGTCATCACAAAGGGCTCAGAGCGAGTCGCCGAAGTATCTGCGCGCTTCACGCTGGACGCAATGCCGGGCAAACAGATGGCGATCGACGCGGACTTAAGCTCGGGCATAATCAACGAAAGCCAAGCCAAGGAACGCAGGCAAGAGGTTCAGGAGGAAGCGAATTTTTACGGTTCGATGGACGGCGCTTCGAAGTTCGTCAAGGGCGACTCCATAATGGGCATAATTATAACTTTTATCAATATAATCGGCGGCATACTCATAGGTCTTCTGGGAGTGGGCGGTCAGGTCATGAGCTTCGAAGAAGTGGTAAGAGTGTATATTGTCGCAACTATAGGCAATGGGATATGCAGCCAGATTTCGGCGTTGCTCGTTTCCACGGCGACGGGCATAATCGTCACCCGCTCATCCACGAAGGAAGGCTTTGGGCGGGACGTCATGCGCCAGATGTTCAACCAGAAAACGCTCGTGTTTTACGTGCTAGCTGGAATGCTCGCGGTATTGAGCTTTATTCCGGGGCTTCCCACTATTCCTATATTGCTGATAGCAGCATCGGTAGCATTGTGGGGCTATTACAGGTCGAAGGACGAAAAGAAAATTCAGGAAGAGCAGATTCAGGACACCGCAGAAACCGTCGCCGCTGAAAAACGCAAACCGGAGAGCGACGGTTTCTGCGGTGTCCTGAATCTGCTCTTATCGAGATGGAGTTCGGATACGGTTTGCTGTCGCTGGTGGACGCTTCCCAGGGCGGAGACCTGCTAGACCGCATAATTATGGTCAGACGGCAATGCGCCCTCGACCTCGGTATAATCGTTCCCATAGTGAGGTTGAGGGACAATGTCCAGCTCGGCATCAGGCAATACGTCATCAAGATTAAAGGGCTGGAGGTCGCCCGGGGCGAAGCCATGCCCGACCATTTCCTCGCACTTAAGCCGGACGATGTCGATGAGCAAATCGACGGAATCGAGACCGTCGAACCCGCCTTCGGTCTGCCTGCGCTTTGGATTTCCGCTGCGAACCGCGAAAAGGCGGAACTGCTTGGCTATACGACAATAGACGTACCCTCCGTCATATCCACCCACCTCATGGAGGTAATCAAGCGCCACGCCGACGAGCTCCTCGGCAGGCAACAGGTGCAGACCATCCTAAATAACCTCAAGAGTCAGCAGCCGGCCCTAGTTGAAGAGGTCGTGCCGAAGATGTTCTCCATAGGCGAGGTGCAAAAGGTGCTTGCGAACCTCCTTAGAGAGGGTATTTCCATACGCGACATTGGTTCAATACTCGAGATAATGGCGGATTATGGAACGATAACAAAGGATACGGACGTACTCACAGAGCAGGTGCGCCAGAAGCTTCGCCGAGCCATCACCAAAAACTTTATCCCTACCGGTGAAGCCAGAGTAATAACCGTAAGTCCAGACACCGAAAAGGCGATAATCGGTAGCCTTAGGCAGACTGACCAGGGCGTATACGCCGCTTTGGAGCCATCCCAGATACACAAGCTGCTCGGCGGCATCAAAAGGGCGGTGGAGAGTGCGATGAACCTCGGGATTACTCCTATTATGCTGACCGCCCCCCAGATACGCAGGCAGATGAAGCAGATATCTACGCAGGTGACCCCCGATTTGGTGGTACTTTCCTATAATGAGCTGGAACAGGATGTCAAGATTACCTCGGACTGGGTGGTGAGCATATAGAATGATTGTCAAACGGTTCTTAGCCGATAACATGCAGGACGCAATGCGCAAAATCAGCGAGGAAATGGGTCCCGAAGCCGTTATACTCGAGCAAAAATTCGTGCGCCGCAAAGGCATTACAGGCTATTTTAAAAAGAAGCAGGTACAAGTTGTCGCCGCGTATGACCCGTACCGCCCTATATCGCAGGATTCGAATAAAGAAAATGCCCAAAAGGCGGAGGCCACTCCCGCCCACAAGGAGGAAGGCACTTTTGGTAGCGAGCAGGCCAAACAATTGCTCGAGATAAAGGAGCTTGTCAAACAGCTTACGGAAAAATCGCGCATTGCGGCGGAAGCCGAGCCGCGTTACTCTTTGGAGGTTCAACGTATTTATAAGTCGCTTGTCGAGCGGGACGTAAGCGAAGAGCTGGCGAAAGAAATCGCCGATAAAGCACAAGCGATTACGGCGCAAAAGGTACTCGACGCAAGGGCGGTCGCACGGCAGCTGGTACTCGACCGACTAGGCGAGCCGTATCCGCTAAAGCTGAAGAAACTCGAGCAAAACGTGTTGCTTTTTGCCGGATCGACAGGCGCCGGCAAGACCACGACCGTGGCGAAGCTGGCAGGTATGCTGAAGTTTACGGCGAACTTAAGAGTGGGCATCGTCAATACCGATACTTACCGCATAGGCGCGATGGAGCATATCCGCATATTTGCGGATTTGATGGAAATACCGCTCATCATGGCGTACAGTGAAGAAGACGTCGAAACCGCAATAAAGACCCTTGCCGACAGGGATGTCGTTCTGGTCGACACTGCGGGCAAAAGCGCGAGGGATAGAGAGTATCAAAAAGAACTGGGCGGTCTAATCAAACTGACCAAAGCCAGCGAGGTGTTTCTGGTGCTGAGCGTATCCACGAGCAAAAAGTCATGCAAGGAGCTTATTGAGAATTATTCCTTCATAGAAGACTACAAGCTCATCATCACCAAGCTAGACGAAATCGAGTTCCCGGGCAACGTGTTGAATATAGTCGAATACTCCAAAAAAAGGCTCGCTTACGTTACCGTGGGGCAAAACGTGCCTGAGGATATCCGGGAAGCAGATACGCAAAAGCTAGCGGGCAGCATCATTGGCGACAATTCGCCCCACTAACGCTACCCCTGCGCATCGTTGCTACAACATAAGGAGATGTAATGCGATTTGCGACCGTAATGAATTTTGATATGGAGTGCTTGCTTTGAACGCCATCGAAAATTACGAGCTGGGCGAAGTATTCGAAATCCAGGTCAATAAAAGAATCGTCCGCACGAAGGTTCAAGAGATTATCTCGGACACGGAGTTTATCGTGCTTCAGCCAACGATCAACGGTATGCCCATCAGAGCTGAGGATAACGAGTTCACATTTTTATACCACCGCAAGAACGGTTGCGTTAGTTTTAGAGCGCGGATACTCTATTCGTATAAAGAGGGCGAACTCGCCCTTAGCCGCGTAGTGCGCGTCTCCGAATTGAAAAGAACCCAGAGGAGGCAGTTTTACCGCTTGCCCATAATGCTGGGTGTAACGATCAGCATTTGTGATGAAAATGACAAAACGTCAGGGGACGAGCACAAAGAGGAAACCCGTTTTTACAAAGGAAAGACGGTTGACCTCTCCGAAAACAGCGTCAAAATCTGCTGCTACAAAAAGTTTGCCAAGGGAACCAAACTGATTGTGGGGATAAACCTCACAGAATCAGACTCAATCCTTGTCAACGCCGAAGTCCTCTTTTACGAAAAGCTGCCCGACAGTGGGCTCTACAACACGGTGCTGCTTTTCGCGGAGCAGAGTGAGAGGGAAAAGGCATATATAAGGCGGTATATCTTTAAACAGCAGTCGCTGATGCTAAAGAGAAGATAAAGCTTGCGAACCTGTTTTAATTCGAGGAATGGAGGTGTCAATCCTATGGTAAAGGAAGCCGAAGCCAAGGCGCTTTGGGACAAATATCAAAAAGAGAGAACTTCCGAGCTTAAAAACGAGCTGACGCTGCTCTATATAGATTTGGTAAAAAGCACGGTACTCAGGATGATGCCTACCTATAAGGGATACAGTTCCTACGACGACATGCTCTCCTGCGGCATATTCGGACTGATGGATGCCATAGAAAAGTTCGACACCACTAAAAATGTCAAGTTTGAATATTACGCCTCTATGCGCATACGCGGCGAGATAATTGACAGTATCCGAAAGCAGGATTGGGCGCCTTCAAGCCTAAGGCGGAAAATCAAGACCATAAGCAATGCGTATGCAGAGCTGGAAAGCTCGCTTGGCCATACCCCGACGGAAGAAGAGGTTGCCGAGAGCCTCGGCATGAAAACTGAGGAAGTCCAGAAGGCGCTGGAAAAGTCCCACACTTTCAACGTCCTCTATTTCGAGGAAATGGCGCACGAAAATCAAGCTTGGGAGTGCGCCGATGCCACCGAATCCATGGAGGACAAGCTGGAAAACGCCGAGATGGTAAAGATTCTCGGCAAGCTAATAGAAGGGCTGCCCGAGAAGGAAAGGCTTGTCATCACGCTTTATTACTACGAAGAACTAACGCTCAAGGAAATCGCACAAATACTTGGCGTTTCAGAATCCAGGACTTCCCAGATACACTCAAAGGCAGTCATGCTTTTAAGGGCGAGGCTGGATTCGGCATATTCCCAATAGATAATCAGAAGTTAAGAGGTCTAATATGAACGCATCGCATTACTCGTTTGCATTATTCGTCTTCCTGCTCGTCCTCGGGGCGATTTGGTTCTATGCCCGAATGGCGGGAAAGATAAAAGCTAAGGACAAAGCCAATTACGCTAAAGAGCAAAAGCTATACAACCTTTATCAAGACATCGAGGATTTGCTAAAGGGTTTTGAGCTCTACGTCGAAGAATCCAAATCGGAAATAGATGCGCGATTGTCCTTGCTGCAAGTGACCCAGGTCGAAAATGTAACCGAAGGCAATAAAGCAGAGCCAGTCGTTGAGAAAAACAGCGTCGCTTCCACAAAGGAAGAAGACGCGGCGAAAATTCTAACTGACAATCAAAAAGATGCCACGAAAGCCCTGATTGAGGACGCCCTGATCGACATTACAGCAAAGTCATCCGAAAAGGACGCCCGGCAAAACTCAGAGCGAATCGGCCCGCAAAAGTCTCAACCGAGGAAAAGTGCTGCAAGGAACGCATCCGCTAAAAAACAAACTCGTTCTATGATGGAGAAAACTCCAGAAGGGTCAGCGATTCAATTGATGCAGCATGAAACCGCATCAGTGCCGGCAACCCCCGCTGTGGAAAGTTCCAACAAGGAGCTCATAATGGAATACGCTGCAAAGGGTATGGCGCAAAGAGAAATCGCAAAAAAACTCGGAACATCGCAAAAAGAGGTTGCGCTCTTGATGGAAATTAAAAAATTGTCCATCGCAGGCGGCCAAGGCTAAAGTATCCCGCTTGAATGCCGATATAACTACTAGACTATTCAGCGTTTTTGTGAGGATTAACAAATGTTGCGTTGTTTTTACACAGCCGGTACCGGAATGTTGGCTCAGAGGGACCGCATGGACGTGTTGGCCAACAACCTGACCAACGTGGAAACTACGGGGTATAAGTCCGACACCCTCATTACAGGCAGCTTCAGGGATATGATGATCGAGCGGCTGAATGACCCGGGCGCCAGCACCAATAGAACCGTCGGTGCTCTGGGAACGGGAACGCATATTGACAGGGTGGTTACCACCTTCGAACAGGGGAGCGTCGAACAAACCAACCGACCTCTGGATTTTGCCCTAAACGGAGATGGATTCTTTGTTATAGACACGCC
>ENA-UOOM01002762-UOOM01002762.1-fermentation-metagenome-genome-assembly--contig:-NODE-2762-length-13863-cov-31.121379_pt1 | contig 13863 bp, 10 predicted proteins | sample MGYA00245781_ERZ724031 | MGnify/ENA primary metagenome ERZ724031 (study PRJEB28704, sample SAMN03018317) | fermentation metagenome | biome: anthropogenic terrestrial biome; feature: soil... | reverse complement strand
TGGCACGAAGGAAACCAGCTTCTCATTCCATGTTTGAAAAACGGGGGGATGTGAAAATCTACAAAAAGGATTGACAATATCCGGTGATCGCAGAGTATTACTCAAAACATCAAAAAGGAGATATTCAGATGCGCAACCAGCAATAGATCAGTAGCAGCTCTTGCATTGATTTTAATATTCTGATATCTCAATTTGCGGGCTGTTACTGCTACTCCTCCCCCCCCCCATAGAAAAGGAGAATTATATGCAGTTTATACAGCTAAGAAACATTCACTATCGCTATCCGGATCAATATCAATCCACATTGACAGGCATAGATTTGGTGATCGCCGAAGGCGAAAAGATCGCGCTCATCGGCATAAACGGTAGCGGAAAAACAACTCTGCTGCGCATTATCCTGCGGGAATTAACGCCCACGCAGGGAGAGATACTGTATCCCGGAGACAAACCCGTTATCGCCTTTTTGCCCCAAGATATTCGCCTAAGCACTGAAGTATGTGTAGGGGACTTCCTGTTGTCGCATCAGGCTGATCATTACCGGATTATCAAGGATATAGAAAGGCTCTCTGCGGTCGGAGATTTGAGTGTGCAGCAGGGAATCGACCTGGCTTCACTATGGCATGAATATCACGCAAAAAACGTGGCTGATTGGGAGAATGAAGTAAACTCCATGCTGGTGCGGATGGACCTGCAATGCATGGCAGAACGCCAATGTGAAAGCCTTTCGGGTGGTGAATCCACCCGTCTGCAATTGGCAGCGCTGCTTCTGAAGAAGCCCGACATCCTGATCCTGGATGAACCCACCAATCATCTGGATCTGCAGCATATCATGTGGTTGGAGAATTGGCTCAATTCATATAAAGGCGCTGTACTGTATGTATCACATGACAAGAAGTTCATCGATAATACCGCTACCAAGATTGCAGATTTGAGAGCCGGTAGCTTGCAAATCCGGATGGGCAACTACTCCAGCTTCACCCGGGATAATAAGGATCTGCAACAACATCAATTGACCCAGTACCGGGAGCGCAAAAAGCTGATCCGGAATCTGGAACAAGCTGCTCTGAAACGCCGCAACTGGGCGCATAGTTTTCAGCCGGAAACGCGCTCAGAGGGCAGAGGGGCGGTTTACGAATCTATCTATAACGCGGCTCGAACCCAGATGCAGCAAGCGCGTAATATCGAGCGACGCATCCGCATGCTCAATGATCGTTATCCTGTGGAACGGCCGATGTTCGATAAGAATCGTAAACTCGATTTTGGCAAGGTGCATACATCCAATAAGGAACTAATCAATGTCAGCGCGATGGGCTTTGCATACGATGACATATGGATATTCAGGGATTTTTACTTCAATCTTGGTGGAGCTGAGAGACTATGGCTTTCAGGTGCCAATGGTTGTGGTAAGACTACTCTGATGAAGCTGATTGCCGCAGAATTACAGCCCCAAGAAGGCGAGATATCCTATGCTCCGCGGCTTAGGATTGCCTACTATCGGCAAGACCTCAAGCTGCTTGATCCTGCTCGAACGGTTTCCGATTACCTGTTGCAAAGCGGGCAGGACGAGACGCATGTACATAACCTGATGGGCTGCATCGGATTGAAAGACATACTTGCTCATGTGCAGATGGGAAGTCTGTCCTGGGGCGAAAAAGCCAAAGTACAAATCCTGGGTGTCCTGCTGGGGGATTACAATCTGTTGCTGTTTGACGAACCCACCAATCATCTGGATATGCGCAGCCGGGATATGCTTGCCGACGCTTTGATACAATTCAACGGAGCAGTGATCTTTGTATCCCACGATCGCGCCTTCATTCAAAAGATCGCCACCAGGGAGCTGTGTTTGTCTCATCCGGCAGGATAGGAATCCCATTTACGAGAATATAAATACGCAATGGAGTCCATTTCCAGCAAACACAGATTGTTTCGGACCCTCGCAAAAAGACTATATGTTCAATTATATCGTGGAACATATGGAAGAACTGGTGGCAGAGCTAAAAGCTAAGGGAGTACAGGTTCTGGATGATATCGCTGCTTATGAATACGGGAAATTTGTGCAAATCATGGATCCTGAAGCTGGGCACCTTCATCTAACCTGGCATACTGGGAAAAATGCGAAATGAATCAGACATAAAACCGAAACCAAGGATGAGCAAAGCAGTTGCATAAGCCTACTGGCAGGCTGCTAATGGCTTTTTTGCAAATATCTGGCTGCGGGTTAGATAGATTACCTTCTGCTTTAGAAGTTATAAGATGATTTGCAAAAATTGTGATACTCGTTTGCAAAAATCGTGATATCGTAAACCCGCAAAACTGCCGATTTTAAAAATGGTGATACGATTCGAAAAAATACGTGAGAACGCATAATATGTGGTGGCGGACCTCCTTTCCTAATGGCGGAAATCGAGGGAAATAAAACTTGACAGCTACAGCAGCTCATACTGTAATGGTTGCAGGTGATCGATTCACTTCGCCAAGGAGAAAAAGGATGAAACAACATATCCGCTGGGTATTTATCCTGCTGGCGCTGGCTATACTGGCTCCGCTTGCTGCCAGACAGGTCTGGCCTCAGGCTGTGTCTGTGGTGGAATACGAGAATATCGAGTTTGACGGTGACGGCTGCGTGCTCTCGGACGGCTCCTACTTGCTGGCCTGGACGGATACCAAAGACATCTTGTTCAATGCCAGGATAATGCGCTATTCGCAAGCGCATCAACCGCTTTGGTCCCAGCCTCTGAGCCTGCCTGACACCAACATCAACCGTCTTTATCCCACCGCAGACGGTGGATTTTTGGTGGTTTATGGTCCCTACATGCGGATGCGCAGATATGATGCCCAGGCCCAGCCCCTCTGGAACAATCAGGAATACGGGCTGGGAGTCTATCTCAACGGGTTTGAAATGGCCTTTGCCGAAGAGTCCTCCGGATCGATCTGGCTACTATGCACGGCTGAGTCCGATCCCGCTACTTATCACTATATCAGCCCCTCAGGAGTGCCCGCAGTACAGGGAGGGACAGCGATTGCTTGGTCATGGTCGGCCAGCCGTCCCAACTTAATCCTCAGTCCGGATGGCGGTGCGGTGCTGAGCATTATCAAAAGCTCTCAGAATAAAATCTACAGGATATCCCAAAACCAAAGCGTCCTCTGGCAGCAGTCGATTGCGGCACAACCCTATAGCTACGTCAACGCGCTGGCACGGGATGGAGCTAACGGTTTTTATCTGGTGTATGGTTGCCACACCTTGCTGGCCCGGCGCTATGACTTTGGTGGCCAGCAGCTTTGGGCTGCGGATGTCGAGTTCAGCCCCGAAGCGATTTCCGGGTACCGAAACTGGAAGGTCTGGCGCACCTCAGACGGCAGTCTGAAGGCTGTTTGGCTGGCCGCGGATGGCTTGCACCTTGGCAGGATAAGTCAGGACGGCACCTTGCTGCCGGAGTACCCCATTCTCGCGATGAGCATCGAGTATGAAACTTACTTGCATGACCTGCACAGTCTCCCCGGCCAAAGTGAGCCGTCATTTCTGAGCATTTTTGTAAGCAACTCATCGAGTATCAAGCTTCTCTGCTGCCGGCTCGGCGAGAGCGGCTTTCTGGATGCCCAGCCGGTCCAAATGGGCATCGCGCCTCGCTTCCCAGATTTTTGTCCCACTCCCTGGTATGGAGTTGTGAGCTCGAAGCTACTTTGCGTCTATTCTCACCTCGAGACGTCCCAGTCACGCATGCTGAGGGTATCCTGCAATCAGCAAAGCGAGCTGGAATCCGGTCAGATCAACTCGGGGTTCTACGGATCTTTCGACGAACCGGTGATCGCGGCTTCCCCAAATCAGCAGCTTTGCGCCTGGCTGGAGAAGGATCCCTCCAGCAGCTCTTCCAGTATCCGTAAACGCTTGCGTTATCAGCTTTTCAGCCCTGGTGGCACTCCTCTTTTGCCTCAGCCTGGCATCCTGCCCGGCTCTGGAAGCTTCGCAACGGTCTCTAATCTAAAGGTTTTGGCCCAGGCGGATGGGCAGTTTTTGCTGTTTTGGCGGGAATCAAGTACCCCCACCCGCGTGAGGGCCCAGTTGGTTTCTTCCTCTGGGCTGCCGCTCTGGGAGCCGGAAGGTAGGATCTTGATCGAGGGCAGCATTCAAAACTACTCGCTCTCTCAAGTCTCCGGGGATGTCTTTATTGCATTTGAGTTGGGAGGCACCAATATCAGCATTCAGAAACTGAGTGGTGGCCAGCCCGTCTGGGGCAGTGCCGGCATCACGATTGCCCCGACAGGCACCTTCACGGGTTACATCAAGCTGATTGCCCTCAGGGGTGACTATATCGTTTACGGGATCATAGAACCAGGTTCCATGTTCACCGGCAATGAGAGCTTATGGGTGCTGCGTTTCAGTCCAACTGGGGAGGTCCTGCCAGGTTTTGGCCAGGATGGTGTTAGCTTTTTACCTGTGACAAACGCGATAAAGCTATACTGCGGTGGAGCTTTGCTCACTCCCCAGGGGCTGCTGTTGCGACTGGACCACGGCTTTTTGACCTATGAAGATCAAGTGCCTATAATCACTGTAAACGCATGGATCGGACATCTGATCGGCATGGAGGGACAGACCTCCTGGGCAGAGGGCCTCACTAATTTTAAGTACTATCTGTTGGGAGCCGATGCCAGTGGCATCTATCTACGCTTTGTTTACCCCACCCATATCGTTGTCAGGAAATATGATTACAGCGGCCAGCAGCTTTGGGCGCAGAACTGTCCGATCACCAGTTATAACAACGACATGGGAGATTATGGGGCCCGCGCTCTGGCAGACGGTACCTGGATCGGGATCGGCCTCGTGGCTACCAATGACTATTCTCCGACCCTCAAATACTACAGCTTCAGCTCTGGTGGAAGCGTTAACGTGCCTGCCGATTCCAGGCTGGAAAACCGCTGTAGAGTGAGGAGCGCCGCGATTGCGGAATCCAACGATGCTCTTTATGCGGTCTGGGCAATGAACAACAACTATTCCTTTGAATACAGCCATCTTTGCATCCAAAAGCTCAACGCGATCCCCGTTTCCAACGAGGATCCCGTGGTCCCGGCACCCGGTGTGAGATTGCTGGATTGCCGCCCCAATCCTTTTGTTTCCAAGGTTGCTATCAACCTGGAATCCATCCGGGGAGCATCTTGCCGGCTTGTCATCTATAACCTGCGGGGCCAGAAAGTGAAGGAGCTGAAGAACACGCGCCTGGAGCAGGGCAGCTACAGCTATAGCTGGGACGGATCTGACGAAGCGGGAGTGCCTGTGGCATCCGGCATCTATTTTGCCAGACTGACGGCTGAGGGGCAGAAACCGCAGAGCAGCAAGATCATCAAGCTTAAATAGACCGCTTGATCACCTCGGGGTTTGGGCAGTTTCAAGCTAAACATAGAAAACAACTTAGGAGCACCCTATGCAGTATCCGCCCACCCGCAAAGACTACTTCAAAGAGGAGTATTTCGGCACTCTCGTTCAGTATCCCATCGCTGGCTGGAAGACGATCACAGCGAGGAAACCATCGCCTGGCTCCATGCCCAGCATGGAGTTTCGGAGCTATTTCTGGCATTGCTGCGGTGCTTTAGCCCCACTTTGGCATAGCAACAAAAAGCAAACAAATTCAAGATAATGAAATAGGGCGGCGATACCGCCCATTACTTATTTCACATGGAAATTATCCAAGAATTGCTGCAGGATGGCAGCGCGGCTGGGGTGGCGCAGTTTTTTGAGTGCTTTGTCTTCGATCTGGCGTATGCGTTCGCGGGTAACCTGGAAGATATTGCCCACTTCCTCGAGGGTGCGGTGATATCCGTCGTCGATGCCAAAGCGTAGGCGGATAACGCGTTCTTCGCGGGTAGTGAGTGTTCTCAGCACTTCATCCACCTGTTTTTTGAGCAGGCTGCGTTCGGCCAGGCGTTCCGGGGAGATGATGGTTCTGTCTTCGATAAAATCGCCTAGGATGCTATCTTCGCTATCGTGGCCGATGGGTTTATCCAGCGAGACGGGTTCTTTACTGATGGAAAGGATGTTTTTCACCTTATCCACGGGCATGTCCAGCACTTCGGAGATTTCTTCCGGATAGGGATCCCGGCCCAGCTTTTGCATTAGTCTGCGGCTGGTGCGGTTGATCTTGTTGATGGATTCTATCATGTGCACGGGGATACGGATGGTGCGAGCCTGATCGGCGATGGCGCGAGTGATAGCCTGTCGGATCCACCAGGTGGCGTAGGTGCTGAATTTGAAGCCTTTACGGTAGTCGTACTTTTCCACGGCGCGCATCAGCCCGGTATTGCCTTCCTGGATGAGGTCGAGAAATTCCAGACCGCGATTGTTATAACGTTTGGCGATGCTGATCACCAGGCGCACGTTTGCCTCGATCATCTCGTTTTGGGCTTTTTCTTTGTTACGTTCGGCGCGGTCGATTTCGCGCAGGAGGAAGACCAATTCGGTGCCGGTCATCTTTGTTTCCAGTTCCACACGGCGGATCTTACGGCGGGCGTTTTTGATCTTACGCAAAGTTTCCACAAAGACATTGGGGTCCATATTGGTTTCGTTTTTCACTTCATCAAAATCTTCATCGCTTTTCTTGGCGCGGCGGCCGTAGGTGCAGATTTCGTCTATGGTATAGCGTTTGATCCGGGTGAGGTCATTGATGGAATTGTAGCTTTCTTCAATGCGCTCTACCAGGCTGCGGATGCGGTAAACCATGCGTTTTATCAGTTTATCGTTGTAAGACAGACTCATAAAGGTTTCCACCACCTGAGCGCGCAGTTTATCGATCTCTTCCTGTCTGCTGGCGGTGCCGGTTTCGTCAAAATCGCAATTATCCAGAATGCCGCCGATTTTATCCAGCGTATTCTCGTTTTCTTTGAGGATTTCCTTGAATCGATCAATGATTTTGACGTCTTGATTTTTGTCTATCCAGGTGCCAATATCCACCTTGAAGATCTGATCCAGCCTCACACGGCGTTCACGATAGCGGTGCAGAAAGTTGTACATTTCGCGCAGAGTGGAGCCTGCCTGGAACACATTTTGATTGATCATCTTCTGGTAGGTTTCTATCTTTTTGGCTACTCTTACCTCGCCATCCCTGTCCAAAAGAGGAACTCTGCCCATTTCGCGCAGATACATACGTACCGGGTCATCATAAAAGCGTTTGGTCTTGAACTTTTTGGGTGCTGCGGGTTTTCGAATGGCCGCTCCGCCTTTGGTGATGCGTTTCTCGGTTTCGTCGATGATTTCGATCCCGTCCTGGGAAAGGTCGAAAATGATGTCGTCCACCTTATCCAAAAAGAAAGGACTGCTGGGCAGGATGTCGTTGATTTGTTTGAAGGTGATATATCCGGATTCTTTTCCCAGATCCACCAGCTTTTTCAAACATTCGTTATAAGTAATCATCAATGCTCCTTGGCAATGAGTTCTCTTTATGAGAGGACTTTGTTTACCACCCGCTTTGTCATTCTGCGATACTCACGGGAAAGTGTTTCCTTCTGTTTGAGGAGTTCCAGATCGCCGGAATCCTGATTGATTGCCTTGTCCAAGGCCTCCAGATCCCGCTTCAGCTTACGCAATTTCAAATCTCGTATCATTTTCGAAATATTCGCTAAATGAAAATCCTCAAACAGAAGTTCAGCCATGCTGTTTTTAATTTCGTTGTTTTCAATATCGTCCAAAAGCGCTGCCGGATTCCAATGTTCCAACTTCGGTACCTTGGTTTGAAGGAAACTAAAGACCTGGCGGCAGACCTTACTGTTAAAATAATCCACAGAGAGCTCATTGGCAAGAAGATTGTAGTTATCTTCATCCTTCAGGGCCATGCCCAGAAGCTGCATTTCCAGCTTTGCCTCAGCTAGCATGGCGGAGGATGGGGCTTCTTCGGCAGGGGGCATCCTGTTTCCTCCGCTACGGCGCAGGCTGGAGATCAAGGCACCGGTGCTGATGCCAAAACTGTGGGAGATGTCGGCCACAAATAGTTCGCGCTGGATGGGGTCATCCAATTGCCGCAAGGCGTCCAAAAGCAAATCTATGCGCTCTTTCACCGGTTCTTCGATATCCCGGGAGGCGGCCATAAAATCGATGAGGAGGGGGGCTTTGTCCAAAAGTTCTTGTAGGGCCTCTTTACCGTATGCCAGCAAAAAAGAATCCGGATCTTCGCCTTCGGGAAGAGTTACGACCCGCACCTGCATGCCTTTGGAGAGGCAAAGCATTCCACCGCGGATGGCGGCTTTTACCCCGGCTTTATCGCTGTCGTATAGCATTATGGTATTGCGGGAAAAGCGATTCAACAGCAAAACTTGTTCTTGCGTGAGCGCGGTGCCCAAGCTGGCGACGGAATTCACAAAGCCATGTTCATAGAGGCGCAAAAAGTCGAAATAGCCTTCGCAAACCAGGGAGTAATCCATCTTACTGATGTTGTATTTGGTTTTAAAGAGGCCATAGAGCTCTTTACCTTTGGTATACAGCTCGGTGCCGGGTGAATTCATGTATTTCCCGGTATTGTCTTTGGCCTCAATGATTCTGCCGCCAAAGGCGATCACATCTCCGGTGTTGTTGTGGATGGGAAACATCAGACGATCGCGGAAGAGATCGTTTAGCGCGCCGTTGTAATCTCCAAAGAGTCCGCTGATCCTCAGTAAATCTACGCCATAACCTTCTTTGAGCAGGTGATTCAGCAGACTGCGGTTTGAAGGCAGGGCAAAGCCCAATTGCAATTCTTTGGCGGTTTGGGGGCTGAATTTGCGCGTTGCAAGATATTCCAGGCCGTTCTCCGCATGCTCAAATAGGCAATCTGTAAAAAACTCACCGGCACTTTTATAGACCTGTAAAAGCTGTTGACGACGGGTGGAAACCACTGTGCTGCGCTCGTGCTCCGGGATTGTTATGCCAACTCGCCGGGCCAGCTTTTTCACCGCTTCGATGAAGCTGAGCTTTTCATACTCCTGTATGAAAGTAAATACATTACCGGCCTTTCCGCAGGCAAAGCACTTGAATATCTGTTTGGGCTGGCTTACATACATGGAGGGGCGCGTGTCGTCGTGAAAGGGGCATACGCCACGCCAGTTCGATCCCACATGTTTCAGTGGTACATAGGCCTGGATTACATCCACAATGTCATTTGCCTGTCGTATCTGGTCGATCAGGTTGCTGTCCAACGCACGTCCTTTATAGCTTTACCACCGTCACCCCGCTGCCACCTTCAAACATGGCCGGGGTCTCGATGCTTTTTACGTTCTTGTTTCGGGAAAGATAATCGCGCACTTTGGCTCTGAGGGCTCCGGTTCCTTTTCCGTGCACTATGCGGAGGGTACTGAAGCCGGTGAGAGCGGCGTTATCCAAAAATTCATCTATCAGGGGCATCGCTTCATCGAAAGTGAGGCCCAAAAGCTTCAGCTCGGTCTGAACCCTGGCATTCACTTTGCTGGAAGAGAGCGGTATTGCAGGTTCCATGGCGGCTTTTGCACTGCGGTAGAGATTGCTCAGTTTGGTGGTAAAACCGATGCCATTCATATCCACCTTGGCTTCTTTTCCGTTGATGGCCAGGATCTGCGCTTCTGCCTCAAAATCTGCCAGCCAGACTGTGTCTCCCACCCGGGGATTGTCTGCTGTTTCGCGTCCTTCGCTGTTGCTTCGTTTCAGCTCGCGGTTCAGTTCGTCGTTCTGTATAGATATATCATGCAATTTTCTTTCCGAAAGCTTACGGCGTTCTTCTTTGTCCATGGCCTTCAAATCGCTTATCTCCCGGCTGTAAAGCTTTTGGAAGCCGATCAGCTCGTTCTGCATTTCTTTGATGTGTTTCAAGCGCCGGGCTTTCAGCTCGCTTTGCCACTGCTTTTCTTTATCGTCCAGTTCGTTCAGGCGACTCTGCAAATTGCGATTTTTCAGCTGGTATTGATAGATCTCTGTGGCCAGCTCTTTCTTTTCAGATTGCAGGCGTTTGATGAGGCTTGTAAATTCCAGGTTTTGGCTGCCGGCCAGTTCTTTGGCGCGATCTATCAACCGGGTATCGATGCCCAAAGAGGCTGCGACCTCGATGGCAAAGCTGTCGCCGGGTATGCCGATGTTGAAGTGATAGGTGGGGATCAAAGAGCGCAAATCAAATTGCATGGAGGCATTTACGCACCGGGGATGGGATTCGGCAAAAACTTTCAACGCGGTGTAGTGTGTGGTTACGATTCCTTTCACGGCTTTTTCAGTGAGGCCTTCCAGGATGGCTTGAGCCAGAGCGGAGCCCTGTTGGGGATCGGTGGCGGCGCCTATCTCATCGATGAGCACCAGGCTGCGGGCATTCGCTTTTTTCAGCATAGTGCTGATCTTATCCAGATGAGAGCTGAAGGTAGAGAGCGCGTTTTCGATGGACTGATCGTCGCCGATATCTGCCAGAACTTCACTGAAATAGCCAATTTCGCTGTCTTCATCGACGGGGACGGGCAAGCCTGCCATCGCCATCAGGGTAATCAAACCCACGGCTTTCATCAAGACCGTTTTACCACCGGTATTGGGTCCGCTGAGCACCAGCATATTGTAGCTCTGGCCCAGGTTCAGATTGAAGGGGATCACCTGCTGAAAACCGTTTGCGCCCTCCTCTGCTGTTTTTTTCAAGATCAACAAAGGGTGACGGGCACCATGTAAGTTCAGGATGGGCTCTTCTTTCATCTGTGGCACTTTGGCTTTGATGCTGTTTGCCAAGCGAGCTGTGGCGTATAGAAAATCCAGGCGCGCCAGCTGTGATTGATTGATCATCAATTCCCGTTTTCGCTCCCGGATAGAGGTGGAAAACTCGCTGAGGATGCGGTATATCTCGCGTTTTTCCTCATCCTTCAAAAGCTGCAGCTCATTGTTCATCGGCACTATTTCTGCCGGTTCGATGAAGACGGTAGCGCCTTTGGCACTTCGGCTTTGCACGATTCCCGGAACGAAGGTGGCGGCAGATTCTTTGATTGGGATCACAAAGCGCTCGTCTCGCTGGGTAATGAACTTTTCTTGTAAAAAGCCTTCCATACGGGGCTCTGAAAGCATGTTTTGCATGGTTCGTTGAACCCTGCCGCGCAGGTTGCCGATATTGCGACGTATGCGGCTCAGCTCCAAAGACGCGCTGTCCAGTATGTCGCCTTCGGGATCAAAGATGCGCTGGAAAGCCAGACGGAATTGAGGTAAGGGGATCACGCGCTTCACTATCTTCTGTGCCAAAGGCAATTCATCGAAGGCAGCGACGCTTTCTGAGACGGTGGTTGCCAAACTTGAATTCCGGCAGATCAGTTTCAGCTCTTCATAGTCGAAGATGCCGGTGGAGCCTTCATCAAAGAGGAAAGAGATGTCGCAAAGCTCCGAAAAATCATAGTCTATGCCTTGTATCAGGGCGTCCTGAAACGAGGCAATAAGCTTTTGCGAAGCACGCATGGCACCGAGATCGGACAGCGGCATCAGATTCTTCGTCTCTTGCCTGCCCAATTCGCTGTGGCAACGCCCTGCCAGATTATTTAGCAGCAGCTTAAATTCCAGCTCGGTCATTGTGTTTCGTCTTCCCGCTGGCGCAGGAATTCCGGCATTTTGATGTATTTGATCCTGTTTTCTAGATTCAACCCGGCAAAAAGATCCTCTTTCAGCTGTTGCACACCCACATATACCCGGTGCTTTTCCGCGTTTTGCAAAGGCGCCGAAAGCCCCGGCATATAGTCCATCACCACACTGAAAATGATTACCAAGATCAGTCCGTTCAAAAAGCCAAGGATCGCGCCCAGACTGCGGTTTAACCAAGAGAGATTCAGCGCGCGAATAAAACGGTCACAGATCCATAGTACAAAGCGTACAATCACAATGATGAGCACCAGAATCAGCACAACCGCGATAATGGTAGAGAGTGTTTTGCCGTGTCCGTATTTCAGCATTAATTGATTGGCCAGCAGGGGATAATAGTGCCCCACCAGAAAGAAAGCCAGAATAACTCCGGCAAATTGAACTACCGCCCCTATCAGGCCGCGTCTGAAGCCCAAAAATGTACAAACCAGCATAAGTGCCAGAATAATCCAATCTATCACGCCCATTGCTTGCTCCCTTTTGCCATAAAAAGCATACAGGGATGCGCGTTGATCCCTGTATGCCGAATTAATCTTACAATAAAGCTAGGTGCTTTATCTCATGTAACGTTGCATCCGACGCTGGATTTTCAGCATCTTGCGACGTGCAGCGTTCGCTTCGCGTTTCTTCTTTACGCTAGGCTTCTCGTAGGCCTGATGCTTCTTTATTTCGGAAAGAATTGCGGCTTTCTCGCATTTCTTTTTAAAGCGCTTCAAGAGATAATCGAAGGATTCGTTTTCTTTTGACACTACTGTCGGCAATCAAATCACCACCTTTTGTTTATAATTTAAGAGATGCCAATTTCTTATCCGCGGCATTTATGTCAAGCAGGAAATTTGCCCCAGGCAAAAAAACGCGATGCGATAAGGATATGATAAAGCAACAATTATTGTGTTCCCATCACCATAAATGAGCCATCATTGCCAATATCTGTCCTGCACTATAAGCGGTCAGGATCGGCGTTGGAGGATCGGCGTCCACGATCAGGCGAATGGTGAGCGATCCGGAAAGACGTTCTGTGATCAGTGGAATCAGGAAAGACCAAAATTCTTCATTTTCCTCCCTGTATTGATGGCGTTTATCACTTCTTCATCAAGCGTTAATCAAGCGTTAATTATTAACGCTTGATTAACGCTTGATGACCACTTGATTAACACTGTAAAAAGAGGTGACACCAAGATTCCAAAAATGGTCTTTCCTGATTTTTAGCCGGATTTTATCTGATTTTATCCTGATTTTATTGATCTTTGGTCTTTCCTTTTGGTTCCTGATATTTCTCCCGGTTTTTCCCTGAGCGGTAAGCTCCATTGGGTTGGCATGCTCCTGCTTGGCAGAGGCGACGGAGTCGCCAGAGTGTAGAAGCGGCATCTTGCCGCTTGCTAAATAAAAAAGCGACCTGGAGATCGCTTCTACGCTGTGGCAAACAGAGCTTGCCATCCCAAAGGGTCTCAGCGACCAATTCTGCACTCTTCCAATCCAAAGCTCGTGCCTCCGGTGTGTTCAAGGTTGATCAGTTCTGTTTGGCTGGTGTATCTCGCGCCTCTGGCGCTCATCGGCATTTGGAATATCCTACTGCTATCTATACTGTCGTCCCGATGGGACTCTGCTCGCTGACGCTCGCGGTGCGTTAGTTCTTAGTTCTTAGTGCTTAGTGCTTAGTGCGTAGTTGGCGACCTTCGGTCGGCGGATGCTCAGGCTTCGCCTTCGCTTTTATTAGGATTGACGCCTCAGGAGAGGCGCAATAACGAGAACGTGCCGGAGGCACGAGATACACCAGCTAAACAGAGATCGGGGCCCCCGAAAAGGAACATCGTGAGTTTTTGGGGTGAAAGAAACGAGATACAAAGCAGTACGCTCACCATATATTAGTGCCGGAGTTCGGGGTCCCCATACAATTGCTCAGCCATTTTGTAGGGTTCCCGAGCTTCACCCCGCGCTATCAACTGTCGTGCCTCCGGCACTCATCGGCATTTGGAATATCCTACTGCTATCTATACTGTCGTCCCGATGGGACTCTGCTCGCTGACGCTCGCGGTGCGTTATGTCAAGTCCATAAATAGTCCGAAATCGGCTCAATTTGCAATTATCGGTGATCCAAACACGCACAAAAGGGTCCAAACCTGAGCAAGCATATTTCTAAAGATAGTCTTATCTATCTCTACACCATAGAAGCACTTATCCCCATTTGTCCATTGATCGCCATTTGTAAATTTGGGTGACTCTTTATGCAGAGTTTGGCAGCCCAGCACAGTGATGCCGTTAATAAAAAAGATTTGACACAAATCAAC
>ENA-UOOM01002761-UOOM01002761.1-fermentation-metagenome-genome-assembly--contig:-NODE-2761-length-13867-cov-8.735882_pt1 | contig 13867 bp, 14 predicted proteins | sample MGYA00245781_ERZ724031 | MGnify/ENA primary metagenome ERZ724031 (study PRJEB28704, sample SAMN03018317) | fermentation metagenome | biome: anthropogenic terrestrial biome; feature: soil; material... | reverse complement strand
CCCTAGTGTAGTTTATTATCCTACATTAGGGGGTCTTTGTCTATTGTCCGTTTTTGCTGGTTCAGTTCAATCATATTCACAAAGGAGGTTTTTTCATCAATTGATGTTCTATTTCAAGCAAGGGGCCTCCCTACAGCATATTCAATGCCTTCGGAATAAACTCGATCATCCCCGGAATATAAGTAATGATCATAATATCTATAATCAATGCAAGCAAAAACGGCACTACTTGTCTGGCGACTCGTTCTATGCTTACTTTACCAATGCCCGAGGCAATGAGTATGTTTAATGCCATAGGCGGTGTCAGCATCCCGACGGATGTGTTGACAACCATGATAATACCCAATTCCAAATAACTAACCCCTATTTGAGCGGCAATGGGCAGCAGCATTGGGGTAATCATCAGTATAATTGCATTGGTTTCCAAAAAAATGCCCAAAACCAGTAAAAGCAAGTTGATTACCAGCAAAATGGCATACTTATTGCTTAAAACACTTAAAATAGCTTCTGCCATCATATTAGGAATTCTTTGAGAAACAAGCAACCATGAAAAAGCACCCGAAGCGGCAATAACAAACATAACAACGGCAGTGCTCTTCCCCGCCCGAATGATAACCTCGCCCAAATCCTTTAATGCAATTTCTTTATACACAAACACACTCACAATCAAGGCATATATTACCGCCACCGCTGCAGATTCCGTTGGTGTAAAAATCCCGCCATAAATTCCGCCGAGAATAACCACCGGCATAATAATGGCAAAAATCGCATTTACAAAGGACTTGCAAAGATCTCTCATATTGACTTTAATTGTAGGAAAATTGTACTTCCTCGCCTTAATAATAATCACAATGCTCATTGTAATAATCATCAGAAATGCAGGGAGAAAGCCCGCCATAAACAATGTTGAAATTGACACCCCGCTTACCACACCATATGTAATCATGGGTGTGCTAGGGGGAACAACAACGCCTAGCGTGCCTGCTGATGCCGCCACCGCCGCCGCATAATCATTAGGATAGCCATCCTCTTGCATGGCAGGAATCATCGTTCCGCCAATGGCTGCCACCGTAGCCGCATTGGAACCGGAAAGCGCCCCAAAAAAGCCAGAGGAAACCACCGTAATAATACCCAATCCACCGGGCAATGCACCAACAAGATTTTTTGCAAACTCAATCAATCTTTTTGACATACCTCCGCTTTCCATCAAGCTGCCGGCGAGCATAAAAAACGGCACCGCCATGAACGGAAAGGAATCCATAGATGTAAACATTTTTTGGGGAATAATAATCATGCTATCCGTCATACCGCTCACAATAAATGCGGCACCGCAGGCCAAAGCCAAGCAAACGGCAATGGGTACATTCAACAACAGCAGCGCTGCCAGTACACCAAACAATACACCTGTCATCAGAGCATCACCTCCTGAGAGCTGTCTGCTTCCGCCGGCCAGAAGATTGATTGCAGCACTCGCACTGTCATCATAATTCCACCTAAGAACACAGGTATATATACGATCCACATGGGAATTCTCATTGCCGGAGAATACTGTGTTACTTGCATTTGCTGCTGCACAATTTGAAAAGCAAAAAATGTAAGCATAACGCAGAACAAAAGCACTAACAAATTCCTTGCAATTTCCAGCACCTTACGCGCCTGCACAGGAATCTTTCCCACAAAAAAGCTTAAGCCCAAATGGGAATTTTCTCTAAATCCTAAGGAAATTCCTGCAAAAGCAGCAATAATCATTAAATATCTTGCCGCTTCCTCGCTCCATGTAAGTGAGCCCAACTCCAAATAGCGCACAGTGGTTCCCGCAACAGTGATGATTGTCATGAGTGGAAATGTAATTAATAAGATGTACTCTTCAATCTTATTTAAAATTTTCATATTTTCCCTCCAATACTTTGACGTCTTGTAAAAATAAGCGCTTTGGGAGCTTAATATTCCACTGATTTGATTTCTCTGATAAGATCACCATATTGCGTTTCAAAACGAGCATATGTTTTCTCTGCGGCATCGGTAAACAAAGATTTATCAACTTCAATAATTTCCGTGCCGGCGTCCTCAATCTGCTTCACATAAGTGCTTTCCAATTCCGCCATTTTCTCTCTTTCAAACTCCCTTGCTTCTTCCGCCGCAGAAGTAATTAACTCATGCAGTTCCTCGGAATATCCCTGCCAAGACTTTTCGGAAATACAAACATGGGCGGGCCCATAAAAATGCTCTGTCAAAGAAAGATACGGCTGTGTTTCATACAACTTATTGGTTGCAATTAATGCAACAGGATTCTCCTGTCCATCCACCGTTTTCTGACTAAGGGAGGTATAAAGCTCCGAAAATGAGATGGCAACTACATTTGCGCCCAGTTCTTCAAAAAATGCTTGATAAACAGAGTTTTCAGGCACGCGTATGGTTAATCCCGCCACGTCCTGAGGTGTTTTTATGGAACGGCGGGAGTTCGTCATGTTACGATATCCATTCTCCCAATAAGACAGCAACCGAAATCCTGAAGTGTTTGGCAAATTTTGAGCCAGCTTTTGCCCAATTTCCCCATCCAGTATCTTGTATGCGTGCTCCTTACTTTCAAACAAATACGGCATATCCAATACACCAAGCTCGTCGGAAAAATTCCCGATTACACCGGGAATAATCGCAATATCCAGCGTTCCCAACTGCATACTCTCGGCCAATTCCCGCTCACCACCGAGCTGGCTGTTTGCAAAAATTTGTACTTCAACATTTTGCCCTGAATTCTCCAAAATTTCTTTAAATTTTAAGCAGGCTAAGTTATAGGGATGATCCTCGGCAACAACATGGGCCATTTTAATTAAAACCTTTTCGCCCTCACCTTTTTCGCCGTCTATCGCACTGCTTTTTTCACCGCCGCAACCTGTAAATATCAAAACGCTCATTGTGATACTCAAACATAACGCCATCATGCGCTTCATTTTCATACGATAATCCTCCCGCTCAATAAATAACATTCCGTTGTCAATTTTGTTTTAGGATAAATATCTGATGTCCACTAAAATTACCGTCAACATGTTCTTTTGTATATTTTGCAGCGTCTAATAAGCAATCAAACCGCACGCCCGTCTCATACCCCATATGATTTAGCATATAAATCAAGTCCTCACTGGAAGTATTGCCTGACGCACCCGGTGCAAAGGGGCAGCCGCCCAAGCCGCCAATGGCTGCCTGCACTTTTGTTATACCGCATTCAATTGCGGCCAGTGTATTCACGATGCCCATATTTCTTGTATCGTGAATATGCACGTTTAAAATGATGTCTGGGAATGATTTTTTTAATGCTGTTATGTATCCTCGTACTTGATCTGGAAAAGCAACACCCACTGTATCACAAATATTAAACTCTTTGATGCCCAATGCAATACCTCTTCTTACATAAGACTCCAGTGCTTCATAAGGGGTTACACCTTCAAACGGGCAGCCAAAAGCTGTTGCCGCATCCAGACACACGTGCAGCTCGGGCAGTTTTTTTATAATTTTCTCCAATTCCGCAAAGGATTGGTCAATGGTTTTATTCACATTGGCTTTGTTGTGAGATTCGCTCACTGAAATCACATAGTTTACATTTTTCAGCCCATGCTCCTTGGCAAGCTGCGCCCCTTTAAAATTGGGGACCAGTGCCCAAAGGTTTACATAGGGGTACTTTGCCACAATCACCTTTGCAATTTTTCCTGCGTCCTTCATTTGTGCAATCACTTTCGGGCTGACAAAGGAAGTGATTTGAATATGCTGAACTCCTGCTTCCAAAAGCTTTTCGATAATCTCAAGCTTCGTCTCTGTCGAAATGAACGCCGTCACATTTTGGAACCCATCTCTCGGTCCCACTTCCACAAACTGGATATGCTTTTTTTCCATCTGTTCCCTCCCGCCTAATACGCTCTGCGATAAATTTCCACAAACTCTTTTTCTGTCATTTTCACATAGTTGGCAATTAAGAGTCGCTGCTGTGTAGCATAAACCTTTGTAACATAGTCCATCAGCCGCTCTCCATCCACGCCGTATTCTCTCAGTTTTTTTCTTGGTGTAATTTTGTTTAACATCTCGTCCAGTGCAACAAATGTCCCCGCAAGGTCTGTTTCAATCCCCATCTGCCTTTGTATGATCCCTGCAAGGGCATTGATTTCCCTGCCCTTTGGGTTAAGATCCGCATAAACACTGAATACAGGAACCAGAAAACGATAATTTGCCTCCCCGTGAGAAACGTGGTGCTGTCCACCAAACTGCATGGCGCAGGCATGAACCGCACCGCAAATGTCATTTGACAGCGCAATGCCGGCATAAGAGCTTGCCAACAGGAATTCGTCCATAACATCAAATTTAGACTCGGGCCCGTTTTCCGCCACAAATTTAAAGTTTTTGATGAGCAGCCGAATTGCCTCCACACAGAAAACCTTGTTGTATGTACCGCTCAGGGGATTTACATAAATCTCCATGGAATGCACCAGTGCGTCTATTGCACTGAATGCAAATACAGAGTGGGGAATTTTGGATAGCAGCTCGGGAATTTCCACTGCGTGATCGGCAAAGTTGCATTCAATTCTTTTCCCCATCTTTGCATTATGCTTGGGCCTGTCAATCACAGAAACGCAAGTCATTTCACAGCCCGTTCCGCAGGTTGTGGGGATTAAAATAAGGCCCTTATCGCGGATGAACGGAATTTTATCCTCATAAATATCATCCGCCGATACTGCATCCTTGATGCACAACAGCTTTGCGGTATCCAATACGGAGCCTCCGCCGATCCCAATTACCCTTTTCATCTTTTTATCTTTTATATCTTGCAGCATATGCGTTACCACCGCATCACTTGGCTCTCCCTGGGTGTAATCTTCATAGAAAATACACTGGCAGGGCAGCGCTAAGTCTTGCATAAAATCATGATATGTAAATTTATTAATAAGCATCAAGTCGTCTTCATTCAATTGAAAGGATTCAACAAATTCTTTTATTGTGGCACATTCGCATATTTCAGGATGAACTGAAAACTTTTTCATACAATACACTCCATTTTTATGGTATACTTTTGATTAGAATATTTATAAGGTGACATTGTCTAAAAGATCCTTGTAGATTTCTGCCTCGGTTGCAGGCTGTCTATCAATGGGCTCTGCCACCCAAGTGATATTGAAATAATGCTTTTGGGTAATGTTTTCAGATACAATGTTGCCGCCCCATGTGCCGCATCCCAGTGAGAATGTATTTGCCAAGCCGTTAAACCAATTGCCTGCATTGGCTTGGCCGTGGGGCTGCCTCACAATCACTTTGGTTGTATAGGTGGAAAGTGCCAATTGCTCAATATGCGCTTGGTTCACGCTATGGATACCGCAAGAGTGTCCATACCCGGAATACCGTTGAATAGAATTTACAGTTTCAATTGCTTTCTCAAATACATTGTACTTGTATACAGCAAGAACAACGGATAGTTTTTCTTTTGAAAATGGATACCCTGGTCCGGTGCCATTTTCCTCTACCATGATGAATTGGGTGTCACTTGGAACTGTAATGCCTGCAATCTTTGCAATTACCGTGGCTGGTCTTGCCACAATGTCCCGATTTAGGTGTTCGCCATCAGGCCACATTGCCTTTTGCAAAAGTGCTTTTTCCTGGGTATTGCACAAATATCCGCCCTCGGCTTGAAAGGCTTTCATCATTTCGCCATATACCGATTCTTGAATGATCACCGCATTTTCTGCGGAGCAGCCCGTAGCATTATCCCCGGTTTTGCTTACTGCTATTTTTTGTGCTGTTGCAGAAATATCTGCTGTCTCATCAATAATCACAACAGCATTTCCTGCCCCCACACCATATGCAGGTTTACCGGAGCTGTATGCAGCCTTTACCATGTCCGCGCTGCCCGTGGCCATTGTAATGTCACATTGCTTCATCAGCTCTCTTGAAACCGCCATAGAAGGCCGGTCAATGCAAATAAACAAATCTGCGGGAGCACCATTTTTTACAAGAATATTCCTCATAATCTCTGTTACTCTCATGCTTGTTGCCTTTGTTTTTGGATGGGGTGCAAAAATCACCGCATTTCTTCCCCTTAACCCTAAAACCCCTTTGAAGGCAGGTGTTGCTCCGGGGTTCGTGCTGGGAACCAAAGCCGCAATCACACCTAAGGGTTTCGCAATTTTTGTGATTCCCTTCTCCGGAATTCTTTCGACAATGCCCACTGTTTTTGTTGATAAAATATCATACAAAATTGCAGGCATCTTCTGTGTTAATTTTGCTGTTTTAGAATCTACACGTCCCATGCCCGCTTCATCAAATGCCATCTGCGCAATTTCTCCAGCAATTTCTGGACGTGACAGCTTATACACAATTGCCGCCGCCAACTCATCTACCTTTCTTTGTGTAAATTTCTCCGCCTCCTTTTGTGCAGCTCTGGCTCTTTCCACCAAAGATGCAACATAAATTTCCTCTTGTCTCAGTTCTTCGTCATTCATTTTAAATTCCTCCTTTATTTATCTTAGCCATGAAAACATGGTTAAAACCGCTCCTGCAATTCTCTAATTTGGCCGACAATTCTACCGTTGTGACGGTGGCCGATTAATATACTTTTTTGCACATCTCCTTGTTCAATCACTTGTATAATTTCAAAATGCTCTTCTGCCGAAAGCCCAATGTCTACAACATTTGGCGTAATGTGCCAAAGCACTTGATTAATGGATGATTTCATATTCTCATAAGTCTTTGTCAAATGTGCATTCCCTGTCAGGCTTACCATCTTTTGATGAAATTCTATATCAGCTTGAATCCAGCTTACAATACTACCCGCAGAATATAGATCGAAAAGCGCTTGGGCAATTTTCTTAAGTTCCGAAAGCTCTCCCACTTCCAATTTCCCGCACTGCACGTGTTCTGCCAGCAGCTTATAGGTAAGTGCCATAATCCCCTCAATCACCTCGTAACTATCAGCCAAATCCGCATAAGAAATTATTTTCACATAAGACCCTTTATTGGGAATGCTATCAATCAAGCCTTCCTCCTCCAAACGCTTTAAGGTTTCTCTAACAGGTGTACGGCTAATGCCAAGAGATTTTGCAAACGCACTTTCCACAATCTGTTGTCCCGGTAAAATTTTTCTTTCGGCTATCATCTTTTTCAATGTTACATATGCTAATTCGTAATTCGACATTTTTTTCATATATCACCTTCTACATTCGTTTTTGGATACTGCAGCAGAAAAACTTGTATGCACCATTGCATACAATGTTGTATGCAATTTGATACTAGCACACTGTCTGCCCGCTATCAATTCGCAAAACCACTATTAATTTTTAAACAATTTTGTTGAATGCTTATACTTTTATACACTGAAATTTCTTTGTGGATTAGGGATTTTATTCAATAAAAATGCCGTAGTTATAAGATTTTTCCCGGTAATTTCAGATTGTATTTTTTAGTACACATTTTAATATAAATGGAACTTTACTCAAATTGCCGATAATCAAAGGGGAAATAGAAAAGAAAATTCCGCCTCTTATTTATGCCACCATCTCCATTGTACGAAAGTAAAATTCACCATACTTTTCGCATCAAAAAGGACTGCATCCTAAAATTTGAATGCAATCCTCATTTTTATTTTTGTTCAATATGAAAACTTTTCTATATAATCCATTGTTCGCTTGGTCAATATTCTTCCGCTTTTTTTGCTATTTCATCAGTAGGAGTCAACCCTTTCTCATCCAAAGCTCTATATTTATGTTGATCTATATATCTGCTTTTTGTCTATCTCTTTAAGAAAGGGACACAGGCTTTCCGGCTTTCCATATACAACAAAGACAGAAATCCGAAAAGACAGAAATGCGAAAAAACATAGAATACAGCTCTGCCCGTTGGTACAGTTCGGAGAATATAAAGCCCTATGTCCAAAAACCTATGAACGATTGAACACATGAGAATGTCCAAAGAAGATGCTTCGGGATTGTGCACTATGATTCGCCTGATATTTTTGAAAACATAGATAGAGGTTATTGTTACAGAGATGGGGATGGTATAAAAAAGCCCCTGTGCACAAAACACGGAAGCTTTTTACGTCAAATGATATCAAAAATAGAAACCTGAACGGCAGTATTTGCATTTAGGCTTGCACTACCGGCTTTAAGTGACAGGGCATGATTTGTCGGCAGTACTTCAATGATGGAGTCCACCTGTTTTTCTTTTTTCTGTGTACTAAATCGTCCTCTTGGCTGAACTCTTGACCGTTTCTCTATTTCTTCAGGTGTCATCTCGGAAGATATTGCAAGTAATACTTTTTCCAGCCTCTCGTTGATTGGCAAATTACGCTCTTGCTTCCTGCGAACAATTCCGTAGCAACCAACAGGCGTAATATAAATATCTTCGGTCGCATCGCAAGAAACAATATCATACATCGTACCAATTTGGCCATTTTCTGGGATCGCAGTACAGTTAATCTGCAAACCGCCATCAATAGTGACTATATCTTTACCAAAGTTAAAAAAATATGAATTCCCATCAAGATTTGTTACATATCTATTGATCCACGGATTATTACAATCGACCTTCAAATTACAATCGCCACCCTCAAGTATACGGGTTCCAATCCATTCAATGACCGGAACAGCCCAAGAGTTTCCAATTGCTTGATAGCGGTTCGTTTTCTTTGCCTTTGGACGGTCTGTATAATGATCAGGAAAGCCCATTAGCCGCTCACATTCCAGGGGCGAAAGTCTACGGATTCTGTCATCCTGGACAACAAACAAGGAACCGTTCGTTGCCGCAGCATTTCCATTCCACTTGGTTCCATATGCGGAATAGAGGCAATCTGTATATTCTCGAAAAACTTCAAATTTATGTCCGTCTTTAACAAAAGTTAACGGAGCGGATGGATATTCCGGCAGTTCTTTTGTATGTATTTCAAATAGTATTTTCTCAGGGTCAAAATCCTTTCCGCCTGCTAATAGATATAGCCTTTTGCGTTGTTGCGGCAAAGAAAAATATTTTGCATCCAACACCCGCCAAGCAACATTTCTTTTTGGGCCTCGAACAAGCCCTGCATTTGGCCATTTAGCCATGGAAATCACTTCATCTAATCCTGCAAGGGAAGAAACCAGACAGCCAAATGCGTTTGTTTTATCAGAAAGAACCCCTGCGACATTTTCCCAAAATACAACAGACGGATTTTTATCATATTTTGCTCTTATACTATCGTTGGCTTCAATAATATCAACAAATTTTAATGTGAGATTTCCACGGTCATCATTTAGCCCGTTTTGCCATCCTGCCAGGGAAAATGTCTGACACGGCGTACCTCCACAAATCAGATCCGGCGCAGCAATGGTTTCCTCAAATAATTTAGGGGCAATATCCTTCATATCCCCTAGGTTCGGAGTATCCGGATACTTGTCATTCAGTATCAAAGATGGAAATGCCGCTATTTCAGAAAACCATTCAAAATGAAGCCCGAGAGGTTCCCATGCAACTGATGCAGCTTCAATACCAGAGCAAACGCTACCAACTGTTTTTATCATATTGTAGCTCCTTCCATAACCTGTTTTTTAGGCAGAAAAATTGTTGAAGCAGCAATATCAATCACTTATTTATCTTCAATCTTTTTCAATAATGCAATACGCCAATGGGCAATATCGTACCAAGGGCAACCAACACAACCTCTTTCAGCTTCTTTGCCTTTGGGTGGTATCCCATTACCCCAATTTTCATTCCCTTCATAGAAAAATGGAATTCCAAAAATTATTCCGCGTTTGCCAGTTTGATAACAAGTGCGGCAAACTTCTCTTTTTTGCTGATTTCTTTGGTTTGTCATCAACTGGAATTTTTGGCGAATCTCAGCATCAGACATGGAATCGAGGTTTGCACCCTTCGTGCTTTCATCCCATCTGATTTCTGAAAATTTATGATCGGGCAAGCAATGAGAGGATTGTACATTTTCATATACATCTATTCCGCCAAGCACACGAATAATGCGCTTTCTCAAAGCCGGAGACCATGTTTCATATCCATTACCCTGAAGACCGCCACGCTTTATAGGAAGCAGAATGATATGGGTTTTATTCATTCCGCACGTAGGACAATATTTTTTCGTATCCGTAGCAAGCGTATAGCCAGATTCCTTCAAATCTTGTATTCTTCTTGCCCAGTTTGGATTTTTCGGAAGTGTACATTCAACACATTGCCACCCGCCCTTTGCCAGGCTGTCAAAAAAACGCTTGGTTGTTTGAGCATTCTTCTTTTCACGCCAAAAAGATTCTTGCGCGATACGCCATTGCGCAAGATTTTTAGGATTCATTTGTTCGTATACATCATTCAGATAGCCGGTTAATTTATCTTTAGATTGAATCAAAATACCTGTACGGCGATATTCAGTGGGAACCCAACCGTCCCATTCATATTGCTCTTGCGGATATAAAAAGCAGACGTGAATATATGTTTCAGAGGCTTTACTATGCTTCTTGATTTCATCCTCAACGATTTTAATATTTGGATTTAGTCCTGATAACATTGTTCCATCTCCTCTGCCTGTATGCAAAAACTTATCATAAAGTATAGCACATATCAACCAAAAAAGTCAAAATCCCTTTAGAAAAAGGGTGCAATTAATCAATCCTTCCATATGTAGAGAACAGCAACTTTGATTATCTCAAAACCTCCGTTCTGCAATAATATGTTTGTTTTTAAGACATAGCTATACCCCGGCGAATAATGATTTTTCTTTTGCGCATAAGCGCCCGGTATATTTTCAATAGTTTGTTATAGATGACTTCGGGCCAAGTTGGCGCTCTAAACGAATCGTTTCATAAACTATTGACTAATGATTTTGCAAACTGCTCGGCGTTTTTTACATCAACAGCATTTGGACGCCCTTTACGCAAAATCATATAGTGACCGGGACAATGTCAAAAGCATATATGCCGGTTCCTAAAAACAATATATCGACTTTGCCTTGCATAGGCTCGTGAATTGGCTTTGCGGATATCCCTGCTTGTTTAGCGATGGCATCTGCAATTTTCTTTGTATTACCTGATTTTGAATAATAACGCACTTCAATATTCATAATACTCCCTCTTTTCAGCTATTTATTGAACGATCAATGGTTGTTGCTAGACACGCAAAATGTAACTATAAGACAGGCAAAATGTAGCTCTGAGCCACATTTTCTTTTGCAAAAATGCGTAATATTGCGAAAATGTGTTAAAAATCATGTTATTTTTATGCAAATTCATTGTAAATCTTTGTAATCTCATGCAACTCAATGAAACGATTAAACCGCCTTTAAACATTGTTTGAGAGCGGTTTAACTTTAATAAATTTAAACATAATGTGTACTTATGAAATCTTTCAACCATAATTTTAGATATCGTGGTAACCGTTGGTTAACTTCACTTAAAGCAATATCCATCATATGCGTACCCTTTACAAAACTCTTTCCACCTCTTGTACGGTGTCCGTACTCAATATGCTCAGCATATTCAACATTGTTATAAACTTCTATATAATATTCGTCCCCTCGTTTTTCTATGTTTCCAACTTCCCAGCCATCACGCAAACGACCGCCATGCTCTGAAACTGGTGTTAACTCCTTAACTTTGCCTTGCAACTCATAGGCTAACTGTACCACCATTTTTTTGAATTCCTGAGGATACTCATCCTCTATCATTTCACTAAGTTGTTTTTCAAGCTCATCTAAGCCGTCAAAAGAATATTCTGTTTTCCCCATGCTTAAGCTCCTCCGGTCGGTTTTTTGGAAACATAGATTGCTGACTTCTTATTATTAAGCACGAAAGCATCATAATAGATTCTGCCCTCTACAAGCCAACCGTTAATGCCCTGTGGGTTTTCGTGAGTTTCATAGCTTACTATTTTAATCGGAGAAGTCATTGCTGCAGGGTGCGTGATGATGAAATTTGTTCCTGTTGGTCAATAGGCAGTAGGGGTAACCACTATGGCAGTTTTATCGACTTTCCCAACTGCTCCATTTACAGCTATGTCATATGCTTTATCACCTGACTGCGTGAAGTTCTTATCTAATTTTATAAGTTTGTAATATTCAGGGCTTACAAAGGCAACTCTTCCCTCAACAGGTATATTCTTATCAAACAATACCAGTGAACCATCCAGAAATGCAAAATATGCCGTTTCAGTTGTTAGGGTTTCTTCGCTTACATGCATAGGCATTGCGTTTTCAACTAACTTAGAATCTGTATTCATAAGGGAGAAGCCTGTGATATAATGCAGGAATGAGAGATAAATTGCAGCGTAAGCAGTCGTACCCGAGCGACCTGACAGATACGCAATGGGAAGAGATAGCACCGCTATTTTCGGGAATGAGAAATCGAACATGGCCGAAGCGAGAACTTACGAATGCGGTACTGTATTTTGTAAAGACGGGATGTCAGTGGAGGCATTTGCCACATGATTTTCCACCATATTCGACCGTGCATAGCTTCTATCGAAGGGCAATAAAAAGCGGCCTATGGGATAAGATATTGGAACATATGGTGATAAAGACACGCCTTGATGCGGGACGAAAGGCTAATCCGACATATGGGTTAATAGATTCCCAAAGCGTTAAAACCACATCCGCAAGTGAGAAACGCGGAATTGACGGAGGAAAAAAACGAAAGGCAGAAAGCGTCATAAAATGCCACTTCTTGCTCCATGACGATACCATGTTTAAATTGGATTTCTATTTTGGATTCGCTGATTACCTTGATTCTGAGGATCAAAAGTCTGATTAAATCCTCATGAAACTCTCCCACTTTATAGCTTACTCCTTTTAAGCAGGAGTCCATTCCTCCTACCCTTTGTCCATATTCACCAGCCAATTTCTGCTCTCTTGCCTGCTTTAGTTTCTTCATTTTAAGGGCTTGCATTTCTTCTGCGATTTTCCTATACTGCTGGTCAAAATCCTCATTGACAGCTCCTTGCTTGGCATTTTCTTCGATTAGAGCAAGGAGCTGTTTTTGTAGTTTGGCAATTTCCTCATCAAGCTCTGTCTTTATGTTTTTGGTTGTATAACTACCGATGACTCGTATCACATTTTCTCTGAAGGCTCCTACAACCTCCCTCTGATTCTCTACCACGCTGTCCACAGCCGTCATAATCGCTTCCTGCAGGGGTTTTTCTTTGTTGGATAACTGTATTTTACCACCTTTTTCATTATATTTCTACCATAAAACGGGCTTTATCCCCGTTCTGTTTCCTTTCCTTTTTCCGGCTGTCTGTCCTGCCGCAAAATACTGTCTATGTTCCGTTTAATAACTTCATACTCCTTGACCTGTTTTTTCAGTTTGCCATAATTAGCGTATAGAGCTTCTTTCTGCTCTTGGAGTTTTGCATATTCCGTTTGTAGGGCGGCAACATTGGGCAGCTTGCCGCCGATCTGCGCCGCTCGTAATGCTTTGGCTACGGCTTCATACAGGATAATATTACTTTCATGCTCTGCGCGATATTTTTCTTTGTTTTTTGCTTTGCGGTATGCGTCATAGGCGGGCTTTGTCTTTTGGTAGGTAGTGATATTCTTAATCAGCACCGCCATGTCCGCAAGCCGGGTTTCGACGGTCTTTAATGCGTCAGCAGCCTGTTCGTTCTCTGCCACAATTTCTGCAATTTTGGCAGTCAAGTCTGCATATTGCTCTATACGATTTTCTGTAAGAAAATTCATGGTCTTAGCAGCCTGTTTCAGATTGTGGATTTTCGCCCATTGCTCATAGCTCCGGCTCTCCTGCGCCTTGATACTGTTTTCAATGTCTATCAGCAGGGAAACGCCCTTTTTCTCTGTCCGTGGGGCTTTGGCGGTGCGGGTACGTCTGCCCTTGATACGTTCTGTTAGGGCTTCCTCTGTATAGTCTGC
>ENA-UOOM01002756-UOOM01002756.1-fermentation-metagenome-genome-assembly--contig:-NODE-2756-length-13882-cov-4.097852_pt1 | contig 13882 bp, 10 predicted proteins | sample MGYA00245781_ERZ724031 | MGnify/ENA primary metagenome ERZ724031 (study PRJEB28704, sample SAMN03018317) | fermentation metagenome | biome: anthropogenic terrestrial biome; feature: soil; material... | reverse complement strand
GCCGGCGTAGCGCAGTGTTACGGAAATATTGCAACCCGCTGCTTTCTGCGACATCCGGAGGCAATATTTCCGTAACACTGCGCTACGCCGGCACAGTCACCGTAAGGGCGACCCTAGGCAGCCGCAGCGATGATTATACAATAACGGTTACAGGACCTACACCAGATCCTACACCAGGACCTACACCTTCAAGCGGCGGCGGTTGCAGTACAGGTCCTGCAACGGGATTTACCCTGCTTATTATGAGCATCATTCCATTGTTCTGTAGGAAAAAGAAGTAAGAAAATATAAGGGAGGGGGTGTCCCCCTTCCTTCAGTGGTTATTGACAGAATAATCAAAGACATAGTTTTTGATATAAATATTAATAATAATTAAAACGTAACATAAATAATTGTCCAAATGTAATAAAATGTGGCAACTTTAAATGACATTTACAAATTTATTACTTGATATTTTTATTAATAATTAGAATTAAACACAATCAAAGGAGGAGTTTTAATGCCTGTTACACGTTGTCCGCAGGGACATTTTTATGACACTGACAAAAATAGTTCTTGTCCATGGTGTGGGGTTCAGAATCTAGACAAAGATATGACACATAGCATTTCTGATAATGTAGCGTTAGATACAGAAAAAACTATTGCGGTAAACGACCACGGTACCTCCTTAGGAGACGCTCTGCCAAACCTGGAAGAAAAAACAATAGCCATGAACTATCGAAATAAAAATTCAGTGAGCACTGATGGCGCTACTGTAGCAATAGTCAAAAAGAGAATTGGAATAGATCCTGTAGTAGGATGGTTAGTCTGCACCAAAGGAGCCGAAAAAGGACGGGACTATCGTATCCATACGGAAAAAAACAGTATTGGACGTTCTGACAGTATGGACATTGTCATTAAAGGCGACGAGACTATTTCCAGAGTTAATCATGCATTTTTAATGCACAACCCTAAAAAAAATACTTTTCGAATAACAAATGGCGAGGGACGTGGACTGGTTTATGTTAATGGAGATGATGTCAGCACTTTTGCCGAATTAAAAGCATACGACGTCATCGAAATGGGGGATACTTCTTTTGCTTTTATACCATTCTGCAATGACAAATTCAATTGGACAGAACAAAAAGAGGCGATCAATGACCATGAAGATTAAGTATTTTTTTAACTTTTTCTGCGGTTCATTGCTGATTCTATCTTTTTTACTATTTGGTTGCGAATATGCCAATGCTGCCTTTGATGTCAAAACATTCAATATTCAACAAACCTATTTTACTAAGGACGTTAATAACAACAGATACTTAAGAGGATATATGGAACTAATGAACAACTATGGCAACCCTCTTCAAAGTGTTGATGTTGAACAATTCAAAGCAACTTTTGGTGATGAAGTCCTTCCGCTTAAAGAATTACGTTCATTTTCTTCTGCAGGTGAGGGGGTTGGGACCGTATTCATGATAGACACATCCCTTTCTTTGTCGCCTTTCCAGTTCAGAGCGATCCAAAATGCTCTTTTGACCTGGGTTGATAGTATGACAGCAGAAGAGCAGGTAGCAATAGTTATTTTTGGCGATGAAGTCAACGTTCTCACAGAATTTACCAATGACAGAGAAAGACTAAAAAGCCTGATCCTGACTATTACACAGACTCGTAAGGAGACCCGCCTGAACGATGGTATCGTTCAGGCATTTAAGACCGCCAATATTAATAAGCCAGGACTTCCTCCAAGAAGATTGATCATAGGGCTTTCTGACGGCATAAACGAGGCAACAGCCGGTTTCTCTCGTGAAGAAGTAATCAAAGAAATAGAAAAGAACAAGGTGCCGCTATATTTTGTTGCGTACAGTAAAGCTAAAACAACTGCATCAGAAAGAATAAAATATGCTGCTGGATTGGAAGAGATGGGAATATTTTGCAGGGTCTCCGGCGGATCTCTTTACAAAGACGGTCACCTGAGTTTTTCAGATACATACGCTAACATACACAAAAGGATATGGAATGCTTTCATTTTTAGCCTCGATGTTTCAGCATTAAAGGGAGATGGGAACCTCCATCATCTTCAATTGCAATTTACTCAGGATGGAAGTACAACAAGGGCTGAAACTGATGTACGTTTCGTAGCCGATGAATCCGCACAAAAAAACAACACGACAGTAATCTACGGGGTACTCGGAGCTATTGTATTACTGGCGTTGGTGTTTGCCATTCTAAGAACAAAAAAGAAAAACCAGAAGAAAATTATCAACGAAAATGAAAATACAAATTTAGGGAAACCACTTACTACCGTCGCAGCCAATCAAAAATCTGTTGTGAAATCGGATGGATTTATTTTAGAGTTTGCGATTGTTGGAGATAAAAGCGGCAAAAAACATTCAATTTCTGTTACTGACAGAGCGACAATTGGCCGAAGCAAAGATTGCAACCTATCATTCACGGATGATCCCTCTATTTCAGGAAAGCATTGCGAAATATCTGTCAGCTCAGGCATTATCTACATCAGGGACCTTAATTCCACAAACGGTACTAACGTCAACGGTGTCCCAATAAGTAACCTATTCAAGCTTAAAATTGGAGATATTATCACAATAGGAAAGCAGCAGCTTAGATTAGCTGATGTAAAAGCAGTTTAGCAGCAAATGTACTATGCTCCGGTTTATTATTGAAACCGGAGCATAGCTTTTTAAGTTAAGAACACAGGAATGATCAATTAATAAAAGAGGTGCCTAAGTGAGAGTTGAGTTTGAAAAAGCACAGCATCAAGGATCTCGCAAAGAACAACAAGATGCTTACGGCATATATGAAATGAACGAGCTTTCCTCACATTACGGACTGTTGGCTGTCCTTGCGGACGGCATGGGCGGAATGGCAATGGGCAAAGAATGTGCAGAAAAAGCAGTTACATCGTTTTTTAATTCATATTGCAAAAAATCGGAGGATGAAGCAATTCCCGAAGCACTTGAACGCTCCATAAATGAATGCAATAAATCTGTATACGATATGTCGGATTCAGTTGGCCTTGGCCAGGAAGCAGGAAGTACTCTTGTCGCATCAGTAATATATAAAAGGTTTTTATACTGGGTCTCAGTAGGAGACAGCCACATCTATCTCTATAGGAACAATATTCTTAAACAGGTCAACAAAGACCACAACCTGAGAACAAGACTGGAATCTCTTGCGGCAAGTGGTCAGATAAGTTTATCAGATATAGATAATGGACATAACCCTGAAGCATTGACCAGTTATATCGGGATTAAAGATCTAAGCGAAATCGATCTGTCTGACAGCCCTCTGTTTTTGCGGAGCGGAGATATCGTGCTTCTCTGCTCAGACGGTTTGTACAAAACAATAGATGAATCTCAAATTACTGAGATACTGTCGTCCAACATCAAAGGTATGGCGGATGAGTTGATAAATAATGTAATGGAAAAGAAAAACCCATATCAGGACAATATTACCGTTCTGTTACTTAAATTTAAAGGTGAACCAGAAACCATATTAGTCAAAAATACACATAAAAAAAATGAAATAGAGACAAAAGATAAAACAAAAAATAATATTCTTACAAATATTTTTAAAAAAATTACAAAACATCAATAAATATTTCATTATTATACATTGAGCCGTATAATTGACTGGAGTTGATATTATTATGAGCGACTTTTCTCGTTGTTTTGGTTGTATGCGTGAAATAACTGAAAAAAACCCTTGTCCTTATTGCGGATATTATGAGAATAATCCGCCAGAATCAACTCTTCACATGGAACCAGGCATTCTCCTTTCAGATAGATACGTAATAGGGCGAGTTTTAGGACAAGGCGGGTTCGGCATTACATATATCGGTTGGGATTCGACGCTTAACCTTACAGTCGCAATCAAAGAGTATCTCCCGCTTTCTATGGCTACACGAAACACCGGAAGTGTAACTGTTTCGTGTGCGAGTAAAGAAAACAAAGAAGATTATGATTACGGCTTGAACAAGTTCCTTGATGAAGCCCGTATACTGGCCTTATTTGGAGATATGCCTAATATTGTAGGAGCAAGAGATTTTTTCCGTGCGAATGGGACCGCTTATATGGTAATGGAGTATATTGATGGAATCAATTTAAAACAATATATTGACAAACATAACGGGAAAATTCCATGGGACCAGGCTGCCAGCGTCATAATGTTTGTTGGAGACGCTCTTAAAGAGGTGCATTCAAAAGGTCTTTTACATAGGGATGTAAGCCCTGACAATATCTTCATAACATCAAAAAACCAAGTTAAACTGCTTGATTTCGGCGCAGCCAGAGCTGCTTTGGGAATGCAAAACAAAAGTATTTCCATAATGCTTAAACATGGTTATGCACCATTTGAACAATATTCATCAAGAGGAAATCAGGGACCATGGACAGATGTTTATTCTCTCTCTGCAACAACATACAGATGCATAACGGGAGAACTGCCGCCAGAGGCTTTGGAAAGACTTGAAGATGATAAGCTGGTCCCCCCTTCGCAAAAGGGCATTAAATTACCAATGAATGTTGAATCGGCGATAATGAAAGGACTTGCAATCAGGCCTCAAGACAGATATCAAACTGTTGCTGAATTTCAGGCAGCATTATCAGGAACAGAGTACATTCCCTCAAATTCCGATTTGTGGACACCTTCGCCTGAAACTTCAAAAGAAGAAAAAACAGTTATTTATCCTCATTCAGAAAATAATAATAAGTTCCAGACAGCTGTTACCCCGTCCGATAACATCCCATATAAATTTGAAAAGAAACACAGAAAAATACTTGCCCTGTCGCTGGTCTCCATCATTGCCGTTTTCTTAGCAATTGGATTATTGGTGTATCCAAAGATTGCACAATCGTCCCCTGAAGAGTTGTTCTCTGAGGCTCAAGATCTGATAAAAAACAAAGATGCCGCAAAGGGTTTTGAAAAAATGACCTTGTCAGCAAATGCAGGTTATGCTCCTGCGCAGTTAGGGCTTGCTGAGATGTATTTAACAGGTACAGCTGGAAATCAGAATGCAACTAAAGCCGCAGGAATCCTTTTGCCTCTTGCCTCATCGGGAAACCCGGAAGCTTTGTATCGATTAGGAAAACTATACCTTAACGGAGTAGGGGTCAACAAAGATAATAATGCGGGCATACAGTATATATCTGAAGCTGCGGACAAAGGTATGACAAATGCTGCTTATGAATTAGGCCATATGTATGAGGAAGGTATAACTACCAATAAAAATTATGCTAAAGCAATAGAATTTTATTCAAAAGCTCTGGGATACAAAGATTCAGATGCCAGAAAATCAGCAATAATCGAAAAACAAAGAGTTGAACAAGAACAGACCATCAAAGCTGCAGAAGAAAAGCGAGTTAAAGAAGAACAAAGACGGATTGCAGAGCAAAAAAGGAAAGCAACAGAAGAAGAAAAGCGTAAGCAACAGGCTGAAAAGCAAAAGGTTACAGTGAAAGCAAAAACCGAACAAGCACTTACATCAGGGCCAACTGTTCAAGAAAATACAGAAAGAAACAATACTTTAGCACAAAAAGTGGCAGAAAGAAAAAAACAACAGGCAGAGGAAGATAGACTTAAACAGGAGGAAGCCGAACGGGTAGCACGTGAAGCAGCCGCAAAAAAACAGAAAGAGGCACAAAATACTCAAGATACGATAAATGTAATAAAAACGATTATTAATGTTATTAATTAAAGCGGAGGAACGGTCATGCTAAAAAAAACAGCAACAATATTATTATTGGTTATTGCATATATATTATCTTTTTTATCTTCCAAACCTTCCTTTGCCTCACAAATAATTGATTTTGATATTAGCTACTACCGTTACTTAAATACAGATACTGTAAAAAATAGAGATTATAAAACGATAGAAGAAATTATTTATCATTGGGCCAGCGCCTTTTATGAGGCTACAAACGGAGAATGCACGTTAGGGACAATTCGTATATTTCAAGGAACAGGTAAATACATTTCCGACTATAAACAATCTGATATTGTATGGGAAGGCACAGGTCATCCTGCCGCTGCAAGTGGAGCGGGCAAGCAAGGAAGTCCTCTCAAGTCATTGGGCTGCAGGATAAATATGTATGATATTTTTAGAGATGAAACGTCTGGCAAAGATGTTTGTAATTTTCTAAAAGGCAAAAACGAAGCTGCATATGCAGGTTACATCCTTGCAAGCATAGCCTCGAGCTACATTTATGATCTAAAGGGAGAATATGCGTTTAGCCGAGGAACTGAAAAATACGACCAACTGACCAGCCATTCCCTAATGAAGGATCCTTCTCCTGCCGCATTTAATAACAATAGACAATCATTAAATTATTCTGTTAAGAGCATGTATAAAAACGAAGATAAGACAGAACAAATGACAAAATGGGGCATGAGCGGATGGGAATACCTCGTAAAAAATAATTTGTTACAAAATACTCCAGATACCCCCCCCAAAAAATTAGAATATTCAATTGAAACTGACTCAGATCTGAGTATCAACAAAGAAGCCATCGAAAACTTACACATTATTTGGGTGTACTCACCTATATATATACTAACAATTGACAGATCAGGAAGCATGAATGGAGATCGTATTGAAAAAGCTAAGTTTGCCGCAAAAGACTATTTAAAAAATCTTAAGCTCGGAGTGAGAATTGGAATCGTAGATTTTGCTGATGATGCTGTACAAACAGCAAAGATCAATAAAATAACCGCCTCGAATGAAACTTCTTTGAAAAAAGAATTGATGAACAAGATAGATTCGATTCCTATCGAAGGAAACGGCACGTCAATTTATGATGCTTGTTTTGCAGCAGACACCCTGATGGAAGAAGAAAAGGATTCAATATACGAAGGCAGGCACATAATCCTTATAACAGACGGAGAAGACAATTCATCAAAGATTCAACCAGAAGAACTTATTGCATTATGCAGAAAATCTAAAACTGCCATTAACGTTGTAGGGCTAGAAGAGGGGGTCAATGAGAAAAACCTTAGAAAAATATCAGAAAAAACACAAGGGTTTTATATAATGACAGCTAACCCACTAGATACTCAAGAAATGCTCTACACCTACATGAACAATACAGCCGAATCCCAGATTTGCACACAGGATTTTTATCTCAAACCAGGAGAAGGTAAAAGAATAGATTTTTGGGTTGATGAAGATGCTGAATTTTTGCGTGTAAATACTATACAGGCAAACACGAGTGCTACCGGAGGGCTTACCGTACAATCACAATCACCTTCAGGGAAACCAGTCACGGCTAAATATGAATTGGACATAGGCAAGTATGAATCTATTCATAAAAACCCTTCAAAAGGAGTCTGGATATCTAGCGTTAAAAACAACAGCAAAGAACCCACTGTAGCAAGAATATCTGCGTATGTGAGTCTAAAAGGAAGCTTCCTTTTTATGCCCAGCATACAAGTAGTACGGGATGAAAAAAAGGGGAATGCATTAGCTTATGCTTGTTTCACAGGAAACGGAATACCATATACGGGGTTGACAATAAAAGCATATGTCAATAATCCTGACCAAACAAAAGCATCCCTTGAATTCACTGACAAGGGGATACTGGGGGATGCTTTCGCAAATGACGGTGTGTACACTGCACAAATCAAAGATTGCAAGGCAACAGGAAATTATCGTATCACTGCATCCTTCAAAAACACAGGAAACTCCGTATCAGCAACGCATAGGTTTTACTTTGTATATCCTAAAGGATCAGGTCAGGACATCAGGATAGATGACAGCAGCACCAAACTGCTGACTCAGTTGGAACGTGTTGCTACTGTTACTTTTCAGGTCAAAAATAAAACTGTTGTTGACGACAAAGAAAAACTTGACAATGAGAAACCTACTGATCACGTAAAACTTAAGGATAAGCTGGATATGGGATACTCCGCACTTAAAAGAAACGATTACGATACCGCTATGGGGTATGCAAACGAAGCTCTACGTATTACAAAAAAAGACGGAAGAATCTACCGCCTTATGGGCGAAATTTGTGACGCTAAGAACGACCATATAAATGCTGTTAATTATTATCTAAAAGCAGTTGAATATGAACCTGGTGAGCAGCTCAACTATTACAAACTTGGGCAGGCATATACATATTTAAAAGAAATTTCCAAAGCAAAGGAAGTTTGGGAAATAATGAGCGCACATTGGCCCGGAGAAAAATGGACAAACCAGCTTGAAATGGCAATACAGCATGCAAGATGACAAAATGGGGATGATTTTTTATGAAATTTAAAATTGCGATCTTACTTTGTTCTTTTCATATATTAATAACATTTTTAGGGATACCGGCATTTGCTGATATAGCCATGGTATTGCATAGGATCGAACAACGATATTGCGATGATTATAAAACACATCCTCTTACTGAAGAAGAAATTTCTGTATTAACTGAAAAAATATCCTCTGATAAAAGTTCAGCAATGAAGCTAGCTGGGCATTACTTCACAAAAGGTGATTATGACAAATCATTTCCGCTTTATGTCAAATGTTCAGAAAAAGGAGACCTTCAAGCATGGTTAATGGTCGGGATCTCTTATTTGAACGGACGAGGAGTGAAACAGGATAAAAGAAAAGGAGGCGATTGGGTTTGGAAATCAGCTGTAGAAGAACACCCGATAGCTCTTTATCTTTATGGAACTATGATTGATGAAGGGTACGGTGCAAAGCGCGTGCCAAAGGATGCTGAGCTGTGTTTCAATGAAGCGGAAAATCGCGGTGTCACAGAAGAAACGATCGTATATCATGCAAAATACACGGAAGCAATGGCCAGAGCCGGGTATGGTATGTACGGTGTTTTTGGAACTACCAGCATACAGTTAACCAGTAACACAGTCCCCATAGTAAAACCTGGAGCATACGACAGAAAACTGAATCCAACTCCTGAACTAAAGGCCTTATTAGAATTTATTGATAAAGAATATGGGACAAAAGAGCTACTAGAGCAAAAATTTGGCAAACCTCAAAAAAACACGTTTGAAGAAGGACTCACTGAGGCTAGTCGTGTTGATTTTAAGAGACAAGTACTTTTTTACGACGGATTCAAGGCTGTTTTTATCGACATCGGTAAAGGTTTTGAATTAGAAAGATTTGTGGTGTCTTCTAACTTAAAAGTGTCATTTAATGGCCTAAAAATTGGCGGATCGCTAGATGATCTACTTATCCTCTCTGGAAGTGGTGATTTCGTATTTGTTGAAGGTGCAAACCTTATCATGTGTGATGAATCCGGAAGTTTAGATTTTGCTGAATTTAAGACAAAAAATGAAGAAGTAATAGAAATGAAAATGTATAGAGTTTTTTAACAAAGGAGGAAGGTTATCGTGGGGGGAATCTTAGGTATCGTTGATCTGATCTGGTCATACTTTATCTATGTTGCATTACTAAGTCTTTTATTTTATTTTTTAATTTCTTTTGCACTCCATACAATTGCTAGTAAGTACAATAAAAACATAGAGTTTCTTCCGTTTATAGTCCCTATTTATAGATATTATAAAGTTCTAACTCTTATTGGTGGAAATAATTTAATAATAATTGGAATGTCGGCGAATTTAATTATTATGTTTTCTATCACAAGCATTTTTTTCGGCAATTTACTTTTAATTCTTCAAATTATTACGTCAATAAGTATGGGTTGTTTTTGGGGAACTATGGCAAAAAGCATGGGAAAAGATTCCTTATTATGGGGATTTTTAGGGGGTGCAAGCTCCTTCTTTTTTATTACAGGGTGGATCCCTTATGCCATATTTGCATTTGGGTCACTCCAGCCTATCGCCAGTCAAACTGCAGGTAAGAATTTAACAAACTCTTTTGAGAGTTCATCCAAGGTTCAGGATGGATCCGCAAGTAATAAGAAACAGTTTTTTCTGCACGGCATTAATGGCATATACGCAGGTCAGTCCATCAAACTTTCTGGGGATAAAATAATATTTGGAAGAGACCCGGCAAAATCTAACCTAATTATTGAAAATCCAGGAATATCTCGTTGCCATGCAACTTTAAGACTTACCTCAGATAACTCCGTACTACTGGAAGATTTAAATTCTTCAAATGGAACTTTCTATTTATCATCAAACGGCCCTGAAAAAATTAATGGATCCTATTTTTTAAAAACAGGGGATCAGTTCTGCCTTGGATCCACTTCAAACAAATTTGAAATTCGATGATGAACTTTTCATTCGAGTCACTTAATATTTAGATGATTTACATCTAATAAAATTAACATAATCTGAAAGGTGATTATAATGGATATATTAAGCTTGATCTTTGTTGAAGCACTCTCTTATCTTTGGGAATATATCTTGATTGCTTTCATAATGATTCTTTCATGCTATTTATTTATTTCATACATGATATATAAAATAGGATGTAAATATAACAATAATGAATTATTTGTACATTATACTATTCCATTTTATAGATATTATAAATTGATCCTTTTTATGGGAGCCAATCCATTACTTTTAATTGGAATTTCAGCAAACTTAATATTATTACTCTCATTTAAAAACTTATTGTTTGGTAGCTCAGGTTTTGTTGCATTAACACTCCATATTACAACAATTTCAAGCCTTGGTTTTTTTTGGGCAAACATGGCAAAAAGTATGAACAGGGATCCTGTTTTATGGGGCTTTGCCGGTGCTGTTTGTGCGTTATTTTTAATTACTGCGTGGATACCCTATGCTATTTTTGCGTTTAGTTCGATGCAGCCTAAAGACGAATACACAAATGGTTCTGGAATCTCAATGTCCCCAAGTTTCGAAGAAGCTCTGCAATCTATAAAAGAAAAATCAGTTGTATTTAAAGACGGTCTAGCCAATACTGCTAAAACAAGTAACCAATCAATTGAAAAGAAAATCAATTCAAATGAACCTATCACCGAGGTACCTAAAGCAGAAAACAAAATTAAAGGACAAAGTTTATCGTTGTGTTGTGTCTCAGGATCGTGTGAAGGTCTCAAAATCCCCCTTACTGCTGTCCCAATATTTATCGGCAGAGACCCTGAACTAGCCCATCTAATTATGGACAGCCCCGATGTATCAAGAAAGCATGCTTCAATATATGCGGTTACGGATGCTTCCGTATTGTTGGAGGATTTAAACTCATCAAATGGCACATTTCTCATAAGGGAAGGACTAAATGAACGAGTGAATGGTATTTGTAAACTTAAAATCGGCGATAAGTTTTCTGTGGGGTTAAGCTTAAATTTGTTTGAAATACAGCAGTCATAAAATGTACAAATCTCAATTTTATAAAAGATTAAAGATAATTTCTTCATATTTGAAGCCAATGATGCCCCCAAAAACTGTTGTCAATAGCTACATAAATTACGAGAACCTGACAACGATTATGAATTTTATTAGAAATTAGTTGTTGGTTGAATGGAGGAAATGTTAATGAATCAAGAAGAAGGACTGCACTCTAACTCAACCTGGGATGAAGTTAAGAAGTATATCGACATCAAACAGGCACCAAAAATCAACATCAGCATGGGAAAAGCATTTGCATGGTTTATGCTTGCTAACTTAGGCATTTTAATTACTATCGCCGTGTTCTCCGGTGGCGACTTGGGATTAATTCTTGGCTTAATTCTTGGAATAAACGTGTTTGTTCCCTTTATAGGTCTTTTGCTGGCCAAATGGAGAGTGAAGCGAGCCCACGCAATGAGAAAACTTTCAAATGAGTCTTGTAACAACGATGAAATTAAGCTTTGCAAGGTGGCTGAAAGTTTGGCAAGGAAAGCAGGTCTTAAAGTTACTCCGGAAGTTTGGATCTACGAGTCTCCCGATATGAATGCTTTTGCAGTCGGCGCGACTAAAAACAGTTCAATGATAGCAATTTCTACGGCATTGATTTCTAAAATGGACAACGTCGCAATTGCGTCAGTTATCTCCCATGAAATCGCGCACATCGCTAACGGCGATATGTTTGTCCTTACTGTCGTTCAAAACATTGTTAACCTTGTCGCCTTTATCATGATATTACCCTTTCAAATCTTTACGTTCGTATGCCTTTCAGACGACAGCATACTTAGCGTGTTGACGGGAATGATTATGGCAGTAATAACGTTTATTTTCGCAAAAATTGTATTTATTTTTGGCGACATAATATTCATGGCTTTTTCGAGACATAGAGAATATGAAGCAGACGCAATGGCGGCACGACTTGTAGGCGAAAGTTCCATGGCTCATGCATTGAAACTTCTTGGAGAAGATACCGTAAGGGTGCCCCAGCGCCAAGTTGCTTTCAGCGCAATGAAAATCAACAATAATGCATTTTCAGCAGATGGATTTTGGGAAATTTTCTCAGATCACCCATTGATATCAAAAAGGATAATTAGACTTGAAAAAATCGCTTCACAAAAACTTAATGCTGTGATATCCAGTGCCCCAGATAATAATATCAATGATCCTAGCAGAACAGAACTTCCTAAGATTGGACTAAAAAATAAATATTCTGTTTTGGAAAAAAGCAATACTTTTCTACGATGTCTTGACGGTATATATGCGGGAATAGACATTCCACTCAGTCAATCACCAATAGTAATTGGAAGAGATCCACATCATGCTAATTTTATATTAGACAGCCCTGACATATCAAGAATCCATGCACGTATTTCAATCACTGAGGACGGCAGTGTGTTGCTTGAAGATTTAAATTCATCTAATGGCACTTTTAGATTAACACCAAAAGGGAAAGAACGCATCGAGGCTGTATGTAAACTTTCAATTCATGATAAATTTTCGATTGGCCAAAAAAATTACAGGTTCGAAATCAGATGACTTAACTTTTTTGCAACTAGGCTTTATCAATCGACGAAAAAACTTATTACTAAAATGATTGGAGGTTATGTTATGAAAAGAATTCCAGTTCTGTTGTTCGTTTTGTCTTTTGCAATATTTACAGTGGTTGGCCCTGTTTTTGCGTTGCAAACATCTATGGACGCACAAAAAATAGGTGATAACGCAACAGTAAGTCTAGACATTACAACTTCTGCAGATCCGCATATCTTACCTCTTGACATAGAGGGGGCAAAAAAGAATGAGAATATTGAGGATCTTGCAGATATTGTTACATCAAAAGCTGAAGAAATCAGCGCTCTTGTAAATGCAAAATCCATCTCGTACAAAACTGCTTTTGTACTTGAAATGGGGCACAGTGAATATCCTGTTGTCTCGGGTGATTTTGAACAAAAAGTACAGTTTACTGTTCACATGGATAATTTTAGTAAAACTTTTTCCAATGATATTTTGGCATTCGTCCCTAAAGGCGGAATTAATGCCCTGGATGATTACCCTGATGAAACAGAAATAGTAGGCGTTGATGCTACCTACGACGCTGAAACCAATAATCTGATTTTTAGCCTTAATCCTGCAAGTGAACATCTTGACGTGGATGGTGATACTTACGTTGTTATTGGTGATGTAGATTATAATACAAGCGAAAGCGCCAGTTCGGGTGGATGCAACGTGGGGCTTACAGCTGTAATGTTATTGGCTGTTGTTCCGGCATTTTACCGAAAGAAAAAAATTACTCAATAATTCAACTTTACGAAAAATCTTGAGGACGGGTTTAAAAAAACCAGTCCTCATTTTTTTATTTAAGTAGTTTTCAATGTATCGTTGCTAGACCTTCATCATTCCGCCTTCTGCTGCTGAGGCGGCGAGTTTGGCGTATATGCCGAGGATGCCTTTCAGTTCCTTCTGAGGAGGTCTTTTCCAGTCTTTAAGGCGGGCTTCAAGCTCCTCGGGGGAGAGGTCTACATCCAGTTTATTATTTTCAACATCTATGGTAATGATGTCTCCGTCCCTGACTGCGGCTATCGGGCCTCCCTCTGCAGCTTCGGGTGAGATGTGACCGACAAAACAG
>ENA-UOOM01002754-UOOM01002754.1-fermentation-metagenome-genome-assembly--contig:-NODE-2754-length-13883-cov-100.656711_pt1 | contig 13883 bp, 35 predicted proteins | sample MGYA00245781_ERZ724031 | MGnify/ENA primary metagenome ERZ724031 (study PRJEB28704, sample SAMN03018317) | fermentation metagenome | biome: anthropogenic terrestrial biome; feature: soil... | reverse complement strand
AGGCATGGAATCAGAAGAACAAGCCAACCGATTAGCCAAAAAAACAGGAATCAAAGGGCTTTCAGGTGAATAAAATTTAATTTTCTTTTTTTCCTTTTTTATAAATAGTAATAGTAACATTTATATAGGATACAAATCAACAATATAATTGGAGGTATAATAAAATGAACATAAAAACCGAAAGAGATGTAGAACAAGAATTAGACAGGATGTTACTGGAAGTAAAAGAAATAAAAGAAGCCACTGGTGAAGTACAAAACCCACCAACATTTGATTTTATAATAGCAGAACCACTTAACACCGATAATGTAACGGTAACCCAAACAGTAAGACAACTGAAAAACAAAAAAAGTTATACTTTTAAAGCCAAACTACAGGTGGATAAAAAAAGATATGCTTTAAGACAAAATAATTGGTACTATGGACAGGATTATGAAACCGAGCCATCCAAGGACAACCTTGCTAAATACTGGTATCTTACCAACGGTACAATGAAAAGCATAATCAAAAATCATCCAGAACATTTTATTTGTAGATTAACTTCTTATTTTGATGGGATGATTGATTGCACCCAAAGTGTTGAAGATCCCCAATTCCATAAACCAAGCCAGGAACTGGTGGAAAAATTATTAGAAGATCTTGGTAGACGTGGATATATGAGCTGTCATTATTACCCAGAAACTGGTATTTTTAAATGTTATAGTTGCTGTGACAGTTATGATTTTGCTTTAACTGGTGTGGATATCAAATTTTTATAAAATTAATTTTATTTTTTTTCTTATATTTTTAAAAGATGAGAGTAGTTGTGATAATATGGATAAAATAATAAAAAATAAAATCCAATTATTATTGGGAGTAACGTCTAAACAATCACAATTAAAAGAAGCACTTAAACAGGATGTAGAATGTGAAATAAAAGCTATTTGTGAGAATCACAATTTCCAGATTAAACCATTTACAGTTACTTGTAATAATGATGGGATGACAATTGAATTAACATTACCCATACCATTACCTGTCTTTGGGGAGATTGCTCAAATAATAGACGATACTGAAGATAGGATAACTGGTAAAATTATACCATTAGGTGACGATGTTAGATTAGAATATATCTGGGAGCTGTAAAAATTGGAAACTATTGATATTAAAAATACTAATCAAAAGAGTTTATCAGTAAGACGATACCAGGATGGACATCGAACAATAGTAATAGGTACAAGATTGGAAGTTTGTGGTAATTGGGATGAAATAGAGATAGATGTAAATCAAAATGAAGTATTGGCTTTAAAAGTAGCATTAAGGGGTAATTTATCAATAGAAGAAATCCAGAAAACAGTTAAAAAGTTAGTTGGAGATGTAGGGGATAATTAGTTATTAGTGTAATGGTGTTATTTTCTGCAACTTCTCAGAGCTGGAGGGTTGTGGTGATTGTCGTTTCAGGTTTAAGTGTGAATTGAAAAGTTGAGGTGTAAAAAGATGAAAGATGGTGAAATCTGTATTTGTAATGGTGTGAACACTGAAATAGAGGTTTATCCTTATCCCTGCCCAGGGTGTGGTTCATTAACGTATTTAGGTGTGTTTATACCCACCGTATATGCTCTTTATGCCGAATGGTACGGGTGGAGTTTCCAGTGTAAAAATCCTGCCTGTGCCCCGATTTATGAAGAAGATGAAATTGATTGGGATGATGAAGGGAACGAGTGTGAACCTCGTACTGTTTATGATTTAATAGATTATGGTGCTTATTGGAGTGAATAAGAGATGAACTGTAATAAATTATCTCCAGAAAAATTAATAAAATTGGGGAAAGAAGACATCGAAAGGACGAAGAAAGGTATTAAAACTAATTTAAAGTTTTTAGACATAGTTAATAAAAAAATAGAAGAATATCATCTAAACAATCAGAATAAGATTTTAACATTTTTAAGGAGTAGTTGATATGCAATATCAGGTGGTTTTGAAGTGTATAGATTGCGATGTTAAAGCAAAATCATGGGGTGTTTTTGGTACTGATCATCCAGAAATAAAAGCAGACATGGTAAAATATTTTGAAAGGGAAACCAAGTGTACAGAGTGCCAAGGATCAATGAAGATCCAATCTATAATATTTGTACCCAATGATGAGAAATTGGATCATAGTGAATTTGATATTGAACAGGTAAAAAAGCAGAGGGATAAATTTAAAGAGGACTGGCTTAAAGCTATTGGAGAAATCAGGGAATATACAAACAGAGTAGAAAAATGTGAATATCAACAAAACAAACAAGGAGGGATGAACTAAATGGTGGAATTAAATCGGTATGAATATGATTGTAAAAAGTGTGGTAATACGATACAAACCAATATTTTACCAAGTAATGGTGTTTGTCCAACCTGTAGGGGTGGGAAGAAATTTTTAGATGTTGGTGAGAAGATAGAAGGACAACGGATAGTTAGATTGTATACATTAGGGGGTCGATATGAAAGAGATAGGATAGGCGCAGAGCTGGATAATGGTGAGATTGTTAAGATTAAGTTAGCAGAATTACTTAAAATAATGGATGGTGCATTATTTAAGGTAACCAGTAAAAGGAGAATTTACAAGTATCTGGAGGTAATTAAGTGAAATATTGTATTGATATTAGTGATCAGTTAAATGACAAAGATATCACTAATTTAAAAAAAGATTTAGATTATAAAGTAAGAAGTTTTACGGAACGTAAATTAACAGAATACAAATACACATTACCAGAATGGTTTGAAAGGAAGAAAAAAGACGAACCCCCAATATTGACCATTAAAGAGATTAAAGAAATATTGGATATGGGTTTAAATTTTAATATTGTATGGGGATATGATGATTGTAGTGGACTTGGTATGAGATTTGAAGTTATTGATCCAAAATCTGGTATTGATATTGATGAGATAAGTTATTATCCAGGATGGGGTGGTGGTAAAATTACAGAAGATGAAATATTAGCTCCTTTTAAGAAATTTAAATGTGATAGAATACAAATTACGGAGGTATAAAGGATGAATTTTGAAGATTTAGAGGAGTTATTTAGTAGAATTATTAAACCAGTATATCTTAAATTGGTGGAATTGAATAATGGAAAGATTAAGATAACGATAAGAAAAGATGTAACTAATCATATACCATTGGAAGGGGTTAAGGAATTACAAAAAGTGGGTTGTAAATTAATTAAATGTATGTTAATCAATGTACAGATAATCCAAAATCAAGAAAAATCCAAATTTGAAATAATTGTTTATAAAGATACTTTTGAAAGTTATCTTGTAAAGGAGGCATTTAATGAACTTGAATGAACTAATAAAAGAAGCAACGGATATAAAAAGAAGAGAAAAAGACAATGGAGAATTACCAGTAATAGTTAAAGGTATAACTATTAAATCTGGTGAAGTTTCCAGTATATGGGTAAATGATAACAGTATAGAGCTGATAATATGAAAGAAAGATATAAACCGGGAGATACCCATATGGTGGAAATGGTGATAACCTGGAGAAAATCAGATATCATAGACAAATTTGGATTACAATTAAGTTTTGACTTTATCTGGAAATTACTTGGTAAACCAATCATAGACAAAAATACAAATCTACAGATAGGGACAGTAGAACAAATAGTAGATGATGAAAAGATTATCCAGATCCATATGTTGATAATGGGGGAATTTGCAGATAAAGTAAAAGGATGGGAACAACCAAGTGAAAACTTTGGAGAATTAAGTATAAGTACAAATGAACATCCGCCAATCCACAATTTAGTAATGGGTAGCCGTATCATAAGAAGAGTAAACAAGGAAATTATAAACAAATACAACAAATCAGATATAATAGGTAAGGCAATAGAGGAATTTACAGAGTTAATGGTGGAATTAATCCACAACAATAAAGGAAAAAATAACATTACCAATGTGATTGAAGAAATAGGTGATGTGCAACTAATGATATGGCAATTAATCTATAAGTATCAGCAGGAAGACCAGGATATCACAAATAAAATTAACAGTTCCATGTATTACAAGATTTGTAGGGTTGAAGATAGATTGGATCGTGGGGAACTATAAAATCCAGAGGGATTGATATGGATTTGGTGGGTTTTTTAAAACAAGAAGATCAGCACCGATTAGAGCAGAAACAGTTACAGGATACAAAAAAGCAATTGGATTATATTTTACAATGTGAAAGTAATGGTCATGGTGTGGTACATCTGGATACCATACCAGATTGGTTAGCAGATAAAACCGGTGTACATCAAGGGGATATCCTTGAACTGGAGAAAATAACCGATAAAGCAATTATGATTACCAAGATGAAACCACCATTATACCGGAAAGTGGTATTATTCCAGATTTGGTTACCTAAAAGCCAGATAGATTATCATTTAATTGATAGTGAAAAAATTAAACGGAGGTATTAAAATGATTAATAAAATATTTATTGGAGATGCTTTAGAAATTTTACAGGAGTTTCCAGATAGTTTTGTTGATATGTGTATTACATCCCCACCATATTATGGATTAAGAGATTATGGTGTACAAGGACAATTGGGACAGGAATCAGATTTTAATTTATATATTGATAAATTATTAGCTATTTTTGATGAAGTTAAAAGAATTCTTAAAAAGAAGGGTACTTGTTGGGTTAATATCAGTGATACATATGAGGATAAATCGTTACTTGGTATTCCTTTTCAGTTTGTCCAGGGAATGTTGAATAAGGGATGGATTTTGAGGAATACAATAATTTGGCATAAACCCAATGCAATGCCAATAAATGTTAAGGATAGGTTTACTATTGATTTTGAATATTTATTTTTTTTTAGTAAAAATAAAAAATACTATTTTGAACAGCAAGTAGAACCTGTCAAGCAATCAAGTATTAAGAGAATAACCCAAAAAACTTTTAATCAACAAGGGGGGGGGAGAAAGGATTATGGGAGAACAGGGATTAATCCTAATAGGTCATCAAGGAAAACTTTGGAAAATTTTGCCAAAAATTTCACAGGTAAAAGAAATAAAAGATGTGTATGGACTATTCCAACGAAGGGGTATAAAGATATTCATTTCGCTGTTTATCCACCAGAACTTATTGAAACACCCATAAAGGCAGGATGTCCAATCAATGGTATTATTTTAGATCCTTTTATTGGCAGTGGTACAACCGGTATGGTTGCTAAATCTTTAAGTAGAAATTATATTGGTATTGAATTAAATCCAGATTATCTTGATTTGATTAAGAGTAGAATTGATAATACGATTAAACCATTGGTTTAGAAATAGTTATAGTAACATTTATATACTCCAGATTACAATCTTTATATAACAAGTGTAAATTACAAATGTAAATTTGGGATGAAAAAAAATGAACACAAAAGAAAAACTGGAATTCCGGATTAAAGGACTACAAAACAGATTAGAATTAGTGGCTTTGCTTCAAAGAAACTATCAAAGACATTATGATAAAATAAGCCCCAAACATGATAGGGATACTGATTTGTACATCCAGAAACTTAACCAGTTAAGGGATGAATTACAGGTTTTAGAAGCTACAGATAATAAGGAAAAGAAGGATAAAAAAAGTAAAAAAAGTTACTTAACAGAGGGTATGAATAATATTGTATGTGAAGGGGAAACAATTGTGGTGATTGGATAAGATCCTTATTTTTTAATTATTTAAAAATATAAATAGTGATAGTTATATTTATAAGGGAGTAGGTAGAACTATAATATAACAACTAAATTACAAGGAGAAAAAAAAATGAACTACAACAAAATAAAAAAAATGGCATACGGACTTTTAGAAAACCTGGGAAATGGAGATGGAACAGTAACCAATATGGTACTTGGTAGAGAACACACTGAAAAATGGATACAAATCGAGGAAATACCAGAAATACCAGAACAAAAAATACTAAAAATACTAACCCATCCAGACAACGCACTTCTTTTTGAAATAGAAACAACCAATGGGGAAAGAGAAGTTTTCCCATACAATGTTGATATCTTTGTCGATGGGGAGAAAAACCAAATAATCTTTGTAAGCGATGAACTACCATTACCTAAAGTTTATGACCTGGATAAAGTGGAGGATTTTTGGTTTAACATTTAAAAACCAAAATCATATATTTTTTTAAGTGGAGGTAAAAAAATGTTACAAAAAACCAAACAACTACTTGATATAAAAACTGTTAATGTGGAATATCTTAATAAACCAAATACCAGATTAGAGAGAATAAAAAGGATTATAAAAAATCCTTAAAAATCCAGTGAGTGGAGGTATAATAGTATGTATATTGGAAACACAAACACCAAAAGGTTACATAGCCCAAATTGTAGAGCTGTAAAAATGATCGCACCAAAACACGTACAGTATACAGAAGATGGTGAAGGATTCCATGTACTTTGTAAATGGTGTAAAAACCAAGGATACCGGAAAGGGGGTAGACAAGTGGAATTTGATGAATACGAGATATTAGATATGGATGGTATACAATTTTGTCATGATAGCAGATTTAAGGAAATACTTAACAAAACAGGTTGCCTTGCACATATAGGATGTGGTGATAAACACCATGGATCAATCCTTATGTATCCACATCCTGGTGGTGTGGAGGTACAGGATGAAGATGGTAAATGGTGGGTATTTTTCCAATGTGGTGAATGTGGATATCAGACCAGTTTAACCAAAGCAATACACCATTTACATCTACAAAAGGAAAGGGAGAAAGCAGAAATTTAATAATACTTTGCCAACTGGCTGTGAACCCATCCCCAATAATTTTTAGTAGTGAGGGGATGGATGAGCCAGATATTAGGAGGGAATAAAAGTTATGCCAATTATAAGTACAAATCCAGGATATAATAAAAGGATGGAGAAAATTAAACAGAAAATCCGGAAAGGTGAAAGTAAAGAAGTGATAAATAAGGAAATACAAAAGGTTTACAGGGATTTTCCAGTGGAATCATTACTTAATAGTATCCAGAGGGATGTTATCAATAAGGAATTTGATAAATTTATTGGATATATGGTGTCCAAGTATGGTATTGATGAAACCACATCTGGATTGATGGTAAGTTTTAGTAGAGTATGGACTATCTTACAATCGAGTGATGGTAATCCAGAAATTGAACAAGTTTTTATGGATTTGGAGCAGGGTTTACTTACAGCTCTTGTTGATATTGTGGAGAGTAAGGGGTATACTATTATGATCACTAAGAGGGATGAATGATAGCAATATTTATATTATATAAATAGTATAAATAGTGATAGGTGGAGGTAAATTATGGAAAACAAAAATAAAGAAATAGAACCAGCAAACACCAGATGTATCAAAGGACTAATAGAAATCGAAACACAACCAGGACAATGGATAACTACAGACCAAGTATGTGATCCTACAAACTACCAGTATCAACAAATGGGATACAAGGATAAAAAAGAATACGAGGATTACATTAAAAAAGCACAATCACTATGGAAAAGCAAACAAAGAATAATCCAATATACTGATAAATTAAACAAAGAAGAACAGGAAGCAGTGGCACAAGATCCAGAAATAGCAAAGAAAATGAGAGAAAAAGAAGCAATAGATAATTTTGTAGTAGATAGGATAAACGATATCATTACTGATCATCGTAATGATAAAAAAGCAAGAGAAGAATTAGGAATAATGGAGGAATAAAAATATGGGAAAAGTAACATTTAACGCAACCGTAGAGGCAACCGATGTAATATTTATAGATGAACTTGTAGAAAATCCAACCACCCACTTTAATACCAGGGGTGAAGTAGTACAAACCGCATTAAAAGCACTTAAAAAAGAATTAGAAGCCCAGAAAAAAGAATAAAAAATATATTTTTTTTAAGTGGAGGTAAATCATGACAAATCAAGAAGAACAAAAAGAATGGGTAGATGTACCCACCAAAAGAGGAGTATGGGAACCAGAAGTAGGGGATGAACTAACCGGTGTATATGTTAAAAAAGAGCATATCGAATTTATGGGTAAACCAAATTGGAAATACCATATCAAAACCAAACATCCAGAAGCTGTAAATGGTACTATAATAGTTTATGGAACAAGCATCCTGAACAGTGCGATGAGTGGTAAAGATTTGGTAGGTAAAAAAATTAGGATAATACTTGAGAAGGAAATACCCACCAAAGATCCCAAAAAGAACGCATTAAAAAAATTCAAAGTACAGGTTTCACTTAAACCATCCGATCCATTATACCAACAATATAAAGAGGAAGCAAAATCACTTAAACACTATCAACAAGGTAAACAGGGAACAGAAGAGCCAGATACACTTACAGATCAAGATGATCCAGAAGCAAGAAACGATGTAGAAATCTACCAAAAACAATACCAAGATAATCATTATGATGAAAAACCCAATAAACAACAGTTAATCAGAGAAATACAAATAGATGAAGATCTACAGGATTATGATCGTAAAAGAATATTAGACCAGATTGAAAGGATGGTAATCAGTGGGGAGATAAAAGAATAAAAATTATCTTACCCAAATTTTTTTAGGAGGTAAAAAAAGTATGGAAATGGATAAGATGGATGCAATAATACTTGGACAGATAATATTAATTGTGTTATTTATTATCTTGATTTACTACTCATCCCAGACATTAAATTGGGTAAGATTTGTGTAAAATTCTGGTGAAAATTATGGTGGCAGGTTATCCCAAAATCCATAAAATAGATAAAAGTTACAAAGAACTGGATACCTACGAAATAGAGATTATCTTTTATGATGAGGAAGAAATACAAGCCAACATAATAAGCCCAAAAGGAGAAAAACATTTTGTAACCTGTAGTTGGGGATACTGGAGATGTACCTGCTGGGATTGGACAGCCAGATGGGAAAAAGTAGAGGGAGCATACAACTGTAAACATATAGAAATGGTACACCATGAAATCACATACAGATTAATCAAAAACTTACCAATATTAGGGATAAGAAAAGAGGGAGGTGTAAATATTGGTTGAATTTCTAAAAAACACAACAACAGGAGTAAAAGAACATAGTATGGATTTAAAGGATGTAAAAAAGATTAAAAATGATATCATTATCAAAATACAAAAATTAAAATCAAATAATGTAAATCCCAAAGTAATTGTAATGCCACAAGATACATATTATTATCTTAAAGCATTATTTAAAACAAGTGATGAATATGGATTGGGATTAAGTGTAACTGCCTATTTCCAAAAGATGGGAATAAAGATGGTGGTACATAATCCATTAATAGAAAAAGTGGAGGTATTTTAGATGGATATAGACATGGAGTTTGATGTACTTCAAAAAGAAGTACAGTTGTACATAATGGGGGTAATAAATAAGGATGAGCTTTTAATCCTAATAAATAAGAAAAGGGAACAGTATGGATTAAAAACCCCATTGGAGGAGATACCTGAAACATTAAATGGATTATTAGAGATAGCTAAAAAAGCATTTGATAAAGGTAAAGAAGCAGCAGAAGACCTATTTAAATAAAACAATTTGGGGAAATCAAATTTGGACGATGATTTAATTACCACAAGAGTATGTGTACAATGTGAAAGGACAAAATCAGTGGAAGATTTTGACCGATCACCACACACAAACCGGTTGGAAACAACCTGTAAACAGTGTAAAACCCAAATACCAGATGATAAATTAACACCCAAACAAATGTTAGAAAAGATGGAAAATATTAAAAAAGCCAAACAACAATTTAAAAATCTAATTGAAGGAAATAAGGGGGAATCAGGAGGTAAAAAGATGAAAACAGAAGCCATAGAAAAAAGTGTTGATAAATATGTTGATAAATATGGTGATGGATTCACCGTAAAACAACTATCAGCCAAATGTAATATTGAAGCCAAAGCATTATACTATCAACTTAAAAAACTACAAGATAATGGGGAGCTATATCGGACAAAAGTAAATAGTGTATTAATCTATTTTAGGGATAAAGCAAATTACAAATATTTCAATAAAAAGAAAAAACAAGATCCAGGTTACAATGATAATCTACTAAAAATAATCAGGGAAAAGGATCTACAAGAAAAAAATCCAGATACAAAAATAAAGGGAATCCACCAGGTAACTGATGATTTAGAAACGATGAAACCACAAAAACAAGAACAAAAAGATGAAATGATAAAACCAGGGGATAAAGTTATAGTAAGTGGAGATAGAATGGTAGCAAAACTGCCACAAGAACAGGATATTAAACAAAATATTAAAGATATGTCCATGGGAGATATCATATTAACAGTGCTGGATAATAAGATTGATTATTTAAAGGAAGATACGAAAAAGGGAGTGATAGATCTTGTAATGGAAGATGTGAAAGTAGAATTAACCAAAGCAGTAAATGATTTAAAAGATGAATTAATCAAGGAAATAAGGGATATGGAAGAGGATATAACCAAAAAAGTTAAGAAAGACCTATTAAGGTCATTATTAGAACAACCAGATGAAGGTGGATAATTATGGATATAGAAGTACATTATAACCAAAGAGAAATAATTAGTGGGATAGCAGGTAATCCAGGGGTTAAATCAGCACCCAAAGTTGAACGATTTAACATGAAAGATGGAGAAATCCCCATAAAAGGACGCGTAAGAAAGATACAAGTAAAAGGGAATAAATTAATAATTAAAGCAAAGAAAACACTAAAAAGTAAAAGGGGGTAAAAAAAAGATGTGGGTAATTGCAATAAATGAAATATGGATATATATAATCGCAGCTTATATTTTAGGCATAGCCACAATCCTTTTATTAGCATGGTACTGGAGTAGACAGGATAAACCAACCAACCCCAAATTAGAACAAAAAGGACATAAACAACAATTAGATAGGATTAAATCCATAAAAAAACAACTGGAGGGATAAAGGGATGTCTAATTTTATGAAACAGGAAAAATTAGAGAAAAAATTAAGTACCCAACCCAACAGTAAAATATGGTACAATCTACACAAACCAAAAGGAAATATATCTGGTATGTTGGGTAAACCAAAATGGTATCCACATACACCACCAGAGGACCAGGAAATCAAAGTACCTACAACTTTACAAGGATATGTACAAGATATTAAAAAATTCCTTGGTGGAATTAAACAAATATTTATCAGGGGGTTTAAACTGGAAGATATGGAGGAAATACAAACAGATACCGATGAACAAAATTACCATGAGGCAATGCAACAAATAAAGGATAACGAAAAATGACAGATCCAAAATATCCGATCATAGAAGGTTACCAGGTAAATGATCCCAGAATTCAGTATGTTATGGATTATCTTAAAAATATTAGTGATACAATTTTACAGTGGATACAATGGTTTGTACAATATATCCAAAATAAATTAATAATAAATCAGGAAACATTAACCTGGTGTACCATATGAACGAAAAAGAAAAACAACAAAAAGTTTATAGTGCCAAAGAATTAGCAGAAGCTTATACTACTGGATACAGGGAAGGATATCAAAAAGGACACAAAGAAGGTATGGCAGATGAACATAGCAGGATAACAACACAATTTACACTTAGTATTAAACACAATGATAATTATTGTGGATAAAATAGAGGTATAGGATATGGATCAACATGGAAAAATAAGTATAGAAGGTTTTAAGGAACAGGAGAAATATTGTAGAAAAAATAACCATCCAGAGGGATGTGGTTGCTCTGGATGTCCTGGGGAAAATACTGTTTGCGCAGATAATATAAAAAATATTTGTGGTAAATTAAATGAAAGTTAAAGTATATGTTGTGTTTTTTGCTGCTAAACATAGTAATGAGCAGCAAATTGATTTTATTTTTACAAATGAGAAACAAGCCCAGGATTATGTGGATAAACAAAACAAGAAAAAAATCAAATCAATAGCCGGAGTTACAAGAGAAGACATAAAATTTGGCGATGATATACAATTTTGGTATGAACAGGAAATTTTAGTAGTAAAAGATGATCCGATAATGAATGTTATGGATCATTTATTTGGGTGAAATTATGTCAGTTATAGTACAGTTAAGGGGTTATGATTTGGAACAATGTGATATACTGGCAAAACAACGAAACACCAAAAATAAAGGAGTAATAAACCGGACAATAGCAAAAAAGAAATCCAGTTGGGAAACTAATTTTCTGGGTTTACTGGGTGAATTTGCAGTGGCAAAATATCTTGGTTTTGGTGTGGATACTAATCATAATCCCCATGGTGGAGATGGGGGATCTGATTTTAAATACAGAGGACAAACTATAGATGTGAAATATGTTGATATGATAGATCAACCTATTTTAATGTTTAAAAATATCCATAAATTCCGATCTGATATTGCTATTTTAACCAAACCATTTGAACCACACCACCGGAGTAAAGTGGTGATAATGGGATGGATTGATAAGGATTCTTTTATTAACAACCATTATATAAGAGATTTTGGTTATGGTAAAACCTGTTGTTTGGATGGTAGAAAACTATTTAATATAGATATCCTAAAGACATGAATTAAGGGATAAAAATATTTGTTTTGTCCTAATTTTTGGAGGTGGTCTATATTGAATAGATTAAGTAGGTTTAAAAATAAAATTTTCCCATCCAAATCCCAAGACCAAATAACTACTTTTTTAATGGAACAAATAGATGAATCCAAACTTAATGATTATAGTTTGGACATGATCAATCTTATTCTTGATAAAGTGGCAGAAATAAAACAAATGCCGGAAGGTAAAGCCAAAACAAGAGAATTACAAAAGATTGAAAGGGAAGAAATAGAATTTTATAGGTATCTGTTTGGTGATAATCTGGATAATGTTCTTCATTTATTTGGTATTGATCAATCAGGGGATAAAGATGGATCGCCCTTATGATACCTGTAAAAGATTGAAAGGTTATCCTTTAAAAAATTGTCCTTATTGTGGTAAGGAAAGTATTGAGCGCCATATGAAAAAAGATGGATTATTTTTTTGTGAATTATGTGGATTTGTAACCAAGGAAGTAAGGGTTTTATCCTGGAGGGGTAAACCTTACAAAGTGTTCATACCAGTAGGTAAAAGATTGTACACCAAACCCAACCATAAGTTTTTACAGCGAAAGTATGAAAAAAGTACCAAAAATGGGATTGATTACAAGATTAAAGATGAATATTTACCATATCTTAATTTGATTGATCAAGAATTACATCTTACCACCTGGCAAAAAAGGGAAGTAAAAAATGATATCCTTAAAGCAAATGGTGTGAAACTATTTTGTAGAAACTGTAAATATAAAACAATCATCATGGCAATGTGTATTTATCTTATGAGGGCTGATAAAAGAGATATAAAAATTAAGGATTATAGTATTATTAAAAAGAGCGGATTAACAGATAGAAGATATACCAGTATTGTTGAGAAATACAGTATGTTTAAGATTAAAAATAACACTCTCACTGTAGGGTAATATATTATTGAAGAGAGATTGGTTTAAAAGCCATTTACTTTCTTCATGTAAATATTGGTTTTTTCCACAAAAAATTATGGGTTTCCACCTTTAAGGGATTTCAAAATCTATTATACCTTCAAAAATAATAGGATTTAAAATTAAACCCATATTTTATTTGGTAATAAACCATATTAATCACCGAAACTTTGGGAAAAAACAAGGATATAAAACAAAAAAGCTCAAATGTAAAAATACCTTACCAAGCGTTTTATATCTTTACAACTTCCCAAGGAAACCTCTTTAAAGTGATATTATGGCCTGGAAACTATACGAAGGAGATTGTTTTGATTACCTACCATTGATTGAAGACGATTCTATTGATTTGATTATCTTAGATCCTCCTTATAATATTGGTAAGGATACATGGGATAAGTTCCCAAGCCATGAT
>ENA-UOOM01002753-UOOM01002753.1-fermentation-metagenome-genome-assembly--contig:-NODE-2753-length-13891-cov-5.519514_pt1 | contig 13891 bp, 12 predicted proteins | sample MGYA00245781_ERZ724031 | MGnify/ENA primary metagenome ERZ724031 (study PRJEB28704, sample SAMN03018317) | fermentation metagenome | biome: anthropogenic terrestrial biome; feature: soil; material... | reverse complement strand
TTTTAAATTAGCGGTTTCTTGATTGTTCAATTTTGAATTTTGGGGAAACTCAAAAAAATCAATAAATGATTGACAATTAATATGTATTCAACTATAATAATTGTGAGTAATAATTATTCAAATAATCATATTGTGTATAGAGAAGCTCCAAGTTATGTTATATTTATTTGCAGATAAGATATTTACAAATATGCATATTAAATATATGAAAAATAAAAACAGTTGTCATGCATTAAATTAGAGGATGTCTATGAATAAGAATATAGAAACGCGCCTTAGGGAAGCTTTTATTAAACTATATAAAAGAGATGTAGGAAAAGGACCTATTCAAACTAACGTTGGCATTACAAAGAATTATATAGTTGTGGAATTTATAGGGATATTTACAAAGCTTGAAAAGAACTTACTTAATAAGAATAGTGGGGAAGAGATAGTAAGAAACCTTAGGAGTAACCTTAAGGATCATGTGCTGAATTCTCATATTGAGGAAGTAGAGCGAATGTTTCAATGTAAGGTTATTGAGTTTTTAAGCAAACTGTCTATTGAAAACGATTCCTTATACCTTTTATTTGTTCTTGATAAAAACATAGACAATTTAAGCGTTGATGGTCCTATTGGTACTGAATAACTATTATACTGCTATAATTGAATAGTTTGGATATAATTGTATTTTAATAGAATTAGTCTAAATGTAAAGCATATCGACAGGTATGGTAAATAAATATTTTCGTTATCATATTAATCGGTACATACTACCTTTATGGTAGTTATTGTACTGATTTTTTTATTACTAAATAAGGAGTGAATATTATGGAAGGAATTAAGGAACAAAATAAAATGAGAGAGGTGGAGGTTAAAATAGTTAATATCCATTTATATATAAATGGGAAAGAAAATATCTCTGCCGTACCAGTTGGTTTTACTCTCTTGGAGCTATTAAGGGAAGAAATTGGATTTTTAGGAACAAAAAATGGATGCAATAGCAGCCATTGTGGTGCATGTACCGTCCTTTTGGAAGGCAAGGCAGTAAACTCATGCACGCTTTTAGCAATACAGGCTGATGGTAAACACATAATAACGATAGAAGGATTAAGTGAAGACAATAAACCTCATCCTATTCAAGAAGCCTTTGTAGAAGAGGGTGCAATACAATGTGGATTTTGTACACCGGGAATGATCATGTCTGCTAAAGATTTATTGGATAACAATTCAAATCCTTCAAATTTTGAGATAAGGGAAGCGCTTTCAGGGAATTTATGCCGGTGCACCGGATATGCTAAAATAATTGACGCTGTTAAAAGTGCTGCGAGCAAGCTGAATGGGGAAAAGAAAAAATTCATAAAGGAGGCAAAATAATATGGAACATAAGGTAATAGGCAAGGCTTATCCAAGAATAGAAGCAATGAAGAAAGCTTTAGGCCAAGCTAAATTTACAGACGACTATACTTTGCCTAATATGGTCTATGGCATGGTTTTAAGAAGTCCATATTCTCATGCTAAGGTTAAAAGTATTGATAAAAGACAAGCGGAAAAAATTCCGGGGGTATTAAAAATACTTCTTCCTGATGATGTCTCAAGCAAACTATATAACCAAGCTGTCATCACTCAATCACCTGTATTCTTTGAAGACCAAAGGATATTAACCGACCATCCGTTGTATATGGGCGATCGTATAGCAGCAGTTGCTGCGGTTACAAAAGAAGCTTGTAAAGAAGCTTTGGACAAACTAATAGTAGAATATGAAGAAATGACTCCGATTTTTGATGTGGATGATGCTATAAAAAAAGGTGCAGAATTATTACATCCTGAAATAAGTGACACTAATATTTTCTTTAAGCGTGTATTTGAAAGAGGTAATATAAATAAAGGTTTTGAAGAATCAGATTATATATTTGAAGATATATTTTATGTACCTACAATACAAAACTTGTCGATGGAACCTAATAGTTGTATTTGTGATTATACCAATGAAGGTAAGCTAAATATCATAGCTACTACGCAGAGTCCTTTTAAAGATAAACGATTATTAGCAAGACTATTGGAAATGAGGGAAAATGATATAAGGGTTATTAAACCCGTAATGGGCGGAGGCTTTGGTGAAAGGCAGCAGATTCATAATCAACCGATAGGAGCTATTCTATCAAAGAGTCTTGAAAGACCAGTTAAGATTATAAATACGAGAGAGGAGCAGATGTATGGCTCCACTGTAAGGCATAGTGCCAAAATATATATAAAGGCAGGGGTAACAAAGGACGGATATCTAAAAGCATTTCATATAAAACCTTATATTAATTCAGGCGCATATGCAAATGTAGCAGGTATAGTAGTTACAATAATGCTTGCATTTACCAATTACAATATACCTAACTTCCTGGGGGAGGGATATGCAGTCTATACAAACCATATTCCAGGCGGAGCAGCCAGGGGGTTTGGAAATCCTCAGGCTACCTTTGCAAGGGAGGTAATGTTTGAGAAAATAGTTACCAGTATTAATATGGACCCCGTCGAATTTAGATTAAAAAATCATGTAAGGTCTGGAGATAAAGTTCCAGGTTCTGAAAAAACGGTGCATAGTTGTGCCATAGAAGAATGTTTAATGGAGTCGGAAAAAATACGAAATAAAATTGACGAAGAAGAATCAAAGGCAAAGAATCAGAAAAGCCCTCATATTAAGGAAGCTTGGGGTGTGGCATTTGGCTGTCATCCCGCAGGCGCAGGAACAATAGCGGATGTATCAGGCAGTGTAATCATGATAAACTCCGATGGAACAGCTAATTTGTTAACCGGATCCTCCGATATAGGACAAGGAAGCGAAACGGTCCTCAGTCAGATTACGGCTGAAGGGTTAGGGTTAGAATTAGAAGACATAACCATTACAGCCGCAGATACAGAGATAACTCCATATGAAACAGGAACCGTAGCCAGCAGCCAAGCGTACAGAGCGGGCAATGCGGCGCTTTTAGCTGTTAAGGATGCCGTAGAAAAGGTAAAGTTAAGAGTGGCTAAGCTTTATGATGTAGTTAAAGAAGCGGTTACCTACGAAGACGGGGTCTATATAATAAAACTAAAGAATAGTACGGAAAGGCTGAAATTAAAAGAAGCCATGGAGAAGATAACATATAAATTTGGTTATGAAATTATTACAGGGGTTTCCAGCTATAAACCGGATGATGATCCGCTGTCATTTGTAGTATGCTGGGCAAAAATAGCTGTGGATACCAGAACAAACAGGGTGCATCTAAAGCATATCATCCAAGCTGTTGATGTTGGTCAGCCGTTAAATACTGATGTAGTTGCAGGGCAAATACACGGCGGAATAAGTATGGGTGTAGGCTATGCTTTGATGGAACAAATAGAAATCGATAAAAGAACTAAAAAAGTACTGTCTTCAGACCTGCTTCATTATGGGGCACCGTTAAGTTTGGATATGCCTGAAATATATACATATATTGCTGCCGGGCATGAGTCCACAGGTCCATTTGGCGCTAAAAGTGTTGGAGAATTACCTACACCTCCTGTTGCGCCGGCTATTGCTAATGCTATATACAATGCTACAGGCAATTATGTTAAAGAAATACCCATTACTAATACATATTGCCCTAAGGGGTTTAATGTATAAAGAAAGGAATGATAATAGTATGATAAAAAGTGATTTTGTTTACTTAACTCCGGAATCTTTGTCTATTGCTTATGAACAAAAAAAAGAGCACATAAATTCTGCTTATCTTGCAGGTGGAACAGATTATATACCTCTTTTAAAATATAATTTAAAAGAGCCAAGTTTTATCATAAGCTTGGATAGGATACCTGAATTAAAAAGAACAATTAATGAAGAAAAATATTTATATATTGGGGCTATGACGACATTAAGAGAAGTATATGAAAATAAGCTGATTACAGAATTATTTCCATCATTATCAAGCGCGGCAAGAAAGGTTGCTTCTCCTCAATTACGAAATGCCGGAACTATAGGCGGAAATATCTTGCAGGATAGAAGATGTTTATATTTTAATCAATCAGGTGATTGGAGAAAAAACATAGAAAGATGCTATAAAGTAGGAGGATGTGTATGCTTACAAGCTCCTAATTCTGATGTTTGCAGGGCATTATATTATTCTGATATAGCACCTGTGCTAATAAGCTTAGATGCTGAAGCAGAATTGTTTGATGGAAAGTTAATTAGAATTCCTATTAAAGAAGTTATCAAAAAACATGTGGAGTTAAATGGTATTCTTAATACTCATGATTATATCTTAACAGGATTTTATATTCCTTACTTACAAAAAAAATCATGGTTAAAGTTTGAGAAATATAGTTTAAGAGACTCATTAAACTTTGCTATAATGAATGTTGGAGTTCGATATTCACAAAAAGCGGATAATCCTGTTATAAAGATTATAGTAGGGGCAGTATCTCCAAAGCCATTAGAATTAACTGATACTGAAAATATGATTATTGACAGATTATACAATTTAAAAAATATTAAAGATGAGATAGCGGAGTTTGCCCTTACTGAACTTACAAAGAAAAGTCATGTGGTAGGGGAAACCGGCATATCTATTAAGGTGAAAAGAAACAATTTTAAAAATATTTTAAATATAATTGATGAATTAACTTTAGAAATTACCGGTAAATAACTGAAGTGATAAGATAAATGGATAAACAAATAGAATGAGTTTATAAGCATTCATATAATTTGTTCCATAAATTTGACAATAAGTTCATAATAAAAAAATATTGACTCTATTGTTAAAACATGCTACAATTAAATAAATTTAAAACAGCTTACGCGTATGCTTTAAATTTATATCTGCATTTGTGACAATATTAAAGTTAATTTAATTGATAATGTCATAACTAAATAGTTTGGACATAATTTACTTTAACGAAATTGGTCTAAACGTTTATAATAAAATCGGTAGATATGGTAAATAAAATTTTTAGTTATCATATAAGTCGGTTCATGGCACTGATAGTGTGTACATGTTCCGGCTTTTTTGTTTATAAAAGGATGATTATTTTATCATTAATTTATAAGAAATAAAATATTAAAAAAGGATCATAGAAAAAGGGAGATAATTACTATGAATAAAAAATATCGTTTAGCTACTGTTTCTTATAAGGGCTTTGTGTTCCCTGTTATTGAAATAGAGGGTAAATTAGTATCAATTAACCAAGGTTATGAATATTACAAAAAGATGACAAATCAAAAAGATTTGTTTAAAGCAAAACATAATTATACCATGCTGGATATTTTAGAAGAGTGGGATGTTTTTGAAGAAATTTTTGCTAAGATGGCAGAATTCTTTATTCACCGCCTAAAAGAAGATTTGGAGTTTGTATATGAAACAGGGGAAGTTAAATTTCTACCTCCGCTTCTGTATCCTGATAAGATACTGAATGCAGGCTCTAATTATCATGACCATGCTTTGGAAATGGGAGCTGCTAAGCCTGAAAAAGAAGGGCATGAACCTTATTTCTTCTATAAGGGCAGGCGCCATACAATTATTGGACATGGTGATTCCATCAAATTAACTCCCCGTTCGGATTATGTTGATTGGGAAGCCGAACTTGCCATTGTCATAGGCCGCACTGCAAAAAATGTATCAATAGCTAATGCACTGGACTATGTAGCTGGATATACTTGCTATAATGATATTTCTGCACGAGACCGTATGATACGAAATAATGAAACATTTGATTATGATTGGTTTTCCAACAAGGGTAATGATACCTTCGGGCCATTAGGACCCTTCATAGTTCCTGCTAAATTTATAGCTGATCCAGATAATTTAGCTATACACCTATATTTAAACGGAGAATTAATGCAGGATACAAACACTAATTTAATGGTTTGGAATATAGCAGAACTTATTGCAACAGCATCTTCCGTAACTACTCTTTCTCCCGGGGATATTATTGCTACCGGAACAGGCGCCGGCGTAGGTATGGCTAAGGGCATCAAAGTAAAGCATGACGAGATTTATAAGGTATTTGAACACATGTATGCCGGCAAAAGCATACTTCTAAAGCCAGGTGACAAAATGGTTTTAGAAATAGAAGAAATAGGCAGATTGGAAAACGACGTGGTAGATTACAAGTAGGAATAATGTGTGCTATTTGTTATAACCTGCAAATCAAGAAATGTTAACATTATAGAGTTTAATAAAAAAAGGCAAGGTCTTTTACAAATGTTAATTTAATAAATATTATAAATTTAGCATAAAGACTTTGCCTTATCATTAGAAACAACCTTTAATTATAATGTAGCTGTATTTAATTGTTATGAAAAGGGCAAACGTTTGATATCTATGCTGTTAACTAAATTATGAGCAACTTTGGAAACATCGCATTACAGTAATTGCCTTATTTATCAAGGCAGAGTATTAGATGTTTTGGCATTTTAAATACAATTGATAATGCGTTATTTATAAAATATTAAAGAGGAGGGTGTAATAGTGGAGAATACTGAAACGACTACAACAACGCAAGATATTGTTCGGTTGGCACACGAAGGACTTGTTACCAGCGGAGTGAACTTTGCAGTATATTTGCCGGATAGTGTGTTTTATCCATTGACACAAACACTGGAGGCAGATAAAACCATTCAAACTGTAGTATGTTCCAGGGAAGATGAAGGGATAGCCATTGCTGCAGGAGCTTATTTAGGCGGGAAGGTACCTGTAGTTTTAATGGAATCATCAGGTTTAGGCTTTTCTGGTTTGGTCTTAGCGCGTACTCAATTGCAGCGTACACCAATGTTATTGTTAGCAGGTCACTCAAAGACGTTAGGCATTCATTGGGATTTTTTTGGAGCTTCAAGGATAACAGGAGAAGGAATTTTACAGGGTTTGGGAATTCCGTATGTGGTAGTGGATGACCCAGCTAACCTTAATACATTCATCAAACAGGCAGTAGTAACAATGAAGGGACAAAAAACAGCTGTAGGGTTGGTAATTCCACGCTATATTATGGGAGGTGTTTAATATGACAAGGGAAGAACTAATAAAGGAATTGGCTAAATTTAGACACAATGTACCATCAATTTCAGGAGCCGGATTTATCTCACGATTACTTTGGATGCATGCTCATGAAAAAGCAAGCATTTATCAAATGGATATGGCTTACCCAACTTCTATGTGCTTAGGATTAGCATTGGCTGCTCCAAAACAACGAGTTCTTGCCGTAGAAGGAGATGGTTCCATTATTATGGCTATGAGTGTTTTTACTACAATATCTCGCTATCGACCGGAGAATTTGATAGTTTGCATTGTAGATAATGGAGTATATGGAAGTGCCGGTGGTGGTGAAGTTGAAACGGCAACCAGTCATGGAACTGATATTGCTGCAGTAGCATGCGCTTGTGGTATTCCGGACGATAAGACGGTTAACGTTAGTTCGTCAGATGCTGCATTTGAAGCTTTTGAACGTGCATTTTCCGAACCTGGTCCATGGGTAATCGTTGCTAAAGTAGATAAGAGTGATCTTACACTTGTACGCAGTCCCAGCAATACCTGTCCTTACGACATAGTTGAAACAAGCATTAATTTTCGGCGTGAAATGATTGATCGCGGCTATGACTGATGGGGGTCAGTCTATTATATTCTGAAGACGTAAGAGGCAAGATATATCTACAATATATAGAGTATGGTGTCATGATAAAAATGTATAAGGGAAGGATATTTAATAACAAGAAAATTAGGAGGAAGTAATAATGCTTAAGACAATGAACGAACGAACTAAAACTATGCAGCCAAGTTCCTTGATGGAAATGGTACGCTTAAAAAAGAAACTTATTGGAGAGGGTAAAGATATTATTGATTTCAGTGTTGGAGATCCTGATTTTCCTTCTCCGTCTCATGTCATTAAACGAATACAGGATGAATCTCTAAATGAAAGGTATCATAAATATCCTGTGCCTACTGAGGGTATGTTAGAGTTTAGGCAAGCAATGGCTTACTTTTATAAGATTAGATTTGGCGTAACACTTGATGTTGACAGAGAAATTCAGGTTGCAATGGGTACAAAGGAGATTTGGTCACATCTAATGTGGACATTGCTGGAACCTGGCGATGTATGTATCATGCAGGATCCATCCTATCCGACCTATCGAATTCAGGCCTTAGCTTGCGGTGCGGAAATATACTATTTACCGTTGCGTCCGGAGAATAGCTTTGTTCCTGAGTTAGACGGGATACCTGCTGATATCTGTTCTCGTGCACGTCTTTTGTGCTTAAATTATCCTAATAATCCTACCGGAGGGGTGGCCGATTTAGATTTTCTGCAACATGTAATTGATTTTTGCAGGAAAAATGAGATCCTGCTGGCATATGATAATGCTTATAGCGAAACTACATACGATGGCTATGTAGCACCAAGTATTCTCCAAGTCCCAGGGGCTACTGATATTGCAATAGAATCATGGTCATTATCCAAATCATTCAGTATGGCAGGCTGGCGTATTGGTGCGATGGTTGGTAATGCAGATATGCTTAAAGCTTTGCGTGTGATGAAATCTAACATTGATTTCGGTCCGCCGTCGGTTATACAGTTAGGAGCGGTTTCGGCTCTTACAGAGGATCCTTTAAAGTACACTGCACACTATAGAAATCTATACCAGAAGCGCAGGGATTTGGTTATTGATGGTTTGCGCTCTATAGGATTGACAGTTCCAAAATGTTTAGGTTGTGCATTTTTATGGGTTCCTGTTCCTAATGGATACACGGATGAAACATGGGCGCGTCATGTTTTAGAATGTGCTAATGTTATGTTTGTTCCTGGCAGCATTTATGGAAAAGAAGGAAAAGGATTTGTACGAATATCCTTAACAGTTGCTGACGAGCGCATACAGGAAGCTATGAATCGTATAGCTGTCACGCTTTAATAATCATGACAGTAAGTAAGCGGTTTAATAGAACACATAATGAATAGTAGATAGCGATTTCACTTGTTCCATGATTTATGAATATATAAATTATATTAGTTTTGTAGAAGGTTAGGTATTCCTGTAGCTAAATATTACCGATAATAAGCCGTTAAGATGCCTACTACTATAGGATCATTTTATTATTGCATAGCATTAATGAAACTGCAGATATCAATGCTTTGATTTAGAAAGGAGAAGAAAGATGAAAGAAACAAGCCAGTTAAAAAAACCTCGTTTACCAAGCATCATGGAAGCAATCGGAATTATTGTTTTAGTAATTCTTATTATTGTAATAGGAATTAGGTTCGGAAGTGGTGTTCCGGCTATGTATATGCCACTAATTTTATCTCTTGGTGTTATTACTGCATTTGGAATGTATCTAGGGAACTCTTATAAAGGGTTACAAGAAGGTCTTGTCAAGGCGGTAGGTAAGGTTATGGTTGCGGTTCTAATCTTACTAATGATTGGGGCTGTAGTAGGATTATGGATTGCTTCGGGTACTATTCCAAGTCTGATATATTACGGACTTAAATTAGTATCACCTAGTTCCTTTATGGCAACTGCATTTATCGTTACGTGTATTATGTCTTTGGCGACGGGAACATCTTGGGGCACAATAGGCTCTATAGGTGTAGCTATGATGGGAATTGGAACTGCCTTGGGTGCCAACCCTGCTATGGCGTGTGGGGCTGTTGTTAGCGGCGCTTTGTTTGGTGACAAAATATCACCTGTTTCAGACACACCGAATATGGCTGCTGCTGTTACAGAAGTAGATATTTTCGAGCATATCCGTTCATCGGCGTGGACTACCATCCCAGCTGCTGTAATAGCTGCTATTGCTTTTGGGATTGCAGGATCAAGGGCATCTGGTTCTGCGGATATGGGACAAGTTCAAGAGATGATGGCAGGTTTATCAAATGGTTGGAATATTAGCCCCTTACACTTAATACCACCGCTAATCTTTTTACTGGGCTCTAAGTATCCATCATTGATTATCATTTTTATAAATGTAATTGTTGGGATGCTTTGGAGTGTAATCTTTCAGGATGCTTCATTACGTACTATTTTCGCTTCTGCTACTTCAGGTTTTGTATCAAATACGGGGGTGCAGATGGTTGATTCAGTATTAACTAATGGAGGCATTTTGCAAATGTTACAGGTAATCGTTTTACTATTATGTGCGACAGGGATGGGAGGTCTATTAGACACTATAGGTGTTTTGGAGGTAATAGTTAATTCCGTTGTTAAACGGGTAAAGTCGATCTTTGGATTAGTGGCATCTGTAATGTTCTCTTCGTATGTTCTTGCATTTCTTACCGGGAATCAGGCGATGCCTATACTTTTACCGGGTATAGCTTTTAACAAAGTGTTTGATGAACGTAAAATACATAGGTCAGTCTTAAGCAGGGGTGTAGGGGATTCCGGTACCATCGCAGTACCTTTGGTGCCCTGGGGTTCCATGTGCGGATTTATTACAGCAACATTAGGAGTAGGGCACTCTGAATATTGGCCATACTTATGGTTGACTTTCCTGGTACCCACTTTCTCACTTATTTATGCTGCTACTGGGTTTGCAATTTGGAGGACAGATGCACCTAAGAAAAAAGATGTCAGAGTTGACGGAAATTTATAGATTATGTAAAACAAATAATCACATCAAGCAATACACTATCTTATAAGCTAAATTTGGCAAATATATAATATAAAAATGATTATGTCTATCTGGTTTACAGCCAATTAATGATTATTACCAGTTAGTTTAATACTTACATATAAAACAGAAATTCATTATTAACTGGTAATAATCCTTACAAGATATTAATCATGGGGAAGAGTATAATGCTTTAAGCGGTTTAGAAATAAATCTTATTGCTTTAATTTAATGATAGTTAACTGAAAATACCTGTAAATTAGAATTAGGAATAAATAATTAATAAAATTGTTATTAGAAATGTATTATACAAAATAAACAATGAGCTGAAATTAATGTCATCTTTTGGATGACATTAATTCATAATAATAGTAAGATATATTTGGTGATAAAATGATGATAAGTTTAAAAGAGTTATTTCATATAAATAAAGGCGATATAATATCGATAGTAGGCACTGGGGGGAAAACATCCCTTATGTTTAAATTGGCAAATGAATTAAAAAGTGATTTAAACGTATTGGTAAGCACCAGTACAAAAATAAAAATACCTTCTCCTGACAAATATAATTATTTATATACAAATATAGATAGTTATTTGAATAATATTAGAGCAAGTAAAAATGGTCTAACTGTCATATCAAAGGGAATAAATGAAAAAACAAACAAATTAGTTGGTATAAATGACAGTGATTTAGATTTGCTTATACCATATTTTGATATTATTTTTTTAGAAGCTGACGGTTCAAAGGAGCTTCCTCTTAAGGGGTGGAAAAGTCATGAACCTCCTGTATTAAGAAAAACTAGCAAAACAATAGGAGTGATGCCAGCAAATTTAATAAATAAAAAGGCTGAAAAACACCTTATCTACGGCTTGGAGGAGTTTAACAAACTAACGGATAATAGTGAATATGTTAATTTTGAAGTGATAAAGAAAATTTGTACTAACAAAGAAGGTATTTTTAAAAACTCCAAAGGAAATTTATATTTGTTTTTTAATAAGGCAGAAACAAAGAAAGAAATTGAACTCATGAGAGAACTATCCAAATATCTTAAAGTTTCTGTGGTAAACAAACCACTTAGTTTTAATATATGCTTTGGTTCCTTGAAGAAAGGGGTTTTCTATGGATATTAGTGCAATAGTAATGGCTGCTGGCTTGTCAAAACGTATGAATAAAGATAAGCTAAAGATGAAGTTAATAGATAAGTTTATATATGAATATGTATTAGATACTATTAAGAGATTTAGCTATTTCAAGGAAGTAATTGTTGTAGCAAAAGATGAAGATATACTGAACAAGGCTGTTAGTCTTGGCTTTAAAGCTGTTAAAAATAACATATCCTATCTCGGACAAAGCGAATCTATAAAACTTGGAATTATAAATACCCATTCAGCACACGGATATATGTTTTTTGTAGCAGATCAACCATTCATTAAATATGAAACAATCAACAAACTTATAAGTTTGTTTCAAAAGAATCCGCATAATATTATTGTGGCTTGCTGCAATGGAGTTAACAGTAATCCTGTTATATTTCCGGTTGAATTTAAAAATGAACTCCTTAATCTCAAAGGTGACGTGGGGGGGAAGATAATAATAAGAAATAATCCTGAAAAAGTAATAAAAGCACATATACAATCCGAAGAGGAATTTATGGATATAGACACTATTGAGGATTACGATAGAATTGTTAAGAAGGTGATTGATTGAATAGAGATGTAGTAATAATAAAGAGCGGAGGAGATATTGCAACAGGTGTTATTCAAAAGCTTTATAGAGTTGGTTTCAGGGTTCTTGCCTTAGAAGCAGAAAAGCCTACATCCATCAGAAGAACAGTATGCTTTTCAGAAGCTATATATGAGGGAAAGAAAACCGTAGAAGGGATAACTGCTATACATGTTAAAAATATAAAAGAAATCTACGATGCATGGGAAAAAGATTTTGTTCCAGTAATAGTTGATCCAATTGGGTTGTATGTTGAAAAAATTAAACCGCTTGCAGTTGTAGATGCTATATTGGCAAAAAAAAATACTGGCTTAAAAAGAGAAATGGCATCTATAACAATTGGCATAGGACCAGGATTTGTTGCCGGTAAGGATTGTAATGTGGCAATAGAAAGCAATCGGGGACACAATATGGGGAAGCTTATATTTGAAGGAGCTGCAGAGTCAAACACAGGAATACCGGGAAATATAGCAGGCTACACTTCAGACAGGCTATTGAAATCTCCAGATGACGGAATAATAACCGTAAAGCATGATATTGGGGATTTTGTAAAGGCTGGAGAGGTAATTGCACAGGTTAATAACATAGACATAAATGCAAAAATTGGTGGTATATTGAGGGGGCTTATAAGGGATGGGACTTTTGTAACAAAAGGCTTTAAAGTGGGAGATGTTGACCCTAGGGTTGAACAACTGAACAATTTCTTTACAATATCTGATAAGGCAATGGCAATTGGCGGAGCTGTATTGGAAGCTATAATGATAGAAAATAGAAAGAATAAAAGTTTATAGGGGCATTTAATAATTTGTTGTATATGAAGTTCTCTGTTGTAAATGGTGAAGATAATATTGAAATGATACATTTTTTAGTCAGAAACTAAATCTGAATGTTCTTTTCGGAATAAGGTAACTTCTTTAATATTTTTCATGGAATAATATAAACTAAGATGATATAATTTATAAAATATTATATCATTTTTTTATAAGCCTTAAGTCCGTTTTTTAAAAATCATCTGCAACCAATTCCAAAATTATGCTACATAAGAAGCAATATTGTGGTTATTAAGATTGCGGTTTTCCTGGAGATAATATGAATCCTTATACACCTACGAAAACTCCTCGCTATGTAATAATTGACTACAGGGCAAGCGAAGAAATTTTAAATTATATAAAAAAATTAAATATTGAGCCCATATTAACATTGAAATGTACTGATTTGCAGGAGCCGGTTGACGGACATCCCGATATGGTAATTCATCCCATAGATTTTAAAACTTTTGTTGCAGCACCAAATGTTTATAACTATTACCAAAATGTTTTAAGCAGCAAAGGAATAAAAGTAATTAAAGGTGGAAAAACTCTAAGCAGAAACTATCCTAAGGATATCGCATATAATGTAGCAAGAATAGGGAGATATGCTTTTCATAATATTAAGCATACAGACCAGGTTTTAAAATATTATTTGGAAGAAGCGGGCATAGAATTCATTCATGTAAATCAAGGCTATACAAAGTGCTCAGTTGCCTCTGTAGGTGAAAATAAAGCTTTGACATCAGACTTCTTGATACATGAAAAATTAATATCGTACA
>ENA-UOOM01002751-UOOM01002751.1-fermentation-metagenome-genome-assembly--contig:-NODE-2751-length-13899-cov-11.751517_pt1 | contig 13899 bp, 12 predicted proteins | sample MGYA00245781_ERZ724031 | MGnify/ENA primary metagenome ERZ724031 (study PRJEB28704, sample SAMN03018317) | fermentation metagenome | biome: anthropogenic terrestrial biome; feature: soil... | reverse complement strand
AGCACAATCAAACGGAAGCATTGAATTTACAAAAATGTAAGCTTCAAGCTAACACAACCCTCATGACAATATGAGGATTTTATTTTGAAACACTGAAATATGGCATAATATACAATCATTGACAATTCTGATATATATTAATCATTTACAAAATATATCCTGTTAGATATATTAGAAGGGCTGAAACTTTTATATTTGCAAATGACTCATTACATGTTATAATAATCTAAGCAACATTAGTGTCATTCTGAACCGTAGGTGAAGAATCTCATGTTTAATTATGACATTTTACTTATATTCCGGGGGATACAAAGTGAAGAAAAAAAGCACAAAATCAAAACAACCAATAACAATTGATTATGAAAACAAAAAGCTGTCGGTGGCATACTTTTTGCCACTATTATTAATAGCAGGATTTGTACCGCTGATAGTATATGCAAAATATGTTGATTTAGAAGGAACAACTCAATCCTTATATTGGACAGGCCAAAGACAGTATTTGGATTTCTTCAGCTACTGGAAATCAATGTGGGTAGTGATTCTTACAGCAATAGCACTTATTCTTTATGTAGTATTATATAAACAAAAGAAACTGCCATTCAAAAATTTAAAGCAATACTATATACCACTCGGTATTTATGCAATCTGTGTAATATTATCAACCTTATTCGCCATAGACACACAAACAGCTCTTTGGGGTTTTGTTGATATGTACCAAGGTATGTTTGTTCTTATAAGCTATGTCTTACTTACATTCCTTACAATAAACTTTGTAAACAGCGAAAGGGACGTGACCTTATTTGTTAAAGCATTCTTATTTCTCATGATTGTTGAAGGACTGTTAGGCATAACACAATACTTTGGATTTGATTTCTTCCAGACAAAATTAGGAAACAATCTGATTGTTCCTGGAAATCTACAGGTTGAAAATTTGTCATTTTCATTCGGACCTAAAACAATATATGGTACACTTTTTAACACAAACTTTGTAGGAAGCTTTGCAACACTGATGCTGCCTTTTTCCATTGCATTTCTTTTGGGTGCAAAAGAAAAGAAACAAAGAATTATATCAGCAATAGCGGTTGTGCTGATGATATTTGTTTGGATAGGATGTAATTCAAGAGCGGGGTATTTAGGTGTTGCGGTGTCGGCGGTATTTGCTCTGTGGTTGTTTAGGAAGGTTTTGATTAAGAATTGGAAAGTGTCGATAAGTCTGTTAGCGGTATTTATTGTGTTGTTAGTTGGATTGAATCATGTTTCTGAAGGATGGATACTTGCAAGATTAAGAGTTTTTAATTTAAAAGAACAAATTGAAAGTTTAAAAATAAAAGATAATAGATATGCAACAATTGAAGATATATATATAGATGATGATTCAATTGCAATATTAACAGATAATGAAAAGCTTAATCTCAATATTGACGGGGGAAAATTATTTTTTTTAGATGAAGATAATCAAGAAATGGCTATAGAAACTAAAAATGAGGTTATCACAATAAACGATGAAAGATATAGTAGATATAAAATAGTTATTCCTGATAATTATTCAGGAATTATTTTAAAAATTGAAGAACCTTGGAAAAATAGAAATATAAATTTCTATCTAACAAATCAAGGAATAAAAGTATTGGGTTCAGGTGGAAGAATTACGGATCCGATTGTAGCCGATAGGTTTACTCAGTTGGACGGATTGGAATCTTTTATGTCAGGTAGGGGTTATATATGGAGTAGAACGATTCCTGTGTTAGATGATAATTTAATGTATGGTTCAGGTGCAGATAACTATCCGATGGCATTTCCGCAAGACGATTTTGTTGCAAAATTAAATATTGGAATGGATGCTAATACAGTAATCGACAAACCCCATAATATGTATTTGCAAATAGGAATAAATTCAGGTGTAATTTCGTTGATAGCATTAATATCTGTATGGGCAATTTATATTATTGGTAGTTTAAAACTGTACAGCAAAACAACATTTGATTCCTTAGATAAAATTATCGGTGCTTGCTGCTTAGTAAGTATAATAGGATACTTAGCAGTTGCAATTTTTAATGACCATATCGTATCTGTATCACCATTGTTTTGGATAATACTTGGTATAGGGATTAGCATAAACATTAGATTAAAAAGCAAGATATTTCATGTAAAGGATGAAAATAATGGATAAAAGAGTAATAAAGAGCGACGGTTTAGTATTTAAGATATTAGAAGAGGTAATATATATAAGTTATGTATTAATAGGTTTTTATATGGCTTTTATGATAAGATTTAATATGAATCCTTCATCCCATAATATACAGCCTTATTTTGATAGTTTACCGTATATAATTGTTGCTACCGTAATTATATTTTATATCTATAATGTTATATCGACATTTAAAAAGTCTTTATTCGAAAATGCTGTAATAATTTTCATTTCTTTATTATTAATTGATATAGCAACTGTGGCAATAGTTTTTTTTAACAGGGGATTTGCTTTCCCAAGAAGCATATTTTTAATAGGCTTTGTTATTCAGTTTTTACTAATGTTTGCTACAAAATTTTTAATTTTAAAATATATTAAATCAAAAAGAATAGAAAAGGATATACTTATTGCTGTAGTTTCAATGGTGGAAGCAGAATACATTGCAAAAAAAATTTTATTAGATAAGAATAATCTTGATAATATTAGATATATTTGTCACGATATAAATAAAAAGATTTATGAACTTATAGATATTGTAGATAAAGTCTATATTGGTGACAGTGTAGGTAATACTGATAAATTGAATATTATCAATTATTGCTCAGAAAAAGGAAAAACCATTTATTTAATCCCAAGTCTATATGAAATTTCTTTAGTTGATTTTAAAGTAAGTCAAATCGATGATTTGCTTGTCTTTAAGTTAGAAGACTTGGGACTGACTTATGAGCAAAGAATTATTAAAAGAACTTTAGACATTACTATATCTTCTATAGGATTAATTATTACATCTCCATTATTAATTATTATTTCTATAATTATAAACCTACATGACGGAGGTTCAATATTTTTTAAGCAGGAGAGAGTCACTGAAAATAATAAAATATTTAACCTATATAAATTTCGTACAATGGTTGAAGATGCTGAAAAGCATACCGGTCCCGTTTTAGCAACAGAAAAGGATACAAGAATAACACCCTTGGGAAGATTCTTGAGGGCATCGAGAATTGATGAGCTACCACAATTATTTAATGTGCTCAAAGGAGACATGAGTATAGTCGGACCCAGACCGGAAAGACCTTTTTTTGTAGAACAATTTAATGAAGATATTGATGGATTTAAGTATAGGGTGGTTGTGAAAGCCGGTATAACAGGGTTAGCACAGATAATGGGAAATTACTCAACAGACCCGAAAATAAAAGCTAAATACGATTTACTGTATATAAAAAACTATTCACTAATATCAGATATAAAAATAATATTTAATACGATTAAAATCATATTCTTAAAAAACAGTTCCAAGGGCGTAGTAAAAGAAAAAGAATTAGACGAAATGTTACAGGCTCTTGGTTTAGATATATATAGGGAATTAGGTGTTACAAAGATAGAGTGATATTACAAGCTTCATTGATATATTAAGATACAAAATGATAAATACAGAGGTGTGACAATGAAAAAGATATGGATTATGAATCATTATGGTGAACCTCCAACAACAGGTACGAATACTAGACATTTTAATTTTGCAAAAATATTAACAGAAAGAGGTTACAATGTTAAAATATTTACCTCTAGCATGATTCATAGAACGACCATTAATTATATTTCAGATAATATAAAGTTTTTAGAAAAACAGATTTGCGGAGTCTCTTTTGTATTTATAAAGTCAAGTAATTATAAAGGAAATGGAACGTACAGAATAAAAAATATGCTTGATTATGCAATGGGGATTTATAATGTAACCAAGCAGTTTGATAAGCCAGACATAATTTACGCATCATCTCCACATCCGTTAACATGGCTATCTTCATATTTTATTGCTAAAAGATATGACGCAAAATTCATAGTAGAAACAAGAGATCTTTGGCCAGAAACTTTAGTTGCAATGGGGAGAATTAAAAAGAGTAGTGTAATAGGAAAAATATTGTATGCTTTGGAAAAATATATCTATCAAAGAGCAGATAGCTTGATATTTACTTTTCCTGGGGGAAAAGACTATATTGAGAGCATAGGATTAAATTTCTCAAAGGTAAATTATATAAATAATGGAATAAATATAAAGGAATTTTATGAACAAAAGGAAAAATACTTTTATGATGATATGGATTTAGAAAATGAAAATACATTTAAAGTACTTTATACAGGGTCGATGGGACAAGCTAATGAGCTTAAATATTTAGTTGAATCAGCTGAAAGAATTAATAATTATGGAATGTATAATATAAAATTTATATTATTTGGTGACGGATATCAAAAAGAAGAATTAGAAAGATACGTAAAAGATAATAATATTGATAATGTTATATTCAAGGATAAAGTAGATAAGAGATATATTCCAAATATACTAAGCAAGTCAAATTTAAATGTATTTACAGGGAAGCATATTTATTTATATAAATATGGATTAAGTCTTAATAAAATGTTTGAATATTTTGCATCAGGCAAACCAACTATATCTAACATAGAATGCGGATATGATTTGTTAGAAAAATACAAATGTGGTATTACCGTAAAAGGAGGCTCAGCTGAAGCTTTAACTGAAGGCATTTTAAAATTTTATAATATGGCTAAAGAGGAATATAATGATTATTGTGAAAATGCACTAAAGGCAGCAAAAGATTTTGACTTTGAATATTTAACTGACAAGTTAGAAGATGTAATAATAGAAGACAGTATTGTAAAGAGATTAGCATCAGAAAATATTAAATAAAAAACAATATTGTTATAGAGTAAACTATAGGAACAGGTGAAAATATGAAGCAGCAATTACTCAATAAAATTAGTAATAAAGAAATAAACGTAGGAGTAGTTGGCCTTGGATATGTTGGTCTTCCGCTTGCAGTTGAAAAGGCAAAAGCAGGTTATAAAACCATTGGCTTTGATGTTCAGTCAAAAAAAGTAGAAATGGTCAATGAAGGACATAATTATATAGGAGATGTAGTAGACAGTGATCTTGAGAATCTTGTTAAAGACGGAATATTGTCTGCAACAACTGAATTCTCTTTTATTAAAAATGTTGACTTTATAGCAATATGTGTACCAACGCCATTAGATGCATATCAACAACCGGACATTAGTTATGTAAAAAACTCTACTGAACAAATATCAAAATATTTAAGAAAAGGAACAATAGTAGTTTTAGAAAGCACAACGTATCCGGGGACAACAGAAGAACTAATTATGCCAATACTTGAAAATGGCTCCGGATTAAAATGCGGAGAAGATTTTTATCTTGCTTTTTCACCTGAGCGTGTTGACCCTGGTAATGTTATATATAAAACAAAAAACACACCAAAGGTTGTAGGTGGTATAGGAAGGGATGCTACAGAGGTGGTAGCTGCAATGTATAGACATGTATTACAAGGAGATGTATATGAAGTATCATCACCAAAGGTAGCTGAGATGGAGAAAATACTTGAAAATACTTATAGAAATATTAATATAGGGCTTGCAAACGAAATGGCTATAATTTGCGACAAGATGGGTATCAATGTATGGGAAGTAATAGATGCTGCTAAAACAAAACCATATGGATTTCAGGCATTTTATCCCGGACCTGGGCTTGGAGGACATTGTATCCCACTTGATCCCTATTATTTGACTTGGAAAGCAAGAGAGTTTGATTATCATACAAAACTAATAGAAACTTCAGGAGAAATAAATAATTATATGCCACAGTATATAATTGAACGTTCCTCTAAAATACTTAATAGATTTAAGAAAGCTTTAAATGGTTCGAAGATATTAATCCTTGGAGTGGCATATAAACAAGATATAGATGATTATAGAGAAAGTCCTGCGCTTAAGGTCATAGAAAACTTTGAAAAGGAAGGTTCACTTATTGATTTTTACGATCCATATATATTTGAATATGAATATAAAGGACAAGTAAAATCAGGATTAAAAGAACTTAGCAAGGATATATTAAACGAATATGATTTAGTGGTTGTTACAACCATGCATACGAATATGGATTATGATTTTGTTCAGATGAATTCGAAAGCAATTTTTGATACTAAAAACGCCATGAAGAATGTAAGAAATAGAGAAAAGATTGATTTGTTATAAATATACAAATATAATTGAAAATTACTGAAATCATATAGTCGGGAACAGACAGTAGTTTATTTAAACTATTTCCAGTGTATAAAGAGAAATTTAGTCTAATCGACAGTATAACGAACATTAAAAACATAATTACAGGAGAAGAACGAATAATGGAATTTACTATTAGTGCATATACAGATATGTTGGATTTATTGAAGGAACATAATTATTATATATGTGATTATACAAATTATGAGGACCCAAAAAAAAGCGTTATACTGCGTCATGATATCGATTTTAACTTACAAAGTGGTGTTGAAATAGCAAAAATAGAATATTCAAAGAATATTAAATCTACTTATTTTGTTCTATTATCAACTAATTTTTATAATATTTTTTCTAAAGAATCGAATGATATGTTAAAATTAATAATTGGTATGGGACATAAGATAGGACTACATTTTGATGAGAAAAAATATAAAATAGAAAACAGTAACGATTTGGAATATTATGTTTCTTTTGAGAGTGAAATATTGGGAAAAGCTATTGGAAAAGAAATAAGAACTGTTTCAATGCATAGGCCTTCTAAATGGATACTAGAAAACGATATACGGTTTGAAAATGTAATCAACTCTTATTCAAAAGAATTTTTGCACCAATTTAAATATTTGTCAGATTCAAGAATGCACTGGAGAGAAGATACAATTGAAATAATAAAAAGTGAACAATATGATAAACTTCATATTTTGACACATCCATTTTGGTATAGTAATAAAAGTGAAAGAATAGAAACAAAGTTATTTGATTTTATTGATGCTTCTAGACTTAATACATTTAAAAATCTTAAGGATAACTTTCGCGATTTAGAAGAGTACATTGATGAAGATACATTGAATGGAGTTGATTTTAATGCAAGGTAAATCAATTGATGAGATAAATATTGGAGACTTTGAGACTTTTGAAAAGACAATTTCTGAAACGGACGTTTATCTATATGCTGGAATAACAGGTGACTTCAATCCAGCACATTTAAATGATCAAGCAGCACAAAAGACTATTTTTAAAGGAAGAATAGCACACGGTCTTTTGACAGCGGGACTAATTTCAGCAGTTTTAGGAACTATCTTACCCGGTCCTGGAACCATTTATTTAGAACAAAGTTTATCATTTAAAAAACCAGTGTATTTCGGCGATACGATTACAGCTAAAGTAACAATTATAGAAAAATTAGTAGACAAAAACATTATTATATGCGAAACAGTTTGTTTGAATGATAGAAATCAATTAGTAGTCACGGGAATTGCTAAGGTTATGCCACCAATAAAAGCAGAGGGAAAAGCATGATTAATTATAATATATCCAAGAATGAGATCGCAAAAATTTTAGATTTGAATATTTGTGATAATGGCGAAGAATATATAGGTGTATCTACGATTGATGCTCCAAAAGACAATACAGTTTTATTTATCAGAACAATAAAAGATGAACACCTTATTATTTTTAAAAAATTAAACAATTGTATTGTTATTACTCAGGAGATTAATAGTTTTAATTTTGATACAATAACTGTTGACAATACAAGACTTGCAATGGCAAAATTATTGAATTATATCAGTAGCAAAAGCAATCTAAATAATACAAGAATATCTAACATGGCTTATGTTCATCCAAAGGCACAAATTGGCAATAATGTTGAAATTGGCTCATTTTCCTATATTGATGAAAATGTTATAATTGGTGATAATGTTAAAATAAAACAAGGTGTTAAGGTATTGAAATACACAACTATAGGAAACAATTCGATTATAAGAGAAAACACCGTAGTTGGTGGTCAAGGATTCGGTGTTGAAAAAGACGAGAATAAAAACAACTTGAAGATAGCTCATCTCGGTGGTGTAATTATTGGCAACAATGTGGAAATAGGAGCTTTAAATACTATAGTATCGGGAACTATTAACCCTACTGTAATCGAAGACTATGTTAAGGTTGATGATCATGTTCATATTGCACATAATTGCAAAATTGGACAGAATTCAATAATTACAGCAGGTGTAATTTTTAGTGGTAGTGTTACTATTGGCTCTAACGTATGGGTAGGACCTAATTCTACAATTAAGAATTCACTATCAATTGCTAAAGATAATTTGATTGGAATAGGTACTGTAATTACAAAGGATATTATTGATGAAAATAAGACATATGCAGGAGTTCCAGGTTATGAATTTATAAATTTTATGGAGAATAAGAAAGCAATGGATTATTTAGTTAAAAATATAGACAAGTTGAAGAAAATACTTGAAGGAAATTAATAATAAAGGAGAAATTTGATGGGTCTTAAGTATGCAATTATTGGCTGTGGGAGGATTTCATCTAATCATATAGCTGCTGCAATAGAGAATAAATTACAAGTGACAGCATTATGTGACATTGATGAATCAAAGATGGATGATGCAATTGAAAAGTTCAATATTCCAACGAATGCTAAGAAATATGTTGACTATAAAGATATGCTTTTAGCTGAAAGACCTGAATTAGTGGCCATTTGCACTGAAAGCGGAAAACATGGTACTATTGCTTTGGATTGTATTGAAACAGGTGCCAATTTAATTATAGAAAAACCTATTGCACTTTCACTAGAAGAAGCAGATTTAATTATAAAAAAGGCCAGCGAAAAGAATATTAAAGTAAGTGCATGTCATCAGAATCGTTTTAATAAGTCAATACAAAAAATAAGAGAAGCAATTGAAGAAAAAAGGTTTGGAAAACTGCTGTATGGTACTGCTCACATTAGATGGAATAGAGGGGAAGACTATTATAAGCAAGCACCATGGAGAGGAACATGGGAACAGGATGGCGGTGCTCTTATGAATCAATGTATTCATAACATTGACCTTCTCAGATGGATGATGGGTGATGAAATTACTGAAGTAGTAGGTATGACAGATAATCTTATTCATGAATTTATTGATGTAGAAGATTTAGGAATAGCTTTAGTCAAATTTACAAATGGAAGTTATGGTATTATCGAAGGAACAACAAATATTTATCCTAAAAATCTCGAAGAAACTCTTTATATTTTCGGCGAAAAAGGTACAATTAAAGCTGGAGGTAAGTCCGTTAATTTAATAGAAGAATGGCAGTTTGCTGATAAAATGGATGACCCAGAGGAAGTAAAAAAGAAATATCATGAAAACCCACCAAATGTATATGGATTTGGGCATAATCCACTTTATGCAGATGTGATTGACGCAATAAAAAATGACAGACCACCATACGTAACTGCTGTCGATGGAAGAAATGCACTTGAAATGGTTCTTGCAATATATAAATCTGCAGCAGAAGGTAAAATCATAAAATTACCGCTTTGTAAATGTAGTACAATAGATTTCAAAGGAAGGTTCGATAGATGAGCTATTTCGTTCATGAAAGCAGTTATATAGATGATAATGTAACAATTGGTGAGGGTACCAAGGTATGGCACTTCTGTCATATTCAAAAAGGTGCTCAAATAGGAGAAAAATGTTCTTTAGGTCAAAACGTAAATGTATCCAATAATGTTAAGATTGGCAATAGTGTTAAGATTCAAAATAATGTTTCAGTTTATGAAGGTGTTGAACTTGAAGATTATGTCTTCTGTGGACCTTCGATGGTATTTACGAATGATCTAATTCCGAGGAGCAAATATCCAAAAGGAACAGAAGGTTATAAAAGAACATTGGTGAAATACGGAGCATCGATTGGTGCAAATGCTACAATTGTATGTGGTAATACGATAGGTGAATGGGCTATGATTGCTTCAGGTGCTGTTGTAACAAAAGATATACCTGCGTATGCCTTAATGGCAGGAGTGCCAGCAAAACAAATAGGGTGGGTGTGTGAATGCGGAACACCATTAAAAGAAAACTATAAATGTATTAAATGCAGTAGAGAATACATCTTAGAAAATAATGAACTTAAAGAAAAATAATTAATAGGAGTGATGGCTGTGGAATTCAGAGATTTAAAGGCTCAATATAGAAAATATAAGACAGAAATTGATTCAGCAATTCGAGAAGTACTTAACAATGCTAACTTTATTGGAGGCAAGGAAGTAAATACTCTTGAAAAAAGATTGGCAGAATATGTAGGTGTTAATCATTGTATTACCTGTGCCAATGGAACAGAAGCCATGACATTAATTATGATGGCATGGGATATAAAGAAAGGCGATGCAGTTTTTGTTCCTGACTTTACATTCTTTTCAACAGGAGAAATTGTGTCATTTAGAGGAGCCACTCCAATTTTTGTCGATGTAGATAAAGATACTTTTAATATTGATACTATAAAATTAGAAAAAGCAATTAAAAAAGTACTGAAAGAAGGAAAATTGATTCCTAAAGTAATTATTCCCGTAGATTTATTTGGACTCCCGGCAGATTATATTGAAATACAGAGGATTGCTGACAAATATAACTTAAGAGTATTAGAAGATGCCGCTCAGGGATTTGGAGGCAGTATAAATGGTAAGAAAGCTTGCAGTTTTGGGGATGCTGCAACGACATCCTTTTTTCCGGCAAAGCCTTTGGGATGTTACGGTGATGGCGGTGCAGTATTTACTAACGATGATGATTTAGCAGATTTATTAAATTCGTTAAAGGTTCATGGTAAGGGTGATAATAAATATGATAATGTTAGGATAGGAGTTAATTCAAGACTTGATTCAATTCAGGCTGCCGTGTTGAATGTAAAACTAACAGCTTTTATTAACCATGAACTTGAGGATGTAAATAGATTATATAAACTTTATTCTGAAAAGCTTAACGGGTTTGTAGAAACGCCGGTGATTCCAGAAGGATACCTTTCAAGTTTTGCTCAATATACTATCAAGCTAAATAATAGGGAAGAGAGAGATGCTTTGCATACAAAGTTAAAAGAAAATGACATTCTAAGTATGATTTATTACGAGAAGCCTTTGCATAAGCAGGGAGCTTTTTCAGAACTATATTACGATGATAATGATTTTGTTGTGACAAATGAGCTTTGTGAGACCGTGTTATCGTTACCGATGCATCCTTATTTAAGTGAAGATGATATTATAACAATATGTAAATATATTAAGAAAAGTATCCAGTTTTGATTATTGTATAATTGTATATAGGATATTTGAACATAAATTTTCCGAGAGGTTATAATGATAAAAGCTAAACAACAAGATATGTTTTTGCAAGCAATACTTTTTCTTTTATTTTTTATTAATTTTAATAATTCAGATATAAAAGGATTTAGATTTATAGGTGCATTTAGCATATTATTATTATTGGGTATTTCTTTTATGCTTTTTACATTTTCAATTAATAATATAAGATTTAATAGTAATAATTCTTGCATGTATTTATTTATGAGTTTCATAGTATTAATTTATACAGCAGGAATATTAAACTATATGTCAGTTGAATCAATAATTACAACTATAAAAATTAGCCTATTATTTATTTTTTGTATTGTTTCTTCGCGTTTTAATTACGAAAATTATAATTATATTAAGGTCTTAAAATTTGGCTTATACTTATATTTGTTAATTTTTGGTTTTGAAATATTGAAGTATGGTAATACTATTAATATTATAGGAACTAATACTGCTAGCTTAGCATTTATAATATGTATATATTTTTGTTTATTGATATATTTAAAAACTAAAACAAAAAGAAGTTTAATATTTGTCATCTTGTTTTTTACCTTCATTATCATTAATAGAGCAAGGACTTCTATTTTAGTCACAGCGTTTTCAGTAATAGTATATTTCTGCTGGGGTATTATTACCAAAAAGAAATTTGTTTACAGGCTATTTATTATACTTCTTATTCTAATGGTATTTGTATTTATTTATTTATATACATACTCTGAAGACATAGAGTTCTTTAATATATTAAATGAGTTTTCAAGAAAGTATTTTAATAAGAATTTTCATTCTGGTAGAAATATTATTTGGAAAAATTCATTTGTATTTATAAATGAAAAGCCTTTTTTAGGGTATGGTTCGGGAATAGTGCCTGATGACATTTTTGATAACTCTGGAAATTCAACCCATAGTTTTTATATACAAGTACTATTACAAGTTGGTTGGTTAGGTATGATGTTCTGGTGTTTGCTGTTTTATTCAATTTGGGATATGTTTTGGCATACAAGAATGAACAAAGCAACTCGTTTGTCAGCATCGTTTTTTGTAGGAATTTTAATTCAGAATATGTTCGAATTGACGTTTTATTCCAATAAAATATCAATAGGAATTATGCAATGGTTAGTTGTTGCAATAGGTATCAGTAGAGCAGGACGGTATAGCAACAGTGGATAATTTATACAATATAAATAAAGATATAATTTATTTTTATAAAAAGAGGTAATGATGTATAAGTTTATTTATAAGATTAATAAGAAAATAAATAATAATGGGTATGATTTCTTGGGTAAATTGAATAAGGATGAGCAAAAACAATATATTGATAATCTATATAAGGAAAATATGACAGAAGATGAGCGTTCGTTTAATCAGTATAAATGTCAAATAGATGATTATTCATTATTAAAGAAAATTTCATATAATGCAATTGGATTTATATTTATAATACCATTTATTATTATGTGTATTATACTTATGTATAGTAGAAAAGCTGAGTATAATAATGTTAAATATAATACCGCTGTATTCTGGGGCGGAAAAGATACTTCAATAATTCCAAAATCATTAAAGAGTCACTATGCTATTTCCCTTTCACAAGACTGTTATGCCTTAACTTTAAAAGATGTTAGATTTATTCTTAATGAAGTAATAAAAAAACATCCACTTTCTGTTTACTATATTATGAAAGTAGTTTTTAAGATAGCAATATATAGGGGGAATATAATAACGTATGATCCAAATGCCTTCATTGTGACATCAGAATATTCTTTTACTTCATCAATACTTACAAAATATTGCAATGAAAACAATATAAAACACATCAACGTAATGCATGGAGATAAGTTTTTTTATAAGAATGATAGTTTTTTTAAATTTGATAAGTGCTATGTATGGGATGAACATTATAAGAAACTATTTATAGAATTGAAAGCTGAACAGAATCAATTTATTATTGAAATACCAGAAGTTTTTAAAACAAACACAAATTCAACTCATAACAATAAATCAAATAAGAACGGCTTAACATATTATTTACAGACTGATATGAAAGATGTTATAGTTTCAATAAGAGAAAACTTAAGAAAAATTAATTCAAATTTTATTATTACAGTAAGACCACATCCTCGTTATTGCAACAAGATCTTAATAAATAAGTTTTTTTATGAATTTAGGATTGAGGATACAGAGAAAGTAGATATTGATAAATCAATTGAAAATGCGGATTATGTTGTTTCCTTGTATTCAACGGTACTATTGCAAGCATATTTACAAAATAAAGAAGTGGTAATAGATGATCTGATAAATCCACTTTATTATAATAAATTGAAGGAATTAGAATATATTATGATTTATAAAAATCATTTGAGGCTGTCAGATTTAATCAAAGCTTATATAGAATGAAGCAATTAAATTATAGAAGTTATAATGATTAAATAACATAAACTGAATAAAAACTATGGAGCAATCTGGTAATATGTCAAGATAAAAAAACAAATAAAAACAAAAGAAA
>ENA-UOOM01002750-UOOM01002750.1-fermentation-metagenome-genome-assembly--contig:-NODE-2750-length-13901-cov-66.370721_pt1 | contig 13901 bp, 16 predicted proteins | sample MGYA00245781_ERZ724031 | MGnify/ENA primary metagenome ERZ724031 (study PRJEB28704, sample SAMN03018317) | fermentation metagenome | biome: anthropogenic terrestrial biome; feature: soil... | reverse complement strand
TGCTATTTATAGTTCTCCCTTCCGGCAGACAACTTGCCTATGTAAAACCTCGTATTGGTGAAAACATCTTCGGTGGTGAGTCAGTGACTTATGAAGGTGTAGGCGGAACAAAGAAATGGGAAAGAATCGAAAGCTATGGGCCCAAATTTGTAGAGAATATTGTTCAAGCAATCTCCCGTGATATTTTGATGTATGCCATGAAAACACTCCGAACGTGTAACATAGTGGCTCATGTGCATGATGAAGTAATTATTGAGGCAGACCCTCGAATGTCAATAGATAGCGTATGTGAGCAGATGAGCAGAGTGCCTCCCTGGGCAAAGGGGTTGCTCCTTAATGCCGATGGTTATGAATGCGATTTTTATAAAAAAGATTAGGTAAAACATCAGATTTCACCTCCCGCCGTGGCTACCAGGTAGGAGGTGTTTTTTTTATGAATATTTTTCAAGTCACAGATAGTAGCCAAATACATGGTGAAGCAATGAAGATGACTAACAGCCAGATGCAGAAAGAGGCTGATTACTATATGGCTCAAAAAATACTTAAACAGCTTTTATCTGCGGAGTTAATTTCACTGGATGAATTCGACAAAATTACAGAGCTGAATCGTAAAAAATTCTCACCTGTTTTAGCAAAGATAATGCCTTAAAACACTTGCTATTACTGACTTTTAGAGCGAATATATCATATACCGAAAGCGAGGTGAGATGATGAAAAAGATGTTCAAAGTTGAAGATATAGCAGCTAGTTCAAAGAGAAAACTTCGTGTTGCTGCTTATGCCAGAGTTTCTACAAACAGTGATGACCAGTTGGTAAGTTTAAAGGCACAGAAAGAGCACTACGAAAGCTACATTAAATTGAACCCAGAATGGGAGTTTGCGGGTCTTTATTATGATGAAGGCTTGAGCGGTACTAAGAAATATAATAGAACCGGTCTTTTGGATATGATAGCGGATGCTGAGCAAGGCAAGATTGATTTTATCCTTACAAAGTCAATCAGCCGTTTTGCAAGGAATACAACCGACTGCTTGGAAATGGTAAGAAGGCTAATTGATGTCGGTGTGTTCATTCAATTCGAGAAAGAAAATATTAATACAGGTTCCATGGAAAGTGAGTTAATGCTCTCCATACTAAGCGGCCTTGCTGAAAGCGAGTCTGTTTCCATTTCTCAAAATAGTAAATGGGCTATTCAGAAACGCTTTATAAACGGCACCTATATAATTTCCTACCCGCCATACGGTTACATAAATGCTGATGGCAAGATGGAGGTTGTTCCTGAGGAGGCAGAAATCGTCCGCACCATTTTTAGTGAGTGCGTTAATGGTAAAGGTGCATTCCTCATAGCAAAGGAATTAAATGAACGAGGCATTCCATCCAAGCGTGGAACGATATGGCATCCGTCAACGGTTCAAGGTGTTCTTAAGAACGAAAAATATACTGGCGATGTTATCTTTCAAAAGACCTATACTGACAGCAATTTTAACCGTCATATAAACTACGGTGAAGAAAACCAGTACCTTCTTGAAAATCACCATGAGGCTATTATTAGCCATGAGGATTTTGAAAAGGCACAACAGGTTATGGAACAGCGTGGTCTGGAAAAGGGCATTCTTAAGAAAGAAGGAAAATACCAAAAGCGGTATGTATTCTCCGGCAAGATGGCCTGTGGAGAGTGCGGTTCCAATTTCAAAAGACGTATTCATTACTCTGGAAAGAACGAGTACATTGCTTGGTGCTGTACCAAACACATAGATCACACAGTAAAATGCTCAATGAAGTTTATCAGGGATGAGGATATTAAGGCTGCGTTTGTAACGATGTTAAACAAACTGATTTTTTCCTGTGATATGATTCTCAAACCCTTTATGCGAGGTCTAAGAAACATTGACGAGAAAGCCTATCTGCAGAAGATTACTGAAATCGAGGAACGTATTGAGAAAAACGAGAATCAGCGTAATGTGCTTGTAGAATTGATGTCAAAGGGTCTTCTGAATCCAGGATTGTTTACAAAGCAGAATACGGAACTTTTAAGTGAGTTTGCTCGGCTTGCCACAGAGAAAAAACATATATCTTATGCGGTAAGTGGTAATGCATCAAAGGTAGATGCAACACAAAAACTCATAAGATTTTGCAGCAGAAACAGAATGGCATTGAAATTTAATGATAATATTTTTGAGGATTTTGTAGATGAGATAGTTGTAAATTCCAGGGAGGAGATTGTATTTAAATTAAAATGCGGTCTTTCCTTAAAAGAAAGGCTGGTGGAATAATGACACACATACCACACGGTTACCGCATTGAAGGCGGTAAGGCAGTAATAGATGAAATGGCAGCAGGTCAAGTAAAAGAACTCTTTGAAGGTTATAACTCGGGGTTGGCTCTTACAGTGGCTGCCGAACAAGCAGGACTTAAATTGTACCACGCTTCAGCAAAGAGAATGCTACAAAACGAGCGTTATGTCGGGGATGATTATTACCCTGCCATTGTTGATAGCGACATTTTTAATAAGGCAAATAATGAAATACGCAGACGGGCATTGGCTCTTGGAAGAATAAAGGAATATAAAGAGCCGTTACCCCCTACTCCACAAACACAATTTAAGATGGGCAGACAGACGAAGTTTTTTGATGATCCTTTTGCACAAGCTGAATATATGTACAGTCTGATAGAAAGCGAGGTGGACTGATGGCTAATATGAATATAGGTAAAAATGTTACTGTCATTCCGGCTCGAAAGCGGCTTGGCAACACAGTAGCAACAGAAGATATACCGAAACTCAGAGTTGCAGCCTACTGCCGTGTTTCTACTGATACAGATGAACAGGCTACAAGTTACGAGGCACAGGTACAGCATTATACAGATTTCATTAGAAAAAATACTGAATGGGAATTCGCAGGCATCTTTGCTGATGATGGTATCTCAGGCACAAACACGAAAAAACGTGATGAGTTTAACCGCATGATAGATGAATGCATGGCAGGCAATATTGACATGATTATTACTAAGTCCATCAGCCGATTTGCCCGAAATACCTTGGATTGCCTTAAGTATATACGTGACCTAAAAGCAAAGAATATTCCTGTATATTTCGAAAAAGAAAATATTAATACAATGGATGCCAAAGGTGAGGTGCTCCTTACCATTATGGCATCCTTAGCACAACAGGAGAGCCAGTCACTTTCGCAGAATGTTAAGCTTGGTCTTCAGTACAGATACCAACAAGGCAAAGTGCAAGTCAACCATAACCGCTTTCTTGGATATACAAAGGATGAGGACGGAAACCTTATTATTGAGCCGAAAGGTGCTGATGTTGTAAAGCGAATTTTCCGAGAGTACCTTGAGGGTGAGAGTCTTGCAGGGGTTTGTAAAGGTTTGATGAGAGACGGCATTTACACTGCGGCTGGAAATCCGAAATGGAGGCCGGAAACTGTCCAAAAGATACTGCAGAACGAAAAATATATCGGCGATGCTCTGTTACAGAAAACCTACACGGTGGACTTCCTAACAAAAAAGCGTGTCAAGAATGAAGGAATCGTTCCACAGTATTATGTTGAGAATAATCACGAGGCTATCATCCCAAGAGAACTATATCTGCAGGTGCAGGAAGAAATGAAACGCAGGAGCCTTTTATTCAAAGGTAAAGAAGGAAGGAGAAGGATATATAGTAGTAAGTATGCACTCTCCTCCATCACCTTTTGCAGTGATTGTGGAGACATTTACAGACGGACTTATTGGAACAACCGTGGCAAGAAGTCTACGGTTTGGAGATGTGTCACTCGATTGGAAGAGGGGCCGAAGGGTTGCACATCAAGGACTATTTCAGAGGAAGACCTTCATTCTGCAGTAGCAGAGGCATTTAACCTGGTTCTTAGCGGTGGTGAATCGATGATTGCGATTTTACGCGAGAACATAGAAACGGTGGTTTGCGAGAGCAATGAACAGACCATCGCCAACATTGATAAGGAAATGGAAGAAAAACAAATGGAACTCATCAGCTATGCTAATTTTGGCAAAGACTATGAAAATCTTGCTGATGAAATACAGGCACTTAGCGACAGAAAGCAAGCCATCCTTACGGAGGAGGCTGAAAGCCAAGGCGAGCAAGACCGAATAATAGAGATGATGGAATTTATAGAAAACAACGCTGACAAGAGTCTTGATTACGATGAAGAGTTGGTAAGGCTCTTAGTTGAGAAAGCAACTATATTTGAAAACCATGTGGTTGTGAGGTTTAAATCAGGCATTGAAGTTGAAGTATAAATGAGGCTCGGAGACAGGCCGTCAATCGGGAGTTAAATTCTCTTGGATGGCGGTTTTTTCCATTTGATATTGACTATAGCATGAAGGAAATATATAATGTTATTAACAATGTTGTTGATGTTGTTATTTATAAGGAGTGGATAATATGAGTGATGTTAATGTGCTATTAGAAGAAGCAGTTAGTGAAACTGAAAACCTAAATGACGGCGAAGTCTTTCTTGTTAAGGACTTGTTCAAGGGCTATGTGTGGAATAGAATACCGAGAAAAGACAGGCTTCTGTTGGGAACGCTGTTTCTTAATTGGGTGAACAAGACAGATGGCAATCTTAAAGCAATTGAAAAGACATCATCCAACCAGCAGAGATATGAAAAATCAACCAGTGGAAATCAATAAAGGGTGGAGATAATGATGCCAAACAATACATATGAAAATTTAAGGAACCACTATAAACCAGATAAAGTTGAAGTGCTGTTTGTTGGTGAATCAAGACCTCAAGGTGGAACATTTTTTTACCAAGGGGATTCCGCACTTTATAGAGAAACAAAGAAAGCATTTGATGAGTTTTTTGAAGAAGATATATTTACTCTTAATAGGTTCAAGAATTGGAAGTGCTGGCTGTATGATATCTCTGAAAATCCAGTAAACGGCTTAAGTGATCATGAAAGAAAAGCTGAAATACACCTCAACATACCAAAACTAATTGATACTATTGAGACCTTAAATCCTAAAACAATTATCGTATGTAAAAAGAAATTCGTAGAATCTGAGATAAAGAATTCCAGTATTATGGACAATTATTGTGAAGGTGAGAGCATATTTTTTCTTCCCTTTCCTGGACAAGGAAATCAAAGAAAGTATCGGGAGGGTCTTGTAAAAGCGTTGGGAGGGATTTCATTTTGCTTAAATTAAAGGATTTAGTACACGATTTCTTTAAAACGGTTACAAATCAAAATATTGATCTTTACAATGAATTTAGCCTTCAACATGAGCTTGGTATTTTTTTAAGAGAGGCTCTGACTACATATAAAGTACAATTCGAAAGAAACGTCTCTTACTTTACCAACGACAATAAAACAATTAAGAAAGAAATTGATATAGCAGTATTTTCAGAGGATAAAGCTGAAAAGTATGCCATAGAACTTAAGTGCCCATTGAATGGCCAATATCCAGAGCAGATGTATTCCTTTGTAAAAGACATTAAGTTTATGGAGCAGTTGAAAGAACGTGGTTTTACGAATACTTGCTGCGTAGTTTTAGTTTCGGATAGACCATTCTATCAAGGGAAATCGAATGAAGGTATTTATAAATACTTCCGGGAAGAGTTCTCGGTTTACGGTGAGATATTTAAGCCTACTGGATTAGGCAGGAATAATGAAAGCATAACCCTGTCTGGAAACTATAATTTTGAATGGCAAGAATTAAGTGAGACAAGAAGGTACTATATAATCGAAATCTAATAGGAGGTAAATATGTCACACCCATTAGTTGACTTAGCTCATAAACAGTATTATTTCAAATCACATATAAATGAGTCACTGATAACTGGCAGAACAAATGCCAACGATGAAGACTTCAAGGTTCGAGCAAATGACCTCGTAAGAAACATTGATGCATACCCACATGCGTTTGTGTTGGCATGTTTAATGGATACCGGTGTTGATGCGGATGTTGCATGGACGATTCCTTATCGAGTATTCGAGACACTTGGAACATTTGATATTCATGAACTTTATAAAGTTTCAACTGAGCAATACGCTGAAATGTTTAACGGAGATAAAAAATGGCATCGATATCCGGTTCGAAATGCTGGGTTTTTCTACGATGGAGTACATAAAATCGTTGATAATGAATTCATGAGTGGTGATGCATCTAAAATATGGAGCGGAAAGCCGAGTTCAAGGGATGTCATACTTAGATTCATGGATTTCAAAGGTTGTGGCTTTAAAGTGGCCAATATGGCACCGAACATTTTATATCGATACTATGGAGTAGAGTTTTCTGATTACAGTTTTATAGATATTGCACCAGATGTGCATACGATGCGAGTATTTCAAAGGCTAGGCTTAACACCTTATGTAGCAGATCAGGAGATAGCCCGCATTTATACAATATGTAAAGCAAGAGAGTTGAATCCGGAGTTCCCAGGAATAGTAGACGGTCTATGCTGGGAAGTCGGAAGATACTTCTGTAATCCGAGTAAACCGAAATGTAGCAAATGCCCGTTTAATGGTTTTTGTGAACGAAGGATAATTAGTAAAGCTGATGTATGGTGTTAATAGTCCTTGCAATTTAGATAATAGGAATAATTCAAGAAGCAAGTTAGACCAAGAAAAAGTGAGGTGTAGAAATGGGATTGTTTGATATATTCAAAAAGAAGTCCAATGAGAAAAAAGTGGTATCTACCGCACAGGAAACTCTATTAAAGCAGACAGCTGCTATACCGGAAACTGAAAAGAAATATTATCAGGCGGATTCGTATTATACAGTGAAGTCGCACGAAGGAACACCTTTTGAAAATGAAGTAATATCCTTTGAACAGAGAAAGAAAACCTCTATTCCATCTAATAACGGTTTGTATGTTCCAGAAATACTTATGCTACACTTTTGCAAGAAATACCCCAATCCTAAGAGCGGATATCCTGGGTACTGGTGGTACAAATATGGCATTCGTGATGTGGGTTCCATTTACGAGTCACTGGTGGAACGTGGTTTCATTATAATCAATGATAAGACAGGAAAATACGAACTTACAAATCTCGGTAAATCTGAACTTGAAGAGAATGCTTATGTGCCATATATGCATAGTCACAGCAAATACACTACATTTACAATATGGGATTTAAACAAATTGTTGGGTACCGGTGATAAAAGTAATTACCTAGAAATCATAGAGAAAAAACAAACTGAGATTGACAATAGAAATGAAGCAAGCAATAAGACTTTCATGAAGGAACTGAAAGTAATAGACCCAGAAGGTTATAGGTTATTGAAAAGTCAAGATAAGCAGATAAAAGCTGTTCAGGCTGCTGATGAGAAATATGCTGAAGATAAAGACCTTGAATGGATTATCAACTTTTGGGAGGAAATATGGAAGGATGGTGGTCCCAAATTTGAAGGCTCTGGATGGATGTTCAGGCTTCCTGATTTGTATATTAAGGCTAAAAGATATGATGATGCTATGGTTATTGTACAGAAAATAAAGAAAACCAAGGGGTCATATTATTCAAATAAGGCAGACAGCTACATTACCAAAATCGAAGAGCGTAAAACAAAGGAAGCTATTAAGAAAATAAAATAATGTATTGTAAGAGATAAAGGAGGTGTGCCCGGCTATGATGATAAGTCCTGAATCCTATTATGAAGATAATCTGAGAGAAAAAGATGCTAAGCAAATCATAACCATTATTCGTGGACTAAAAAACGAAATGGGTCGTCTAAAGAATATCATGGAACACCCGGATTATGGTACTGAGTTAACTGTGTCTCCAAGTGAAGCGGTGAGACTATCTTGCACCCGTGAATACCTTGAACGAGCAAAACAGGCACTTGTCGAAGCGGGTGGCACCTATACTCCTTCGCAAGCAGAGCTTCGTGCATTGGATTTCACAGATAACATAGATCATATCAGTAAATTTTCATTTTCTATTGGTGGATATTTCGGCGGATATAATACTTATGTGGCTGATCTTTCCGGAAATGAAGTGAAGTTTGTATCACAACACTGGGAGACTTCAAGACCGATTAAAGTTTTCAATGAAGATGGAGAACCTCTTACTAAGGAAACCTTTCTTCAAGGAATCCGAAAACTTCATATGGGAGAATGGATGCGAAGTTATTCTCTGAAGCGTTTCGGTTGCATGGTTTTAGACGGCACACAGTGGGAAGTTGAAATTGAGTATGATAACGGACACAGGAATGTTCGTTTTGATGGGGATAATTCTTATCCATATAACTTTAATGACCTGCAGGCTCTATTTGGTATCTTAGAAGATTCTGAGGATGATGAGTAATAAGCAAATTTGAATTTGAGGAGGACAACCAATGAATAATAATGTACATTTTGGTGATGGAGTGATCGATGAAGCTAAAGCTGATGTTAACAACAGGGTAAAGGGATTGATAAAAATAGCAATAGATGCTGTTTTTGATTATCTTGAAGGTAAAGTAGAAGAACTTCCAGAAAAAATTAAACAGTTACGCAATAGCCCAGAGACGGAGCGGGAAATAGCCGCGCTGTGGTCAGGACATCTCTTTGAGCAAGGTCTCGTGCCAAAGGGTTATAAAGGATTGCCAGATGATCTCTTGATTTCTAATTTTCATCAGGAAGGATATTTAGATGGACTATATATAGGATATATCCTTGCAATGATGGCTTTGACAGACAACGATATTCCCAAGGATGCAATTCTTTCTGTAAGAGATTATATTCGTCCTAATTTAATAGGGCATCATTATGATGATAGAGATGAATTTATCAGTCGGTACAAGGATGAGAAGTACAGCTGGATTGATAAAGCCAGAGAAACAAAATGACAAATTCTAATATACCGACTGTAGCTGTTGACAGTATCTACCGAACGAGGTAAAACTGTGGACTGCATCTACCAAACAGGCAAAAACTGTGGACTGTATCTACCGAACCGATAGGTTGAAAATGTGCGGTTGTTGTAATTAAAAACATACGGTCGAGCCACGTTGAGTGCGTGACATTGATGTCGAGGGTTGAGAAATAGGGGTATTCAAAACACTGATAAATAAAGGGTTTCCAGACATTGCATTTTTCTCGCGGCAACTTTGCCGGGGATACTAAAGTCGGTAAACCCTTATTTTTATTCTTCGAGGAAACATATCAACTACCCTGAAAGTGATAGGGTTGAGTTGACAGGTTAGATAAATTAACAAGGTTGAGAAGACAGGATAGATGAATACTGATACATACTTATTGCCTTTGGTAATTGCGGCTTTTATACTGTGAATAGTTAATATATATTACCTTTATGTAAATATATATTGATAAAAATATAAGGCAATGATATAATTACAACAAGGATAAATGGAGGTAAAGTTGTATGGACTTAAATATTGTTATCAATCAAGATTGCATAGAAGGAATGAAAACCCTTGAAGATAATACAGTTGATTTGATTATAGCAGATCCGCCTTATAATTTATCAAAAGGCGGTGAGTGGAAATGGGATAACAGTGTAAAACTTGCGGGCATGGGAGGCAATTGGAACAAGGTTATGGAAAGTTGGGACAATATGTCTTTATCGGAGTACTTTGCCTTTACAATTACTTGGCTAACTGAAGCGCAAAGAATTCTAAAACCAACTGGTTCTATGTGGATTTTTGGTACATATCACAATATTGGAATTATAAATGTAGTTTGCCAACTTCTTAATATAGAAATTATTAATGAAGTTATTTGGTATAAGCGTAATGCCTTTCCAAATTTATCTGGCAGGCGATTAACTGCTAGCCATGAAACCATATTATGGTGTAATAAAGGCGGTAAAAAGCGTGAGTATTACTTTGACTATGATTATTCTAAAAATGGTAATTTTGATTACGATTCTTTAAAACAGCCTGGAAAACAGATGAGAACTGTATGGGACATATCTAACAACAAAGAGAAACGTGAATTAGAATATGGGAAGCATCCTACCCAAAAGCCTCTAAGGATTCTTAAAAGAATGATTCAACTTTCATCAAGAGAAGGAGATATTATGTTAACACCCTTTTCAGGAGCTGGGAGTGAATGTGTGGCAGCAAAGGAGCTAGGGCGAAATTATATAGGATACGAAATTGACCCTCAGTATGTAGATATTACACATAAAAGGTTGGAAAATGCAATTTTAAATAATCAAATGAGCATTTTTGATAGTACTAACAAAGGTGAAGAAAAATGAAAAAATATATAGCTGATGAGAAAAAAATCAGGAAAACCATGATTGATAAAAATATTAGAACTATAAATGAACTTTCCAGACTCTCAGGGGTTTCAAAACCTAAAATATACGAATTTCTCAATGGAAAATCACCGTTGCAAACTACGTTTGTTAGATTAGCGGAGTTTTTAGAAATTGATCCAAATGAATTAATTGTTGAGGTAGAAGAAGATGAATATTAAGCCAGTTATTAAATGGAGCGGAAGTAAACGAAGTCAAGCTTTTGAAATAGTTAATAAAATTCCAAAACATAATAAATATTTTGAGCCTTTTTTAGGAGGCGGATCTATAATGTATGCTCTTAATCCTAGTAATGCTATATGCTCAGATATTTGTGAACCTTTAATAAATCTGTGGAATGTTATCAAGAATGACCCCATTGGTTTAGCAGATTACTATCGCGAACAATGGGAACGGATGCAAGAGGAAGGTTACCAGGTCTATTATGAAATAAGAGATGAATTTAACAGTTCATTTTCTCCCTATAACTTGTTATTTTTATCACGTACATGTGTTAATGGCTTAATTCGATTTAACAGTGATGGTCAATTTAACAATTCACTACATTACTCAAGAAAAGGAATTAATCCAGAAACTCTTAGAAAGATTATCCTCGACTGGTCAAGTCGTATACAAACTGTAACATTTAAAGCGTGTGATTATAAAGAGGCTACACAAGAAGCCGATGATGGTGATTTTATCTATCTTGATCCGCCATATTTCAATACGAAAGGTCGCTATTATAATTTATCCACAATCGATTTTAATGAGTTTTTCGATTATCTAAAAGAGCTTAATAATCGAGGTGTTAAGTGGGCGCTATCTTTTGATGGTAAAACTACCAATAAGGATTATAGTGTCCAGCTGCCAGAGGATCTATATGTTAACCATTATTACTTGCATGCAGGAAAATCAGCGTTTAAAAAAGTAATGGATAAACAAAGTAATACCGTATATGAATCATTGTATACAAATTATTAAAAAAGAGGCGCTTAAGTGCGCCTTCTTTTCTTATAAAAAGGTACATGTAATTCCTAAGTTGTTAGGATGTGATAATATTAGCTCTTTTAATTGTGTATATTTGGAGTTGTCAGACATATAGTTTATAATTTTTATGTTCCAACCAACTTCTGTAGGGCTTAATGCAAATATTAAATCACATGCAGATAATCTATGAATATTATCGTAGTCCTCCGAGCCGGAATCAATAAATGCGGCTACAGAAACAATATTACTTGGATTAAGAGAAATTTTTCTGCTGGAAATCGACCAGTCGCCATTAATACTTTTCTCACAGCTAGGAATGAACGTAGATAGGTATTTAATATATTGCTTTAGTTGAATTCCTACATTAGTTTCCAAATCATAGGACCTATCCTTAGACTCAATTGACAAAATTATTGAGTTATTATTATCATTGGGATAAAGTTGCAATACATGATCTGGCCTTTTTCCATTAATTTCACCACTAACCCGTGGTAGCGATACCCACCTATATTCACATTGATTTACAATAACAGAAAGACCGCTCCAATCTCCTCCTGGCGGGTTGCATAAACCTTCAAAACATTTATTAGAAGGTAAACTAGTAAATAGCATGTGAATCGCAGAATCTACATCGTCTTCGTGTACACTATTAGGAATAGGTGAAACAATGTCTGAGAAAATAACTTCTTTAGCTGATAGTGCTGTACACTGTTGTTTGTATGTACTGTTTTCTCTAAAAAGTGTTGCATTATCCTTCTCATTGAGTAATGGGACATCAAGTAAGAGATAGTCGCTTAACCCTAAAAAAACATTCCAAAAACCGCTTGCACGCGCGACTGTACCCGGATCATTTTTAATCTGTTCAACACGGGTAGAGGTCATTGGGCCATAAATTAAAGTCAATATTTTGGCATGTTCTGACGTCAGCATTGCCAAGAACGGCAGTAGACCCCTATCAGGTCGATTATCATCCCCTCTGGGTTTAAAACCTTTAATAAGACAAATTAGAAGATCTTGGTCGTCCTCTAAAATTATCTGAGCATCATTTTGACTAATGGGATAAAGTGAGACCATTTCATTAACAAAGTTGGTCTTATTTTCTACTGGTATAACTCCAAATGGTAAATCCTTGCATGATATACCATAAGCATATTTTTTAACCACTTTAACAAATTCACGAAGGTTACCAGTCATAGATTTTTCCGCAATTTTCTTACCAAATTGCCATTTCTTTTCTTTGGACAATTCTATAACTGTTGTTTCACCTTTATATATTCGTTGCCAATCTTCAGGCTTAAAATAGTATTGTCCATTGGTATGTATTGAGAAGTAGTTTACCATTTTTAGATTTTTATTAAGTATAGATTTCTCATATTCAATAGTGTCATACCCAAGCATTAGATTAATTAAATAATCTGCTATATCATCTTCTGAAAAAATTGATTCATCAAAGTTTTTCAGTAAAGGATTGTTTTCGTCGAACTCTTCTGATTTAACAAAAGCCTGGGCTCCAAACACTTTTTCTTGTTTTGTATTGTTAATGTAGCTGAAGGGAATAGCTGGATTTGGTGTCCTTATTGCTTTCCTTTTTCTTGTAGTGGTATCTAGTTCATATTTTACAAAGTCAACAATGTAAAGATAAGGACAACCTGTTCTGATTGTTGAATATGCTCGTCCGCTTCGCTGCCATGCCTGATTTCCTGCTTGAAGGGCACTACAGAATTCTATGGCACATAATATTTTTTCTTTTTGCTCTTCAAAGTCAACTTGAGTTATAACGGCGTCTGGTGTTTCATCTAAAAAACTCCCTGCGGCTTTTAGTGTATCAAAGATATTATTATTCCAGCGCTTACGGTTAGCTTTGTTAAAGCCTGGATGATAAATAAGCCTCCATTGAAAACTAGATTTATTATAAATAAAATTAATATCTACCTGAATTGCTGCTTGTGAAATAAATTGTTTATTAATATCAATGATATCAAGCCTACGTGATATAAAATTAAAAATACGTTCACACTCAACGATGTTATCTCCATGAATTTTAAATGTCTGAAATGTCATTAAACCCCCTCCACCTTTCCACTTTTCACTTAAGAATTTTTTATTTGAATAAGAATCAGACCTGTTACTGTTGTTAATACATGTTGGGAACGTCTACAACTTCATCAGAAAGAAACCAAAGGTCAAATCCTTAAATTCCACTTTTCATATCTGCATAAATTTTATAAGGCATGTTCTGATACTATCTTGCTAAATGTTTGACATTAATCATTTTCATCTACTATCTCCATAATATCTGAAATATCACATTTAAGGGCCTTACATATTTTTACTAAAATCTCAGTATTAACATTTTCATTTTTCCCGAGTTTAGCCATCGAAGCAGTACTAATACCAGCGGCTTCTCTTAAGTCCTTTTTTTTCATGTCTTTATCTATTAGAAGTTTCCAAAGCTTTTTATAACTTATGGACATAATTGCCACCTCTTTAGTTACACATATTCGTTATAAATAAAAGTGTATCACAAAATCAGTATTGGTACAATTAAAATTCACGAACGCAAAATAAATATTGAGGCGTCCATAATATATGCTATAATTTACCTATGGACTGATGTTTTATCTATTAAGATATATTTTTATATGGGGTCAGGGGGGAGTGCTTTGGCAGGTAATCGTTCATTTAAAGACTATGTGGCAGATAGG
>ENA-UOOM01002749-UOOM01002749.1-fermentation-metagenome-genome-assembly--contig:-NODE-2749-length-13904-cov-4.311936_pt1 | contig 13904 bp, 15 predicted proteins | sample MGYA00245781_ERZ724031 | MGnify/ENA primary metagenome ERZ724031 (study PRJEB28704, sample SAMN03018317) | fermentation metagenome | biome: anthropogenic terrestrial biome; feature: soil; material... | reverse complement strand
AGCCGTACTCGCCGCTCTGCTCAAAATCCGATATATTCCTGTTTTCCACTGATATTCTCGTCTTTACGCCGGCTTTTTCCGCGTTGGCAAGCGAAAGCTCCACCGCGTCATTATCTATATCGTAGCCGTGTGCGGTAAAAGCGGCGGAATGCATCTCAAGCTCGCGCGCCCGCGTGCGCTCTTTTCGCCACACGCCGCCGCTAACATTGGTCCAGCGCTCTGCCTCAAAGCGCCGGTGTACACCCGGCGCTATATTTAAGGCATACAACGCCGCCTCTATAAGTATAGTGCCGGAGCCGCACATAGGGTCTATGAAGTTGGCGTCGTGCCTCACACGCGAAAAATATGCCATAGCAGCGGCGAGGGTTTCCTTTATAGGCGCCGCAGTCGCGTTTGCCCTGTAACCGCGCTTGTGCAGCGGCACACCCGTAGTATCTACCATAACGCTGACGTTGTCTTTAAGTATAAGGAACTGTATCTGGTACTTTGTGCCGGTTTCTTCGAACCAGCTTACGGAGTACTTTTGCTTAAGCCGCTCGACTACCGCCTTTTTTATAATAGACTGGCAGTCGGGCACGCTCATAAGCTTTGAACTCAAACACGCGCCTTTTACAGGGAAAGCGTCTTTGCGGCCTATGACGCGCTCCCAAGGCAGTCCTTTAACTCCCTGGAAAAGTTCTTCAAAGCTCTGCGCCACGAAGCTGCCCATATTTATGAGAACCCGTTCGCCATAGCGCGAACATATATTAGCACGCGCAAGCATCTCATCGCTGCCATCGAAAAGAACGCGTCCGTTCTGCGGCCTTACATTTTTTGCATCCATTTTTCTAAGTTCGTCCGCTACAGGTCCCTCAAGGCCGAGCAGGCATGGTATGACAAGCTCATAATTATCCATAAATTCTCTCCATATTTCAATATATAACACATAAAGCCGGACCGCACAGCACTCATACGGTATTGGTAGCGGTTTGATAAATTTACAGGCGCAGGCAGGAGTTTAATACAGCAGAGCATGTAAAAGGGCCGCCGCCGGCGGCCCACCGTGCAGTTACTCTGTATCCGGTTCAAGCAAGCCGTAGTTACCATTTTTCCGTTTATAGACTACGTTTATTTCATTATTTTCCTGATTGCGGAACATAAAGAACTGGTGGTTTAAAAGTTCCATCTGCAAAACGGCCTCGGAGGTACTCATAGGCTTGACTGGGAAATGCTTTGTGCGGACTATTTTAAACTCGCCTGCATCATTATCATTATCAGAAGGGTTTTCTTCTATGTATTCCTCCAATACCGACGAATGGACTTTTTTGTTAAGTTTAGCTTTGTTCCTGCGTATCTGCTTGCCAAGTGCGCTTACTACCTTGTCCAGTGCATCGTTCATCTCGTAGTCGGTAGCCTCGGCACGGTAAATCATGCCCTCAGAAGTAATCGTTATCTCAACCGTCTGGCGGTTTTTTTCAAGCGTTACTACAACTTTAGCCAAAGCATTTTCGGAAAAGATGCGGTCAAACCTTGACAGCTTCTTTACGGCGAGTTCTTTAAAATTATCCCTTAAATTAACTTTCCTGCCGGTTATGGTAACATTCATAGTAACATCTCCTCTTGTATTTTGCACATTTACTGCGCAGGCAAGAGCTGCATGTACAGCTCAGCTTATATATAATATAACATAAATCAATGCGAAATAAAACGTATTTTTTATACAAATTTAACGATTTAATATATACTATTTAAATACTGCGCAATACAAAAATATAAAGATGTCAAAAGCCGCTGCTGCTTATATGACTTTACTTTCATGCCTTGTAACGTGGCAGCCTACGTTTACCGCGACAGGCAGTCCGGCTATGTGCGTAGGGTACCACTCTATATTTACGGCAAGGGCTGTCGTGCTGCCGCCGAAGCCCTGCGGCCCTACCCCTGTGGCGTTGACCGCCTGCAGCATGCGCCGTTCAAGCCCCGCGTAAAATTCATCGCCGTTACGTTCGGACACCGGCCTGCACAGCGCACGTTTGGCAAGCTCTGCGCACAGCTCAAAGTCACCGCCTATGCCGACGCCGAGCACAAGCGGGGGGCATGGCCTGCCGCCGGCAGCTGTCACCGTTTCCACTGCGAAGCCTATTATATCGTCTTCAGATGCAGAAGGAGTAAACATCTTTATGCGGCTCATATTTTCACTGCCGAAGCCCTTTGGGGCAACGGTTATTTTTATTTTGTCACCCGGTACTATGCGCGCGTGTATGACCGCCGGTGTATTGTCGTTTGTATTGCCTCGCCTTATGGGGTCGGCCGCAACCGAGCAGCGCAGAAAGCCATCCGAATATCCCTTTCGCACGCCCTCATTTACGGCATCCTCAAAGTCCCCGTCCGTTATGTGGACTTCCTGCCCTATATCAGCAAAGATAACCGCCATGCCGGTGTCCTGGCATACAGGTATACCCATCTGCCTCGCTGCGTCCATATTTTCGCCAAGCCTCGCAAGGATTTCCCTGCCTATAGTGGAAGATTCGCTTTCTTTTGCCGCGTATATTACACTTTCGAGGTCTTTGGGCAGCACACGGTTAGCGCTAATGCACATGCGCCTGACTTCCGCAGTTATTTTTCCGGCAGATATTTCCCTCATGGCAAATCACCTTTTTCCGCAGCCGGCAGATATTTCCCTCATGGCAAATCACCTTTTTCCGCAGCCGGCAGCTATTTTCCCGCCCGCAATTACATACTCAGGCTTTGACTTAATGTCGAGCGGGTCACCCTCGAACACAGCCATGTCAGCGTCCATCCCCGCGCGTATGCTGCCTACGCGGCCGTCTATGCCGCATATACGCGCTGGGTTTACAGTAATAGCCTTTAAGGCTTCTTCCCTCTCCATACCCTCGCGTACAGCTATGGCGGCGCACATGGGCAGGTACTGTACCGGCACTACCGGGTGGTCGGTTATTATAGCCGTCAGTATTCCGTTTGAAGAAAGTATGCCCGGCGCTGCCGGCGTCTGGTTTTTAAGCTCTGGTTTGCATCTGTCACTCAGTATCGGCCCCGAAAGTACCCGTGCGTTTTCCATTTTAAGCCCGTCTTTTATCAAATAGCCTTCGGTTCCGTGAACTATGACGTAGTCAAGGCCGAACTCTTTTGAAATACGTATGGCGGTATAAATGTCGTCCGCCCTGTGCGCGTGTATATGCACCTGTATTTCCCTTTTTAACGCCGGAAGCAGCGCCTCGCACTTCATGTCGTACTCCGGCATGTCGCAGTCATCGCTGTCTTCTGCCCTTGCGATATCGTCCGCATAGCGCTTTGCCTTTAAGAATTCATTCCTGATGAGTGAAGCTGTCGCCATACGTGTAGACGGTGTTTCATCCTTGCCGTGGTAAACATTTTTAGGGTTTTCCCCAAGCGCCATTTTTATAGCAAGCGGGGCTTTTATTATCATGTCATCTATACGGGTGCCGTACGTTTTCACTGCGGCCATCTGCCCGCCTATGGCGTTTGCGCTTCCCGGCCCTGTAACTACGGACGTTACTCCGGCCTCAAGCGCCTCTGAAAAGCAGCGGTCAAGCGGATTTATGGCGTCAACCGCACGCAGCTGCGGCGTTACAGGGTCTGTTTCCTCATTGCCGTCGTCGCCCTCAAACGCAAGGCCGTCTTCCCACATGCCGAGGTGCGTATGCGCATCGACAAAGCCAGGGTAAACGCCGGCGCCTTTTACGTCAAGCACCTTTGCACAGCCCATGTTAAGCATGCGCGTATTTTCCAGGTTATCCGGACTGCCTGAAGCTACGCTCTTAATTTTACCGTTTTCCGAAAAAATGTATCCGTTCGGTATATCTTTGCCGGACATAGTATGTATATATGCATTTGTTATTAAAAGTGAATCCATATCGTATCCCCTGATTAAAATAATAGAAATAGCCTGCTAAGAAAAGTTTGTCCAAAATTTAAAAAAAGCGGAGTCATATACTCCGCTGAATTTATTTGGCCTGATTTGAATTGGAGCGGCGCGAGAAACCGCCGTGCTTACATTCCTTTGCTTTTTTTAAGTCGAGCAGCTTTTCGTCGCTCGTCTGTTTGAACTTAGTAAGCATATCCTCGAAACTCGCGGGTTTATTCCTGCTGCTCGGTTTCCATTCATAATTACCTGGGCCGGTGCATTCACGCTGCGGCTCACGGCTCCTCACCGCCGGCCTGACGGTATTATTATTTTCAACCCTTTTCATTGAAAGGCTTATCTTGCCCTCTGGGCTGATGGAAAGCACTTTTACTTTCACCTGCTGGTTTAATGAGACAAAATCGCGTATTTCCTTAACGAACATAGGTGCAATTTCAGAAATATGGACCATGCCCGTTTTGCCGCCGGGCAACTCGACAAAAGCGCCGAATTTTGTTATGCCCGTTACTTTTCCTTCAAGGACCGCTCCTACCTCAAGCTGCATAAATTAGTTTTTTCCTCCTTAAATAAAAGAGCTGCTTACTTTCCGGCTATATTTATAAACACACGCTCCCCGGGTTTAGCGTAACCGAGGTCCTCACGGGCTTTGCGTTCTATATACTCGCTGTTGTCCCCGTCCGAGGTAAGCGCGCTTTTGATTTCCCCGTTTTTAATCTCCTGCACCTGTATCTGCTGTTTGATCTCAGAAAGCTGCCTGCGTTTTTCGTTTATTTTTATCTGCTGGTTTACAAGCCCCCAGACCATATAAACAGCAAATACAAATATAGCAAAACGAAGTAAAAAGCTTTTTTTAACTTTTTGCTTTTTTATTTCTCGCATACAGCAATGCACCCTTCCGCTTTTTATGTGTGCATTTATGTCTATGGATATAATTATACACTACCACGGCGTGACTTTTCAAGCACTTTTTACTTTTTAAAATTATTTTTGTGTTTAAAATGTGCACTAAAGTCAAAACCGCACCCGAAACTTTATTAAAAAGCTTACCCGCGGCGTTTCTTACCGGATAAACTAAATATTTGTAAATAAAGCGCGATACCTTTCTGAAAACCCACGCTGTTATCTGCCCTACAGTATAGTAATACGAAAAAAAACCGGCAAACTCGCCGAGCAAAATATAAAACCGGACTTTCCCCCCAAGCGAAAGTGACAGCAGAAAAGTAAGCAATGCCGCAAAAACCATGTAAAAAAAGTCTTGGAAAAAGACCGCCCGCTTCTGTGTATGGAAAAAAGTCCTCCATATGCGCAGTATGTCATAACAAGCGCCTAAAGCGATGCCGGCAGCTATGGAAACCGCAAAGCCGAACGCCTGGTAAGAAAAATCCGAGCCGAACACAGGCACACTCCCTTACTTGAGCAAACGGGAAAAGAACCCGCCCGACGGCCGGTTTTCAGCGTAAGACACAGACGTTATCTCCCCGCTTAAAGTCAGCTCGCCGGTTTCGACATTAAGCTTCTCTATATGGAGTTCGGCACCTTTTACGGACAGCTCCCCTATATCCGTACAGGCGGTAACTGTTTCGTCGTCAAAATTGTTGACGTTTGACACACCTGTTGCAGTCAGCACTTTCCTGTTATCCAAAACAAGGGTATGCGGTGTTTTAACCGTTTTTTGTTCAGGCAATTCGGCTCCCCTCCCCGCTTAGGCTAATAAAATAATATGCACGGTATGGGAAGCATATACTTAAATAACAAATCAGCCGCATGTGCGTATGGCAAAACGGCCGCCGGCAATTTATACCGTACAGCCGTCAGGGCAGCTTTACTGCACTACTTCATACATTTCGGATGCGCTGCTTTTGGCGGCGTACTCGTTTATTCCCGTTACTTTTACCTTCAGGGCATGCGCGCCCAATTTAATTTCAAGTTCGTCGCCTATCTTCACTTCATAAGAAGCGCGCGCGGGCTTTGCGTTAACAAGCACCCGCCCTGCGTCGCAGGCTTCGTTTGCTATGGTACGACGCTTTATGAGCCGTGACACCTTAAGATACTTATCAAGTCTCACAGATTATTTTCCTCCGAAAGGCATGCCGCCCCGTTAACCGGCGGCGTCAGCCCTGCCATAAAAATAAATTGCCGGGGCCGCGGCCCGTTTGCCTCAGTCCCGGATTTATAAAACATCAAATTGCGGTAGCGTCTTTGAACGCCTTGCCTGCCTTGAACGCCGGAACCTTTGAAGCCGGTATGGTGATAGGTGAGTTTGTTCTCGGGTCACGCCCCTGGCGTTCGCTGCGTGTCCTGACCTCAAATGTGCCAAAACCAACAATCTGAACTTTTTCATCTTTAGAAAGCGTTTCCATTATCGTGGATATTACTGCATTTACTGCTTTATCTGCATCTTTTTTTGCCAAACCAGTTTGTTCCGAAACAGCTAAAATTAAGTCTGTCTTATTCATATACTTAACCTCCGTTTTTTATTATTCAACAGTTAGTAACTGTGAATTATGACTTCAAAGCGGCATATTACTCTGCGGTTTCTTTCTGCCCGCACTCCGATATGAACCTGTCGCACGACTTTGTCAAAGCCTGTTCGGCTTCGATATGAAGAAGCCCTGCTGCATCAACCGCAGAAAGCAAAAGCTCGCCGAGCCTGCTCTCATAAGCAGTTGCATCACCGGTGTCAACCGCTTTACAAAAATCTTCGGCCTTTTTACAAATGTCCCTCGCCGCATCAGCCGGTTCCGTTTCAGTCCCAAAGGATTTCGATGCTTTACAAAGTACCTTTTGCGCGCGCATAAGCGCCGGCAGCGCTTTAGAAACCCCGTTAAGCACTTGCGTAAGTGTGCCGCGGCCTTTTGTCCGCTGTTTTATTTCTTCCCAATTATCGAGGACTTCTTCGCTGTCTTTAACCTTTACATCGCCGAAAACATGCGGATGGCGCACAATAAGTTTCTTCGCTATGCCGTCGGCTACGTCGCCAAAAGTAAAGCCTCCGTTTTCGCTTTCGAGCTGCGAATGGAAGACGACCTGTAAAAGCACGTCGCCCAGTTCTTCTTTTAAAAGCTCTCCGTCACCGGTATCTATAGCCTCCGCTGCCTCATAAGCTTCCTCGAGGAGATTGCTGCGTATACTTTTGTGGTCTTGTTCCCTGTCCCACGGGCAGCCCCCGGGAGAACGCAGTATGGCCATAATCTTCAGCAAATCATTGATATCGTAAACATCCTTGTACTGAAAATCCAAGCCTGTACCACTTCTTTCGAATAATTTAAATAAACTGGTACTATTTTAACTTATCCAATTATGTTTTTCAAGTATTTTTGCAATTTTTTCTCCATGCGGCAGCATCTGAACATCACGCCTGTTAAGGGCTTTAAACTTAAGCATGAAAAAGATATACAAAGCCACAGCTATAAGTATAGCCGCGCACGTTGCAATCTTGCCCGATATAAATTGCGCGGCCGTCTGCCTCAGAAAATAGGCCGGGCCAATGCTGAGCGCCGAGGCAAGAAGCGGTTTTAAAAATATAGGCACGAAGTTTATCTTTACCTTCGCTTCCCTGCACAGTTTGTAAAGCGCAAGGACCATGATGATTACGTAGCACGCAAGCGTGCCATAGCTCGCGCCCATGACGTTTATTTCCGGTATGCCTACAAGCGTGTAATTAAGCACTACCTTAACGGCAAGCCCTATGGCTAAGATTTTCACCGGAAGGTCCACCCTGCCTATTGCCTGCAGCATGCTGTTCACCGGCGTGCTTGTAGCCGAGAATATAGCGGCTATGCCGAGTACAGAAAGGACCTTGCCTATTATCTCTGGGCCGTTGTTCTCATACATCATGGAAGCTATTGGCATTGCGAAAACAGCCAGGCCCGCGCCTGCCGGAACGGTTATCATGCCGACAATGCGCAGCACGGACTCTATGCTGCGCTTTATTTTCTTATGGTTCCCCTCAGTCCACGCCTCGGTAACGTTAGGTAAAGCGCTTACGCCAAACGCCTGCGTCATGGCCGGTACAAACATAAAAAGCGTTATGGCATTGCCGTAGCACCCGTACATGAACGCCGGCACAAGGTTCATCTTTATAGCCGACTCCGAAATAACGCCCTTGTACATGTTGAGCAGCACGCCAGGGTCAGAAGCCATGACGTCGCCTATGCGTCCCTGCAGGAATGTGCTGTCTACAAGCGTAGACATATTTACGGCGAGGGAGCCGAGCGCTATCGGTATAGCGGTGCGTACAAGGCGCGCCGTGGTGGCCCTTCTCGGCATCGGGCGCGGCGAGAGCCTGAGCATCTCGTCGGATATGCCGTCCCCGTTTTTCTTATGGTAAATAAGAAGGAAAATAAACGCGATAAAGCCGCCGAGAGTAACGCCGAAAATAGCCCCCGCAGCCGCGTAAGGGAGGGTTGCCATCTTAGCATACTCAGCCGACTGCATTTTTATTCCGTAGACAGTGCCGCCCGCGGCATACTCCTTAAGTCCGGAGTTTACTATAACGTAAGCGGCAGTAAGTCCGAAAAGCAGCTTGCAGAGCGCTTCTATCACTTCTGAGATAGCGGTCGGGTACATGTTGCGCAGTCCCTCGTAGTAACCGCGGTAAATAGAAAGCATACTTGCGAAAAATGCCGCCGGCGCAAGCGCGTAAATAGCCGCCAAAGCGTTTTCCGGATGGCTGCTTGTGTAATTGGCATACGGCCGCGCCCCGAAAAACATTATAGAAAAAGACAAAAGCCCCAGGAACAGGAATATGCGTATGGATACCCTGTGTATCTGCCTTATGTCCCTGAAGCGCCCACGCACGTAATTTTCGGACACAAGCCTTGAAATTGTTATAGGAAACCCTGCGGTAGAAAGGCTGAAAAGCGGCGAGTAAAGTGAAAACGCGGTCGTAAAATACCCCATGCCTACAGGTGTAAGTATCCACGCGAGAGGTATTTTAAAAAGCGCGCCTATTATTTTTTCTATTATTATTGCGGCGATAAGTATAAACGCACCGTGGAGAAAACTCTGGCGCCGCACTTCCGTACGTCTTTTCTGTTCCATTAAAGCACATCCATTCAAATTAGCAGACACGGCGCCGGCTTCAGAATCATCCGCCTATGTTCACGCAAGAAACCATGCCGTATAAAAACACTACAATACTATAAATCATTATACGGTACGTTTCAAGTACATATGAAAAAAAAGGGAGTACGGCCCTCCCTTTTCAACACAATAATTCAATTTGCAGCCTTGCATTACTCCGTAAGCTTTGCGCCGCATTTGCTGCAGTATGTCGCTCCCTGCACGTTTTCGTTTCCGCAGTTTTTACATATAAGCCTTTCGCGTGCGGAAGCAAGCTGTGCGTTTACTGCGTTCAGCTGGTCGTACAGGTCGTTTATTTCGGCAGAATGCTCGCTTACGGCATTGGAAGTGTCGCTCCCGTCTTTAGCTGCCTCGTAAACGGCCCTGCCGAGTTCCTCGAATTTTCTGGAAATTTCGTTGTTTATGTCGGCAGCGTTAATACGCAGCTTGGAAACATCTACAAATTTTCCGGCTTTTTTCCCTACCACGTCCACGGCCGACTTCGCGTTTACCACAACGTCTTCAAAAAGTCCCATAACCGTCGCTCCTTCGTAATTTATTTGTTTTATTATACCACTGAAAATAAAACAAATTCAATATATATAATATTAATTTTAATTGTAAAGTTATTTGGCTGCGGCACGTACCGGCATAAAAAGCCAATAAACGTGCCGTTATTCCCCTATGAACTCACGTATAATGGAATCCGCAGGCACGGTATCTTCGTCTATCGCGTAAAAGCGCTCCACGGCCGACAGCAGCTTCGAAGCCGTGCCTGAAAAAACGCTTTCCGGCTGAACCCCTGACAGCAGTCCCGACGCCTGCCTTTTCAGCACGCACAGCTCATAAGCATGGAAAGAATTTATGGTAAAGTCCGCCCCTCCCCTGTACGGCTTTATGTTTTTATACTCACCGGCCATGACGTTGCCCCACATGGCAAGTGTCCTCTCGGGAGCTGTACCTCTGAAGTTGTAGTCGCGGACAATCCTGCGGACGAGCCTTATATCGTTCGGCCCGAGCAGCTGCGCTTTGCCGTCGGTCACGCCCTGCTTTACGCTTATGTAAATTTTATAAGCCTTAAGCCCTTTCGCGCTGTCGAGCAGCATGGGGTTAAGCGCGTGTATGCCCTCAACAATAGCTATTTCGCCGTCGTTAAGAACTATATGGCGCCTATGCGGGTACGGGGCGCGTATCTCAAAGTCGAAAACCGGCATGCTGCAGCGGCTGTTTTCGGCTAAATCACGCAGGCATTTCTTAAGTTCCGGAACATTAAGCGCTTCTATGCACTCATAGTCGCGCTGCCCGTCCGGTAGCAGCGGCGCACAGGATTCGCCGAGATAAAAATCGTCAAGCGAAATGATTACGCTGCCTATGCCCACTTTGCGCAAAGCTTTCGAAAGCAGGTGGGCGGTTGTCGTCTTGCCGCTGCTCGAAGGTCCGGCAAGCATTACGAGTTTGCAGCGTTCCCTGTCGTTTTTTATTTTCTCGGCTATATCCATAATATTTTTATGGAAAGCTTTTTCGGAATTTTCCACAAACATGCGCGGGTCGGAACGCGCCTCACGGTTTATATCATCAAGCGTATTTTCATACTCCCTGAAGTTCTTGCTGCGACTTTCCATAAAAATCAATCACCAAATCTTTCCTGCCGATTATTTCGTTAAAACGGTTTATATATTCATATGGGTATTTAAAATTAAATATCCTCTCAAGTTTTTCCGAACACGGGTCTTTAAGCTTTGTACCCGCCCCGCATCCGCAGGCTAAAATGGTCTGCTGTTCTTCCATTATAAACACGTTATACAGATTTTCAAACCCCGGCTTGCACCACCCGGTGTTTTCAAGGTTGCCGGCCATGCGGCTCTGCCTGTAGAGATAATACGGGATATAGCCTTTTTCAGGCAGCACCGAGTCGGCATACATTATCATACTGCCAGCGTCTTGCGTACCTGCGGCGGAAGCACCGCTTTTTTCCTGCGCAAGCCTTGCGGCGCGTTTCAGCGCGAGGGTGTGTACGGTTATACTTTCCGGCGACATGTCCGTTATGACGTCAACCGTGTGTTTAAAGCCTTCTTCATCGTCGCGCGGCAGCCCGGCGATTATATCCATATTTATATTGCCGAAGCCGCACCCGCGCGCAAGGCGGAACGCCGAAACTGTCTGTGCCGCCGTGTGGCGCCTGCCTATGGCCGTAAGTACATCGTCGCTCATAGTCTGCGGGTTTATGCTTATGCGCCCAACGCCCCTTGACTTCATGGCGTAAAGCTTTTCTTCAGTGACAGTGTCCGGCCTGCCCGCCTCAACCGTTACTTCCATACAGTACGACATGTCAAACGACGAGCGGACTGCATCAAGGACCTGCCCGAGTTGGCCGGCCGTCAGCACAGTCGGCGTTCCTCCGCCCACATAAACCGACAAAAGCTTGAGGCAGAGCTTTTCGGCAACTTCTCCCGTACGCTTTATCTCACTGCACAAAAGTTCCACGTAAGCGGGTATAAGCTTAAAGGTTTTATCTACAGACGACGAGACAAAAGAACAGTACGCGCACCTTGTAGGGCAAAAAGGAATTCCTATATAAAGGCTGAAAGAGTCGGGCGTCTGCAGCGCGAGTATGCCGCGCTCGTTCTCAAACACATCTGCCGCAAGCTCTGTTTTTTCTTTTGACACCAAAAGTTTCTCTTCAAAATATTTTTTTGCACCGGCTTTGCCGGCTTTTGCCATAATGCCTCCGTAAAGCTTCACGGGCCTTACGCCGGTAAGTATGCCCCACTTCGGCGTAAAGCCGCACATCTGCGTAAGTACCGAAAACAAAAGCACGCTCATACTGCGCTGCGTTTCACGGCCGTCAGCGGCTTCATCGTAAGTAAGTGCCTTTGACCGCCATTTTTTTGCACCGTCTTTTTCAACATATGCCGTAACCGAAATCCCAGTGCCGGTGTCTCTTACCCCTGTATAAACGAATGTCCCGCCGCCGCACGGCTTTGAAACAACCGTTATCTTTTCCAATGGGAAAAATACACGGCAGAGGTTTTCCATTTCATACCTGAACTCGTGGCCGTCAATACATAGAATCATCGATATTGTCTTTCATATAAGGATTGTATTCGCGTTCAAAGTCGAGGCTGCTTTCCGGGCCGTGCCCCGGATAAACCTTGAAATTTCCTTTGAGGCTTTTCAGCTTTAAAAGCGACGCCCTCATATCGGCCGCGCTGCCCGTAGGGCAGTCCACGCGGCCGCAGCACAGTTTCATAAGCGTATCGCCCGCAAAGATTGCGCCGCCTGCTACAAAGCAGCACCCGCCTGAAGTGTGCCCCGGCGTGTGGAGTACCTTTATCTGCGTTTTTCCAAGCGCGGCTGTGTCGCCGTCCTTCAGCAAAACGTCCGCCGAAAACGGCGTTACCGAAGTGCCGAAAAAAGGCCCTCCCAAATTACTTTCTCCGTCGTTTATCATGTGCTCTTCGCCGGAATAAATGTATACTTTTGCACCGGTAAGCTTTTTAACCTCGGCTACGCCTGTTATATGGTCAAAATGCCCGTGCGTCAGAAGTATCATTTTTATATTGCCTCCGCTTACGGCATCTATCAGTTCCCTGTTTACAAATCCCGGGTCTATGACAGCGCCGTCACCGGTGGCTGCATCCGTTATGACATAGCAGTTAGTCGGGAGAGGCCCTCCCTGGATACATTTTACGTCCAATGTTAATTTCCCCTTTCCAAAGCGTTTCGCCGCCGGGCAAAGTATTCCATTTTACGCGCGCCTTACGTAGGTTATGCCGTCAATATTAGAAAGGCGCTCTATAACGCTTTTTAAATGATCTATCCCGTTTACTGAAATAGTAGCGGAGATAACCGCGCTGCCATCCTTATTTTCGCGCGAGTTGAGCGAATGTATAAAAAGCCGCATATTGAAAAGCTGCTGCGTTACGTCAGCCAAAAGGCCGGAGCGGTCCTCTGCGACTATCTCGAGGGTAGCGTTGAATTTTTCTTTTATTTCGCCCTCCCAGTGCGCTTTGACCCACCTGTCCGGTTCAGGAGACTTAGAGATATCGGCCGGAACGTTTTTACACTCGCGCTTATGGATTGAAACACCGAAGCCGCGTGTGACAAAGCCTACTATCTCATCGCCCGGCAGCGGGTTGCAGCAGCGTGAAAACTTTATAAGGCAGTTGTCCATGCCGTCGACTATCACTCCGCTTCCGGCTTTTTTATGCCCCGCGGGGGCTTCCGCGGCTACCGGCGCAGGCGTTGAAGGCTCTTTGTGGGAGTTTTCCTTTATCTTAGGCAGTATCTTCCAAAGCTGTATGCCGCCGTACCCTATGGCTGCGTAAACGTCCTCTACGCTGCCGCAGTTATGCTTTGAGCCTATTTTAGCGAGCAGGTCGTCAAGCTCTTTCTCGTCTATCGCTATATTGTTGTGCCTCAGTTCACGCTGGAGTTCCGCCTTACCCTCCGCAATGTTCTCGTCGCGCTTTTCGTGTTTGAACCAAAAGCGTATTTTATTGCGCGCGCCGCTCGTTTTCACTATTTTAAGCCAGTCGCGGCTTGGGCCGCGTGCTTCTTTTGAAGTGAGCACCTCCACTATCTCGCCGGTTTTCACCTTATAGTCTATAGGCACTATGCGCTTGTCGACTTTAGCGCCGACCATACGGTTGCCCACGGCGCTGTGTATGGCGTAAGCAAAGTCTATAACAGTAGAGCCTGACGGCAGGTTTATGACGTCGCCGCGCGGCGTAAACACAAAAACGTCTTCCGGCACAAGGTCGGACTTTATAGTGCGGACTATATCGGTTGCATCCTCGCTGTCCTTTTCACTGTCAAGCATTTGGCGTATCCACGACAGCCGCTTTTCGAAGGAATCCTCCTTGTTAGAAATGCCGAGCTTGTACTTCCAGTGCGCGGCAATGCCGTACTCGGCGGTGTGGTGCATTTCCCAAGTACGTATCTGCACCTCAAACGGGAT
>ENA-UOOM01002747-UOOM01002747.1-fermentation-metagenome-genome-assembly--contig:-NODE-2747-length-13916-cov-4.279417_pt1 | contig 13916 bp, 13 predicted proteins | sample MGYA00245781_ERZ724031 | MGnify/ENA primary metagenome ERZ724031 (study PRJEB28704, sample SAMN03018317) | fermentation metagenome | biome: anthropogenic terrestrial biome; feature: soil; material... | reverse complement strand
TCCTTACCAGCGGCCCTGCACAGCGGTCGAATACAAACTGAAAAGTGGTTTTACCAATATCAAAAGCCAGTGATGAACGCTCCAAGCTATCGCTTCATTGCATACGGCTCAAACTACGGAACTGCAATCGAAGGAGCTTTAAAATTTTTGGAATGCCATACTCGTCCCTCATATGGTTATGAAATGGAAGAATTCATGCACGGACCGTTGCGAGCCGTGCACTCTGATGATATGGTTTTTTTCCTTGCAACCGAAGATGGACCTGAGAAAGAACGGATGTTTCAGTTATATGAATTCACCAAACAGCGTACTGATGCATGTGTTCTTATCCAAAGTGATACAGACGACTTCTTCGAGCCGCACAGCTTGCGATTTGCAGCTGGCAATCACCCGTTGTTTTCTGCAGTCGAATATCTGGTACCAATCCAAGTACTCAGCTCTAAAATATCCAGTTATTTGGGGTTTGACATGACTGTCCCAAGCAGTCCTTCGGTGGGAAAAGCCATGCAAACAGGCTTTACTGATTAATTCAGCTGAGGTGATTTTATGAAACAGAAAGCGGTGTTGGCTATCGATCCGGGCGGATCTAAGTTAGCCGTCGGTCTCATGGACAAGGATGGTAACTTAATAGGTCAAACTCGGCATAAATGGAGTAGTAATAACCGGAAAGAAATATTGGCACAGATGTTTACCTGTGCCAGACAGACGCTGAAAAGTCATTCCGCATACAAAATAATAGCGGCGGGTGTAACCGTGCCTGGCTTAGCTGATCCCGAAAATGGAACCTGGCTCACTTCTGCCCTGGGTGGGATACGAAATTTACCGATTGTAAAACTTATTAAAGAGAACCTGGGACTTCCAGCTCATATCGAAAACGATGGTAATGCCTGCGCCTTGGCTGAAAAATATTTTGGCGGTGGCCGCGGTTGTCAAAATTTTTTATATATAACACTGAGTACAGGTGTGGGAGGAGGACTCATTCTCAATGATAAGCTCTATACCGGGCACCGTCGTCTGGCTGGTGAGATAGGTGCGATGGTGGTAGAAAGGAATATCAATAGTGACAAGAATGGGAAACCTGGAACCTTGCAATCATACGCCTGCACTAGTGGTCTTGTTCGAGCTTATTTGGAACATGGCGGTCATCTGTTAAATGAAAGATCCCTGAATGGTGAAATATTGGCGGCCCAAGCAGATAGAGGAGAAAAAGCAGCCTTAGCTGCATTTGCCTTGCAAGGTAAATACCTTGGTTATGCTATAGCTGCAGCTGCCACCTTACTGGATATGGAAAAAGTAATTTTAGGCGGTGGACTTTCTTTGGCATTTCGATATATTCGAGATGCGTTATGGGACACCCTTGCAAAAGAAATGTATAAACTCCCCCAGGACTTTTCCGTAGAACCTACGATTCTAGGTTATTATGGTGGTTTAGTAGCTGCAGGAACCATAGCACTATTAGGTGCAGAGATAATATGATGGCTTTTTATACCTTAATTGATTTGCCAGCGAAGATTTTGAATTTTTTGTAATGTAATGACAAATATTAAGTAAAATATAGGAGCGAATGTCTCATGCAAAAACAATACGCAATAGGTGTAGATGTAGGCGGTACCAAGGTTCGCTTTTCTCTTGTTACCGGTAACGGTGTCATTCACGAAACTCGCACTTACCCCTCGGTGCGGGGCAATCTTAAAGAAAGAGTGAACCACACCTTATATAATTTGGAGATTTTTCTGCGGGACTGCCCCGCAGCTAAAGAAGCAATTGGCGTAGGCTTTGGCATCAAAGGTTTTGTTGATTCCGAGACTATGTTCTGGGCTGATCGCTATCCACCCAAAGAAAGCTATAATGTGCGGGATATGGTATACCAAAAGCACAATCTTGCCTGTGTATTGGACAATGATGTTACAGCCGCCACTGTAGCTGAAATGCGTATTGGCGCGGGTAGGATTCATCGTTATTTTACATATGTCAACCTGGGTACTGGGCTTGCCGTAGGCGTGGTGGATGATGGGCGTCTTATCCGGGGTAAGAACAACAATATGGGAGAATGCGGATGCAATTTTACCCCCCGACGAGACACCCCCGATGAGTTGTTTGAGTTGGAAGATGTAGTTTCCGGTCTGGGGATGGAGCAAGAGTTGAAACGCCTGGTCTCATTTTACCCTGGAAGTTCGCTGGCCAGGACTTTTATACAAAAAGGGCGAGTGCTTTCCAATGATATCGCCAGAGCCTACTCAGATGGATCCGATGAATTGGCTGAGGCAGTTATGAACAATTTTGTTCATTATTTGACCTTGTACATAATTAACCACGAGTTTACTTTCAATTCTCAACACTATGTTTTTGGCGGCGGGGTTATGAAAGACGCCTGGATACTGGAACTTGTAGAGAAAGAAGTGGTGCGCCTATCTGACTTAAAAGGTTACCATTGGACAGGTACATTGGAAACCACTGGTCTTGGCGTAGATGAGGTTGGCGTTTTAGGTGCAGCTAGCATTGTTTTTCAAGCAGCTGAAGAAGGACGATTATAATTAAACAGAATATCGTTTTTAACATATTACTGAATATAGAAGAAAAGGGAGAAAAATTAAATGAGTCAAAATGAGAATCAAATCAGGAACGACGCCTTGCGGAATCTGATGTTATCAGCCAGTAAGCGCAGTACATGGGAGAAAACACTTCAATTGACTGATAAAAGCCTGGCAGACCTATTGGGGCAACCCGATTTTAATGGTATTGAGCGTGTATTCTTTACCGGGCATGGCACTTCATATGCTACTGCAATGTGCGCTGCCTCTTTCATGAGTCATATAGGAGCCATTGAAGCCTCTGCTGTTACCGCATTTCAGCTGGGTCAATACACCCTGGATCACATCTTCAACCCCGGTAAAACACTGGTTGTCGGCATCAGTTGCGGTGGAAACACCCAAAGTGTTGTAAATGCATTGGAGGCTGCTAAAAATCTGGGCTGTAAAACGCTGGCCATGTCAGGCGAAGGCGATGATCTCGAAATTGTTAAGCCAGCGGGATGGCGAATCGTTACCGACTGCCACATTGAACAGCGTATAAATGCAAAAGCCTACTCAATATCGCATCTTTTTTTAATGGTCGGAGCCTACAAACTATCAATTGCTTTAGGTCGGCAAATGCGCAAGTTAGACGATAACATGGTTAAATACTGGAACGAGCAATTGGATAAAATGATAGATACCCTAAAAGTTCTGCCCAAATTATTCACCGATATGAATGTTATAGCCCGTGATATTGATAAGCATGGCTACGATAGCTTTGCCGTTCTGGGCACCGGTCCCAACTTGGGCACAGCTCAAGAGGCGGCTCTTAAAATTTGTGAATTCTGCTGGGCGTTTTGTGCAGCCGAAGAGATGGAAGACTTTGTGCATGGACGTTTCCGTGAAGTAAATGACAATGTAGCCCTCTTTGTTCTCAGCCCTGCCGGTCTTGGCATGAAAAAGGCACTCGAAATAGCCAATGTCTGTGATTTGGCTGAATTAGGTTGTGTTTTTTGTACTGACGAAGTATCTGATGAATTGAATAAACAGGTTAATCATCTGGTTACGATGCCCAAATTGGAGAATGAGTATCTCTCCCCTTTCCTTTACATCTTCCCTGCATGGTTTTTTGGGTACCACATCATGGCCAATCGCGGTGGTAAGGTAGGTGAAAGTCGGTTTATGTATCGTGGTGGATTTATCGGTAGAGAAGCTCGCCCTGAGAGATAATATGATAATCCCCCCAAAATTATAGGAGGTAAATATGCCTTGTTGAAATTCGTAACGCCCCGCGAGGCGGTATCCTGTATTAAGAACGGGGATCATGTATGGAGTAACGCATTTCTCGCTCTCGCAAACCCGATTGAACTGCAAAGCGCAATCGGTGAGCGGGTGCGAGAAACCGGCGAACCCCGAAATTTGACCTTCTGCTGTTCCTCCGGGTTCGGCGATTGGAAAGAAGGAACTCCAAATGAGGAATTTATTCGGAGGGGTGCAGTCAAGTCGGTTGTATTAGGGCATTATTCCTAAACATTGGAAACTTCTCAGATGGTGCTGGATGGAAAACTTGAGGGATACAACCTGCCTCTTGGTGTCATGTCAAAAATGGTTGGGCTGCCGCTTTGCCGTGGTGGGACCGTTATTGCTCAGGTTGAAAAAATCATCGAGGGTCACCAGCGCCCTTGGGAATGTCATAGTTCCTTCCACATTGGATTTGCAGCGAAATATTTTAAAACTACTTCCATTTGATATTATAATTCCACATCAATTCAAGGTTAATAGATTTTAAAACTGAGATTCCGCATGTAAAAATTAGTAAATAGCATTTATCTTTTTAGTATAATATTAGGTTTAAAACCAATCCAACTAAGCAACTTAAATATGATTGGTGATGCTTGATATAATTTTGTTAGCGGACAAAATGTTACAAAACAAATTCAAAGGAAATTTTTTATGTCTATTCTATCACAAATGTGTATACTGCGTGGCATGTTTTCACGCTGACAAGTCTCGAGAAAAGGCAGCGGAGCTTAAAGCGTTAGTCAATCTCGATCTATAAATTAATTCTCTATAAGGAGCTATTGCATGATATTACTTGACGGAAAATCTCTTACAATAGAACAGGTGATTGCAGCAGCAAAACGCGGCGAACGGGTGGAAATCGACTCGAGCGCTTACGGACGCATCGATCGTGCTCGGGAGTACGTTGAGCGAAAGCTTGATGAAGGCGCAGCGGTCTATGGTCTGACGACAGGCTTTGGCAAGTTCTCGGATACCTATATTTCGTGCGATGATACGGCAGTGCTGCAACGTAACTTAATCAAATCCCATGCCTGCGCGATGGGTGAACCACTCTCGGAGGAGGTCGTGCGCGCGGTGATGCTGCTTCGAGCAAATGCCCTTTGCCGCGGTAACTCAGGTATACGTCGCAGCACTATCGAAACACTGCTCGCTATGCTCAACTGCGGCGTACATCCCCTCATCCCCGAAAAAGGGAGCCTGGGAGCCAGTGGTGACCTGGCGCCTCTTGCACACATGGTGCTTGTATTGATGGGCGAGGGAGAGGCATTTTATAAAGGTGAGCGGCTTTCAGGTGATGAGGCAATGCGCCGCGCCGGTATCACACCTGTAGAGCTTGCGGCAAAGGAAGGGCTTGCTCTAATCAATGGCACGCAGGTGATGACCGCAATAGGCTGTCTTACCTCATATGATGCAAAAGAGCTTTGCTTAACTGCTGATATTGCTGCAGCGCTTTCTATCGAAGCCCTGCTGGGAATTAAAAAGGCCTTTGATCCCAAGGTGCACGAACTACGTCTCCATTCAGGGCAAAAAGTTTGCGCCGCGAACCTTCTAAGGCTTCTTGAAGGAAGCGCTCTCGCACAAGACTTTCAACCTGGCAGAGTGCAGGATTCGTACAGCCTTCGCTGTGCGCCACAGGTACATGGTGCTTGCAGGGACGCCCTTGAGTATGTGCTTGCGGCAGTTAGACGCGAACTCAACACCGTAACAGATAATCCGCTCATCTTTCCCGATGAAGATGAGGTGATTTCCGGGGGCAACTTCCATGGGGAACCCATGGCACTCGCCTTCGACTTCCTTGGCATCGCCTTGGCAGAAATCGCGAACATAAGCGAACGGCGCACGGAACGCCTTGTAAACCCTGCCCTTTCAAACGGGCTGCCGGCATTTCTAACGGTACATGGCGGGCTTAACTCCGGCTATATGATAGTCCAGTACGCAGCAGCAAGCATGGTCAGTGAAAATAAAGTTCTTGCGCATCCCGCAAGCGTGGACTCCATACCATCATCCGCGAATCAAGAGGATCATGTAAGCATGGGCACCACCGCGGCGCGCAAGGCCGCACAAATACTTGATAATGCACGCAAGGTCGTTGCCATTGAGCTCATGAGTGCCTGTCAGGCGCTTTACTTTCGAGGGGAAGAAAAGCTAGCAATTGCTACTAAATCGGTATATGATACAGTAAGAAAGATCGTTCCGCCCATCAACGAGGATGTTATTATGTATCCGTACCTGAATGCGGCGGAAATGCTTGTAACATCGGGCAAGGTAAACTCCGCAGCGCGGAGCGCATGCCCTGGCTTACTTTAAAAGGGGAAGAATATGAATAATTCATTTATAAATGGTGCAATGAAGATAAAGATTGACGCAGCACTGCCCCAGTATCCTTCATTCGTTCCCGGCATACGCCGTGCTCCGGACAGAGGTTTTCGATTGACAAAGGCGCAGGCTGAGATCGCACTTAAAAATGCGCTGCGCTATGTGCCGGAAGAGCTTCACACAACCCTCGCCCCTGAGTTCATGCATGAGCTGGTGACATATGGGAGAATATACGCATACCGTTACCGCCCGCAAGGACGGATTTACGGCAAACCTATTGATGAATACAAGAGCAACTGCATCGAAGGCAAGGCTTTTCAACTGATGATAGACAATAACCTGGATTTTGATATCGCCCTTTATCCGTATGAGCTTGTAACCTATGGTGAAACCGGTTCAGTATGTCAGAATTGGTTGCAGTACAGGCTCATTAAGAAATATCTTGAAAATCTTACATGCAATCAGACCCTCGTCCTGCTCTCCGGGCATCCCCTTGGATTGTTCCCCTCCCGCCCGGATGCACCGCGGGTTATCCTGACAAACGCCTTGATGGTCGGCATGTTCGATAACCCGAAAGACTGGGAAATTGCTGAGGAAATGGGTGTTGCCAACTACGGTCAGATGACAGCAGGCGGCTGGATGTACATAGGTCCGCAGGGAATCGTGCACGGTACATTCAACACCATACTCGGCGCAGGAAGAAAATTCCTCGGTATTTCCGAAACAGATGATCTTCGCGGACATACATTCGTGTCATCGGGTCTTGGGGGCATGAGCGGCGCACAGCCAAAAGCAGCTTCTATCGCCAATGCCGTGGGCATATTCGCGGAGGTGGATTTAAGCCGCATCCAAACAAGGCTGGACCAAGGCTGGGTTGAGCGCATTAGCAGCGACCTTCCCGAGGTGTTCGAAATCGCTGAAGAATATGTGAGAGCTGAGAAAAGCGTCACCATTGCTTATCATGGCAACATTGTTGACCTTCTGGAGTATGCGATAAACAACGATATTAATATCGATCTGCTTTCTGACCAGACCTCTTGCCATAATGCCTATGAGGGCGGATACTGCCCGGCAGGACTTACGTTTGAAGAGCGAACCGATATGCTCCATACCGATCGCACAGAGTTTAAACGCCGTGTAGACATCAGCCTCCACCGCCATTTCGAGGCGATTTTAGAGTTAACCAGACGGGGAACGTATTTCTTTGACTACGGCAACTCCTTCATGAAGGCAGTGTATGATAGCGGCGTAAGTGAAATCAGCAAAAATGGTGTCGACGAGAAGGATGGATTTATATTTCCTTCGTATGTGGAGGATATCATGGGTCCTGAGCTCTTCGATTACGGCTACGGTCCTTTCCGCTGGGTTTGCCTTTCAGGGAAGCAGGAGGATCTCGATGCAACGGATCTCGCTGCCATGGAATGTATAGACCCCGAGCGCTGTTTTCAGGACAGAGACAACTGGGTCTGGATACGGGATGCCAAAAAGAACAATTTGGTTGTTGGTACAAAGGCGCGCATACTCTATCAGGACGCAGAGGGCAGGACGCGTATCGCGCTGCGCTTTAACGAGCTTGTGCGTCAAGGGAAAATTGGACCTGTTATGCTTGGACGCGACCATCACGACGTATCCGGCACAGACTCGCCTTTCCGTGAAACTTCGAATATCAAGGACGGTTCCAACGTCATGGCGGATATGGCGGTACAATGTTTTGCGGGCAACGCTGCGCGGGGTATGAGTCTTTGCGCGCTGCATAATGGCGGCGGCGTAGGTATTGGCAAGGCAATAAACGGCGGCTTCGGTCTTGTGCTTGACGGGAGTGCGCGGGTAGATGAAATCATACGCTCCGCCATGATGTGGGATGTTATGGGCGGTGTTGCCAGGCGAAGCTGGGCGCGCAATCCGAACAGTGTTTCAATAGCTGCAAACTACAACAAAAAGCACGAGGGAAGGGCACAGATCACTTTGCCCTATTTCGCAGACGATACTCTTATTGAAAAGACAGTCAATGAAAGGATGAAATGACAAATGGAACGAATTGTCGAATGTGTCCCCAATATCAGCGAGGGCAGGAATCGCGACATCATAGAAGCAGTGGTGGACGAGGTGCGCACAAGTGCAAACGTCACCTTGCTCGGCTGCGAGAGTGACAGCAGCCACAATCGCTCTGTCATTAGCTATATGGGCGAGCCGGAGGCTGTGGTCGAAGCAGCAGTGAAACTGGCAAAAAAGGCTGCCGAGCTTATCGATTTAACCAAGCACGAGGGTGCACATCCTCGTATGGGCGCGGTGGATGTCATACCCTTGATTCCGATTCGCGGCATTACGAAGGAAGAAACAGTGGAGCTTACGAAAAAGCTTGCCAAGCGCATATCTGAAGAAGCGGACATTCCCGTTTTCCTTTATGAGGATTCCGCGTCAGCACCGCATCGTGTGAACCTTGCGAAAGTGCGCAGGGGTCAATTCGAAGGCATGGCGGAGAAGGTGCAAAAACCCAAGTGGGAGCCTGACTTTGGTGGCAGGCGCATCCATCATACGGCAGGAGTGGTTGCAGTTGGCTGCAGAATGCCCCTTATTGCGTTTAACATCAACCTTTCAACGGATGATGTTTCCATCGCCTCTGAAATCGCCAAGATTATTCGCCGCTCCTCAGGCGGCCTCGACTGTGTGAAGGCTATGGGCTTGCTGCTTGAAGACAGGAACATTGCTCAGGTATCCATCAACATGACGGACTTTAGCCGCACACCGCTTTATCGCGTGCTAGAGCTTGTGAGAGCCGAAGCGAAGCGTTGGGGTGTTACAGTCGTTGGAACGGAGATTGTCGGTCTCACGCCTATGCGCGCTCTCGTGGATAGTGCGGAATACTATCTGCAAATAGAAAATTTCAGTGCGGATGAGCAGATTTTGGAGAATCACATTGTCTAGATCAATCCTCATAAAAAACATCGGTCTTCTGCAGACGCCGCAAGGTAAGATATCTCTTCGCGGGGCGGCGCAGGGACAGAACAAAAAATTCAAGGATGCAGCTGTTTTTATAGAAGCTGGCATAATCCGCGCCATTACCGAAAACGGCGAATTGCCTGACTATCCCGAAGATACTGAGATCGTTGACGCTCAGGGAAGATTTGTGACTCCCGGGCTTACAGATGCACATACACACCTGGTTTTCGGAGGATGGCGGCAGCATGAGGTTCCCTTAAAGCTACGAGGTGCGGACTATCTTGATATCCTTGCGGCAGGCGGAGGCATACTCTCCACCGTGGAAGCTACGCGGCAAGCCACCGAGGATGAGCTTTACCAAAAAAGCTTTGCTTTCCTTGACGAAGTGCTCGCTCAGGGCGTGACTTGCGTGGAGATAAAGAGTGGATACGGGCTTGAAACAGCAAGCGAATTAAAGCAGCTTCGCGTGGTTCAGCGCTTACAGGAAACCCACAGCATCGAGGTGATCCCAACTTTCCTCGGCGCACATGCTGTACCTCGCGAATATGCGGATAGGACGGATGAATACGTAAAGCTGGTGTGCCATGAGATGATTCCCGCCACAGCGAAGGAGGAGCTTGCCGAATTTTGCGATGTATTCTGTGAAAAAGGCGTGTTTAATGCCGAGCAGTCCCGCGAAGTGCTCATGTGCGCCATGCGTCATGGTATGAAGGCAAAAATACACGCGGATGAAATCGAGGAAATTGGTGGAACCCAGCTTGCAGGTGAGCTTCCTGCCATTAGTGCGGAACATCTTATTGCCACGGGTGAAAATGGGATGGAGGATTTGTCCGCCGGCGGCACCACAGCGGTACTTTTACCAGGAACGAGTCTGTATCTCAATAAGGACTTTGCAAATGCACGCAACATGATAGCCCATGACATCCCTGTTGCTGTTGCAACGGACTTCAACCCCGGTTCATGCCCGTCCCTCAATATCGGGCTTTGCATGATGCTTGCGTACATTAAGTACCGTATGACGCCTGAGGAAATCTTAACCGCTGTCACTCTTAACGCTGCTTGCGCTGTAGGTCGCGGGGAAATCTTAGGCTCACTCGAGGTCGGTAAGCGCGGCGCTCTCGTCATCTGGGACGCACCCGACATGGAAACACTTTGCTACCGCTTCGGCTCAAACTTTGTAAATACCGTAATATTAACATGACTAAACCTGATTGATAAGGAGAAAACATATGAAGCTCATCGAAATGACTGTATCAGAATATCTCGCCAGTGTTGCGTCTGACGCACCAGCACCGGGTGGTGGAAGCACCGCGGCACTCTGTGGTGCGCAAGGGAGTGGTCTTGCCGCGATGGTTGCCAAACTTACCATTGGTAAGAAGAAATATCATGACGATCAGGAATTGTGTATTCGCGTCGCCAGCGATGCGGAAATTCTAGCCAAGACCCTCGAGGCGCAGATTGATAAAGACACCGAAGCGTATAAGCTCATCGCCGCTGCGTACAAACTCCCCAGAAAAACGGAAGAGGAGAAGGCTTTGCGGAAAAAAGCCATAGCTGATGCTACCCTCGTCGCGACTGAAGTTCCCTTCGAAACGATGCGCATGGCGCAGCAGGGGCTGGTATTGGTATCCTCACTGGTGGGACATTCAAATGTCAACTGTGCGAGCGATCTAGGTGTCGCCGCGCTGAATCTTACTGCAGCAATGCGCGGCGCATGGATGAACGTGATGATTAATGTTTCGGGCGTAACTGACGAAGTGCGAAAAGAAGAATTCCTCAAACAAGGCGAACATATGTTCAAGGAATGCGAAACGATCGGAAAGGAAACCTATGCGGCTCTGCTCGCTTCCATTGGAGGATAAGGAAGAAATCACCAGCAACTAATTGATCGAGTTTGTGGTTCAGCCCCGCAATCTAGGTGAGACAGTTGATTTAGAGAAAGAACACACTGAGAAATCAGATAAAATAAGGGGTGGGGGATTTGAAAAATATAAAGAACAAAATGGATGTTAACAAAATAATCGGCAATATTGGCTTAATACCTGTAGTGGCTTTTGACAATGCTTCAGATGCTGTGGATACGGCAGCTGCATTAACCGAAGGCGGAATCGACGTAATGGAGATTACACTGCGTACCTCAGCCGGAATCGAGTCAATCAATCGAGTGGCAGATGCATTTCCGGATATGCTTGTCGGTGCAGGAACCGTAAGAAGTGTCGAACAGGCAGCTCAGGCAAAAGATGCAGGTGCTGTATTTATAGTTTCACCGGGTTTTGATGAAAAGGTGGTTGAATGGTGTATTGAAAAAGATATTCTGGTGACACCCGGCTGTGTTACACCAACTGAGATAGAAAAAGCGCAGTCATACGGTCTGTCTACACTAAAATATTTCCCTGCCAATGTATATGGAGGGGTTGACGGGCTCAAAGCGCTTAATGGTCCCTATAAGGATATTAAATTCATACCAACCGGCGGTATCAGTTTGTCCAATTTATCAGATTTTGTGGATAAAGATTATATTCATGCTGTCGGAGGCGGATTCCTCTGCAAAACTGCAGACATTGCATCGAAGAAGTTCAGCGGGATTACAGAAACAGCCAAACAGGCAATTCAGGTATTGTTGGGTTTTGAACTTGCTTATATAGGCTTGAATGCTCCAGCTTCTGCTGCAGAAAAATTAAGCTCTGCCTTTGGATTTGAAATCAAAGAAGGAGACAGCAGCTATATGGTTGGAAACGCAATAGAGGTAGTAAAAGACAATTACAGGGGTAAAAATGGTCATATTGCATTTAGGACTAACAATATAAACCGTGCTGTTTATTATTTGGGAAAAAGAGGATTCGAGGTAGACCATAACACTGATAAACATAAGAACGGAAAACTCATTGCCATTTATTTAAAAGATGATTACAATGGTTTTGCCGTTCATTTATTGCAAAAATAAGGGGGATTACTATGAAAAAGGTAATGACATTTGGGGAGATCATGCTTAGGCTCAAATCTCCTGAGAGAGAAAGGCTTCTGCAGTCGGCCAGGTTTGAAGCAACTTTTGGGGGAGGCGAGGCCAATGTGGCAGTGTCCTTGGCGAATTACGGAGTAGATGCATCCTTTTTCACGGTGCTTCCAAAGAACGATATTGGGGAAGCTTGTATCCGGGAACTAAGAAAATTTAATGTGGATGTCTCTAAAATTATTCGAACAGACGGCAGGATGGGAATCTATTATTTGGAAAGCGGAGCCAATCAACGGGCTTCCAAAGTAATATATGATCGAACAGACTCGACAATGGCGAAATCCAGTCTTGAGGGCGTGGATTTGTATGAAATTTTACAGGAAATAGACTGGCTGCATGTTACTGGGATTACGCCAGCCATAAGTGAAGCTGCTGCGGATGCAACCCTCAAAATGGTTAAAACGGCAAGGAAAATGGGCATTATTATATCAATAGACCTGAATTACAGGAAGAACCTCTGGAAATATGGAAAAAGTGCTCAGGAAGTAATGGATACTATCGTAAAATACGTAGATGTTATTGTAGCAAATGAAGAAGACTGTCAAAAGTCATTGGGAATTGAAATTGATTCGGATGTAACCAGCGGCGATCTTGATATTCAAAAATACGAGCAATTAGCAAAAAAGGTAGTCAGTAAATATGATAATGTGAAAGTTATTGCCATAACACTCAGGGAGAGTGAAAGCGCAGATATAAACGGTTGGTCTGCCTGCTTGTATGACGGGGAATCTTTTTATGTAAGCAGGAAATATGCCATTCAGGATATCGTTGACCGGGTAGGCGGCGGTGATTCCTTTGCTGCCGGTCTCATTTATGGCTTGCTGAACTATGAGGATGCCAGTGAAGCTCTTGAATACGCAGTGGCTGCCAGCTGTCTGAAACATTCAATTTTAGGAGACTTCAACCTGGTTACCTGTGAGGAAGTAGAAAGATTAAAAGGCGGCGACGTTTCCGGAAGAGTGCAGAGATAAGCATGTTGAATTAGAAATCATTATTGATCAAATACTACATGATTTGGGAGGAGTAATATGCGCGAAGAAGAAAAGATATTAGCCGGTGTTCTGTTTTCACCCGGAGATCCGGAATTAAGGCAGATAAAGCTTAGAACACACAACCTGTGTACCGAATTCAACCGCACCTTTGAAGACGAAACTGAAAAAAGGCAGGATTTAATTACAAAAATCTTCAATGAATTTGGCGAGAATGGCTTCGTTCAAGGCCCCATGTATATTCATTATGGAACTCATACGAAGATAGGAACCCACTTTTTTGGCAACTTCAATCTGACAATTCAAGATGATACTTGGGTAACTATTGGAGATCATTGTGATTTTGGGCCCAATGTTACAATAGTTACACCCATTCACCCAATGCTTCCAGACGAACGTTTAAGAATGCTGGATAAGGGTGGGGTAGAACGTCGTATGTGTTATGCGAAGCCAGTTAAAATAGGAAGTTACTGCTGGTTCGGTGCTAATGTTGTTGTTTGCCCAGGTGTAACAATTGGAGATAATTGTGTTATAGGAGCAGGCAGCATCGTAGTAAAAGACATTCCCAGCAACAGTTTTGCTGCAGGCAACCCCTGCAAGGTGATTCGTGAAATTACTGAAGCGGACAGTATGGTTCATAAGCCCGAAGTTTTAAGTGATAATAAGGTAATAAAATAAATATATATCGATGTACAAGATACTGATAGCAGTTATTGAAGTGCGTGATTTACTTGAACTATTAGCTGTATCTTCTATATACGACACCATGTTGTTTTGCATGGTGTCGTTTTTTATTGTTGACAACAAATAAACCAGATCGGAAGAGCACACGACTGAACTCCA
>ENA-UOOM01002745-UOOM01002745.1-fermentation-metagenome-genome-assembly--contig:-NODE-2745-length-13923-cov-4.929550_pt1 | contig 13923 bp, 13 predicted proteins | sample MGYA00245781_ERZ724031 | MGnify/ENA primary metagenome ERZ724031 (study PRJEB28704, sample SAMN03018317) | fermentation metagenome | biome: anthropogenic terrestrial biome; feature: soil; material... | reverse complement strand
AGTCCCGACAGTACCGAGACCTAACAATCCTATCTTCACGTCAACACCACCTAAATATTTTATGTTTTTATTTCGAAAACACTTGTTTTTATTTTAGAAACATTTTATCATAGACAATAGAATAAAACAATAATATTTTTGGAGGTTAATATGAACATTTCTTATAAAAGTACTCGTTCAGACAAAACAATGACAGCTTCTCAGGCCATACTAAAAGGTATATCCGATGAAGGTGGACTATTCGTACCAACTGTTTTTCCTCAAATGGACCTAAAAAGTTTAGTCCATAAATCTTATAAAGAAATTTGTTACTCTATTCTCTCTAAATATCTTCCTGAATTTGATGAAGATTATTTAAAAGACATTATAGGTAAAGCTTATGATAAGTTTTCAGTGCCCCAAGTAGCTCCTGTGGTGAGCCTCGGCAATCACCATATTTTAGAATTATTTCACGGTCCTACTTTAGCCTTTAAAGATGTGGCACTAAGCATATTGCCTTACCTTATTCAAGTTTCAGCAACACTACAAAATGTAGAAGATGAAATTGTCATTTTAACAGCTACTTCTGGTGATACTGGTAAAGCAGCTTTAGAAGGATTTGCAAATGTAGAAAACACAAAAATCATTGTCTTTTACCCTTCAGAAGGGGTAAGCAATATCCAGAAAAAGCAAATGACGTCTCAAGTAGGAAACAATGTTTATGTATTAGGGATTGAAGGTAATTTTGACGATGCGCAAAATGGCGTAAAATCAATATTTAATAATAAAGAGTTTAAAGAAAAACTAAAATCAGAGAAGATTATATTGTCATCTGCAAATTCCATTAATATTGGTAGACTTCTTCCTCAAGTGGTTTATTATTTTAGCTCCTATATGGAATTAGTTCAAAAAGGCGCTATCGCATTAAACGATTCCGTCAACTTTACTGTTCCTACAGGTAATTTTGGCGATATTTTAGCTGGATATTATGCAAAGAAAATGGGACTACCTATTCACAAACTACTTTGCGCCTCTAATTCTAACAATGTCCTCCACGATTTCTTTAAAACAGGAACCTACAATAAAAACAGAGACTTCATTAAGACCATCTCTCCATCAATGGATATATTGATCTCTAGTAATTTTGAACGAATGTTGTACCACGCTAGTAATAATGATCAAGAACTTATCGTCAATTTAATGAAGGAATTAAATACCAAGGGCAGCTATACTGTTCCCGAAGAGATGAAATCTGTTATTTCAGAGCTCTTTTATAGCTCTTACTCTGACGAAGAATCTACAAAAAAGGTCATAGGTCAAGTTTATGAAGAATACAATTATGTCTTAGATCCTCATACAGCGGTAGCCTACAAAGTATGTGAAGACTATGTGAAGAATACATCTGATGAAAGGACAAATATTATACTGTCAACAGCCAGCCCTTTTAAATTCCCAGAAGCAGTATATGAGTCCATCTTTAAAAATAGCGATTTAGAAGTATATGAATTGATCGATAAGTTAGCCGAAAAGACAAGTCTTACAATTCCTGAGCCAATTAAAAAATTAAAAGATTCTGCAGTTCTTCATAAAAAAGTCATTCCATCAGACAAGATGAAAGAAACTGTAGGAGAAATTTTACTTTAATGTATAAGATAAGTGTACCTGCTACTAGCGCAAATATTGGTCCAGGTTTTGATTCTTTTGGTCTGGCATTAAATTTATATAACCACTTTTTCATTGATTATGCAGATGATTTGATTTTTGAAAACTGTGAGATTGCAAACAATAAAAATAATTTAGTATATACCTCTGCCATGGCCTTATTTAATGATTATTATAAAGGGGAGCATGTTCCAAGGGGTCTATACATAAAATTTGAAACTCATATTCCCCTTAGCAGTGGATTAGGTAGTAGCGCTACTTGCATTGTAGCTGGTCTCATAGGAGCCAATCTACTCCTTGGTCAGCCCTACAGCACAGAAAAGCTCCTAGAAATGGCTGTAGGTATCGAAGGACACCCAGATAATGTAGCTCCTGCTTTTTTTGGAGGATTAAATATTTCTACCACGTCTAGAAACCGTATTTTTCACAAAAAAGTTCGAGTTTCTGATCGTTACAGTTTTTATGTACTCATTCCCGACTTTACATTGCCTACGAGCCAATCTAGAGTTGTATTACCTGAGCAAGTCCCATTTAAAGATGCTGCCACTAATATTGCCAATGCATCCTTAATGGTGCTTTCTCTAATGGATGGAGATAAGGATACCTTACGTCTTGTATCAAAAGATCAATTGCATGAACCTTATCGTAAGGAATTGATTCCAGGCTTTGACTTTATCAAGGAAAAAGTATTAGGTAACGGTGGCCTTAGCTGTTTTTTAAGTGGTGCGGGACCAAGCCTTCTCTGCATTGTAGAAAATACTGAACAATTCCAAAGAAATATACCAGCTGTTTTAGGTGGATTAAAATCAAAATGGATGATTCAACAAGTAGATATTGACTATAATGGCGCAAAATGGACTCAAGTATGATGACAAAGTGCCTGTGGCACTTTGCCATCAGCAGTGATCTAAGGTCAAATCTCATAGGTCAACGGTGCAACTTTTGCATATAGGGATGACCTAAATAGTAGTTAATTCAAAAAGTACAACTTCATATTCAATTAAAAGATCTACGGATTATCTGGATTAAGGTGATGTAAAATGATAACAAAATATCTAATCATAAGCAAAGAAATACTTCCTGATTATTTTGATAAAGTAATTGAGGCTAAAAAGCTTATAGACAGTAATCAAGTAAAAGGTGTAAGTGAAGCTGTAAAAAAAGTTGGCATAAGTAGAAGTACTTATTACAAGTATAAAGACTATATCTTCGTCCCTTCAAATCAATTAGGAGGTCGAAAAGCAACCTTATCTCTTGTATTAGAGCACCATAAAGGAGTACTCTCTAATATTTTAAATATTATTGCAGATAAAAACGGAAACATCCTGACAATCAATCAAGATATTCCTATAAATGACAATGCCATCGTATCCATTACTTTAGATATACTAGACTTATCCATAACCCTTCAACGCCTCATTGAAACTCTTACTGAATTAAAAGGGGTAGCTTCAGCAAAGCTTATAGCCATAGAGTGATAATAGTAACCAGCGATCAGCACTATAGCCACCTTATAAGACCCAAGAGGAATGCTTTAAACTGATTGCTGCCCCCCAAAGGAATGCACATGAGAAAAAAATTAACCTAGAGAAATACTTATGACCTAGCTCATGCATAATTTCTTCAATACTTCAAACAATACTATAAAGTTTTGAGAAATGGAGGGGTTATTTTGGTTCGAAAAAATATTGGCTTTATTGACGCTTATGCTCGACTTTCCTGTGGGCTTACTATGTTTGGCATGGGGATATGCAAAAAATCAAAGTTTATGATTACTTTAGGTGCTATGAAGACTGCAGAAGGAATTACAGGTTTCTGTCCTATGTATTATTTTATGGGAATATCTACAAAGAAAAGCGATAATATTATGGGAACTGTTCGTGAGCTAATCCGCAAATAATATTAATAGAATAAGTAAATACAATTAATTATAAAGATAGATTAACTATTTTAGAAGAGGGCTAAATTTTAGCCCTCTTTTGTATTTCTATTTCTGTAGTATTTTATTTTTTTGCTTTTGAGTCTATATTTTAGATTTTAAAACTATTTGATTTTAATCAATATTGTATTTGTATAATTTTAATAAATTTATAATTTTTCAAAGTATTTTTATGGTATAATATACAAAAGGAGACTACATATGGCAAGTTATAAAAAAAGTGCAGAAACAAAAAAGAAAATTTTAGATGCTAGTAAAAAACTCTTTTATGAAAAGGGTTATAAAGGAACTTCATGTAAAGAAATTTGTGAATTAGCAGATGTAAATCTTGGCCTTATACACTATCATTTTAAAACGAAAAAAAATATTGCGTCTATTATTTACGCTAATAGTTTATTAGAGGTCAAAGATTTAGTTCGGATAAAAATGAATAAAATCTACAATTATTACGAACTAAAATACGGTACAGCAGCAGAAAATTGGGTCTTTATGAGTGGCTTTCTCACCAATGAAAATTATAGGCGATTTTATTACGAAATATGTCAGGAAAATATCCTAGTAGATGAGAGAACGGATATCATCGACTTTTTCTATCGTTTACATGTTAATATTTATGATTTAGACATCTCTCCAAAAGAAGTCAAACTCATCAGAGTGTGTATTGCTGCAATCACTATGGCTCTTGTAGAAAAATATGTGGAAAACTACTTAGATTTATCCATACAAGAGCTTATAGAATACAAAATACGCAACTTATACAAATTTATGAAATTATCTGATGAGGATATTGATGATATCGTTAAAACGTCTTATGACATGTACCAAAATTTTAATATCGAATTTGGAAAACATTTTGAAATATATCAAATCAATTCATTGATAAATAAGCCATTGGTAATCTAATAATAGTTCTTCCATGCTAAATCTTTAGGTTGCTCCACTGTTTTTCTAATTCGAGTAAATCTTCTTTTGTATTGATATTTAGGAACAGATCCCAATTAGGGCTATATTCCCGGGCGATCTCTTCCTCGATATAAATACTGTTAAAGTTCTTGAGGAGTCCAAAAACCGACCTTTTTCCACTTTTTAAGTACTCCTCTATAGGACTTATTAAATTTTTTGAATAAAATCCATGAAAAGGCTCGATCCATTCCTGATTAAATACTGTAACACAGGCATCACAATATACCTGTTCCATTCTATTTTTCAAGTATTCAATATAATCGAAATTAATATAGGGCATATCACAAGCCATAACATAAGCGTATTGATTTTTAGCCATTTTTAATCCTACATGTATCCCACTTAATGGTCCAAAACCTGGTATTTCATCTTGAACAGTTCGGCAAGGTAAAGTAGAATAGTACTCCGAATTATTTGTAACAACTAAGATATCATCAAATACTGTATGTAATCTATTTATAATATATTCTACTAATGAAATATTATTGACCTTTAATCGTTGCTTATCAAAACCCATCCTATTGCTCTTCCCACCTGCTAGTAAAATAGCTGTTCCAAATTTGTTCATAAGCCTTTCCCTTCGTAAGTGTCTTAATATCTTTTCCTAATGTTTATCCTATTATAACAAGAAATTGCGTGAATGAATAGTTTTTAAACTATAAAAACGCGTAAGGTAGAAAGTGGAATGCCCAAGCGTAAAAACAGAAAGCTAAATGCAAAAGCTTGCCTATAGGCGAAAAAAAATTGAGCGGTTGTTAAACTACCATTTAACGACTGCTCAATTTTTTACGTAGAACGTACAACTTAGAAATAAGGCACCAAAGGCGCTTTATTATAAAATACCTAATAACATACCTGCTAGTGGAACCCATATTGCTACAAATGCTGCTAATACCACTTGGATAATGGCTGTAGATTTAGCCATCTCTCCCATTTTATAATACCCTGTCATATAGGTCAATAATGGAACCGTATCTAGAGGCAATAAGTAACAATTTGATACACACAATCCCAAAGTCATAATGGTAATAATTGGGCTAACCCCGATATTTGCTGCTAATCCTACTAGCGGAACTACAAGCATTGTTATAAGAGCGGGAGCCACTGGAACGACGATTAGCATTAAGAAAATCAAAATACCTATCATAAATATTATTCCAAATAGTGGAAGATTAATAGAGCTTGGCATTAATGTTTGGACAATCCAGTCACTGACACCGTTTGCTACTAAATTGTTGCCTACAGATATGATGGTACCTACTAAGAAAAAGGCAGCCCAACTTACGTCGTTTATGTATTCTGTCCAAGTAAGTATCTGTATTTTAGGCAAGAACAAGAAGACAAATCCTATTATCGCTACTAACGTTACATTGAACATTGGATACCAGGAACTTAAAATCCACAATACAAGTAAAACAATCATTAAGACTAATACATATAGTTCTTGAAAACCGATCTTATCTGGAACCTCAAGACCATTAATATAGGCTTTTATATCATCTTGGGATAATTCTACTGGTTTGTAAACCTTTAAGATAATCCGCCAAGCAATAGGCAACATGATAATTACTAAAGGAATTCCGAAAGTCATCCATTGGACAAAAGTAATTCTTATTCCTGTAGCCTGCTCTAATAAATTAATGCACATTAGGTTTAATGATGAACCAGCTGGAGTAATCATACCTCCAATCATGCTAGCAACTGGAAGACCGATCATTATGGCTTTACCTGTTTTCTTTTTAGCATCTTCATCTTTATAGATCTTTAAAAACCCTAATACTAATGGAATGAAAACAGCTGTCGTCGCCACATTTGATATCACAGATGATAAAATTGCAGAACATAGCATAATGGCAAATATAATCATGTTTACATTTTTCCCGAACATTAACATCAATTTTTTCAACAGTCGAGTGGATAGTGGTACTTTGGTAATAGCCGTTGATAGTCCAAAAGAAACTAATACAAAGTATACGATTGCATTCGTAAATCCACTTACAGCCGCAGGTATATCCGCTGCTACTTTAAACACTACCATCAACGCAATTGCGAGAAAACAAGTTACTCCTATTGGCAATGGTTCCATAATTAGTAAAACCAATACTGCCAAAAGAACGCCTATTGATCGTACTCCCGCCTCAGTTAATGTACCCTGAGCTGGTATAAAATTCATTGCGATTAAAATTGTTATTGCTAAAATAATCCCTAATAACTGGGTTTTCTTCATCTAAAACACCCCTTTTATTTTTTGTCTTATACATTTAACGTCAATTAATGTATACCAATATTGTAAATCAGCCTCCCACTTTATACTTTTATATAAGTATAATATTATACCCGACCAATAAAATCAATATATAATTTAAAAAATTATTTTTTTACAATAAAATTTTAATCTACTAGATCGTCTAGGTTTCCATTTTTCCTAATATTTTACTTGCATTATTTTTTATTTCATAGTATAATAATTCTTGTTCCGAAATACGCTTCCTTAGCTCAGTTGGCTAGAGCACCTGACTCTTAATCAGGGTGTCCTGGGTTCGAGTCCCAGAGGGAGCACCAAAAATAAAATAACTCGCATTAGTTCTTAAATCTTCGTTTAAGGACTTTTTTTATACCATGGGACTCGAACCCTGAGAGGGTTTCCAAACGATGCGAAGCAATTCAATATGCTAAATGCATATTGAATAGTGAAGAAATCTCTGAGCGAGCCTTAAGCGAGCGAGGAGGGTAGACGCGCTAGCGGATACGTCCCAGAGGGAGCACCAAAATAAAATAACTCGCATTAGTTCTTAAATCTTTGTTTAAGGACTTTTTTTATACTCACTTATTTTTAGGTACCTTATTCATAATCTCCTGAGTAGAAGTAAGCATGAGTATGGTTCCAATAATATTTACAGTAAAGGACATGTTCTTAGATTCTACGAAAAAAGATCCGATTAGAACTATGATAAATCCAATGGCTGCAGTAATAAGATGTACTCTAATCTCTTTACTTTTTAAGAATTTAATAAATTTCCCCATAATAACACCCTCTACAAATAATGTCTTATAACTTTAGAAATGCTTTTATATAGATATAAAATTATAATAATTTCTTTTATCTTTTTAGTTGAAAGGAGGATGGTTTCTAAAAGATACCATCCTCCTATTTATTTATGCATGTACAATATACTTTCAGATCATTTATTATACTGTTCGGCTATTAATCTCTTCTTGATATTCAACAACTTTTTCTCTTGTGATTTTAAATCCTATAACCAATAGTACTGCACTAACAAGAGAGAATATTGCTGGTATTAACATAAATCCATTTGTAATGGCATTTTTCAATGCATCACTTGCTTGTGCTGGATCAATATCTGGTGTAAAGTTTGCAGATGCAAGTACTGCAGAGATGATTAAACCTCTTAATAAGATAGAGACCTTTAATGGTAGATTTTGAAGACCCATAATCCAACCAGAAGCTTTTTTACCTGTTTTCCATTCGCTATAAATAACACAGTCAGCGTATAGCGCAGGGATTAAAGAGTAGTTTACACCATATGAGAACTGGCCAATACTTAATAAGATAATAACTACATAAACAGATACAGATGCCCAAAGTAACTTTGCAGCTATTAAAACTGCTGCTGTGATTACAAAGAATACAATTGCAGCTGTTCGAGTTGATAATACTTTAGAAAAGTTTTTACTTACATAAGAGCCTATTACACCTAAGATGTTGGCAATAAAAATATAAGTTGGTAATAAAGCCGGATTTTGTGCAACATATGTAAAGTAATAAACAGCGATACCACCTAAAAGGAAGTTAAATAGATATTTTGATACATCAGCAATTAATAGTATAAGTAATGGAGGATTTTGGAATAGTGACTTAACCATGTCTCCACCGCTCATTTTATCCGCTTTTTTGCTCTTTGCATTCGTATCAACACCAACTTCTTCGTATCCATCAAACATTTTAAAGTGAACGTAATACATAACAGCCATAATACAACCTAAAACAAAAGCTGTTGCCGCATATTGATTTGTTTCTCCAATTATTCCTGCAAAGAAAGATGCCATTGGAATACCTACATAAGGGAATAATACCCTAGACATATTTGCCCATGCGCCTCTTGTCGCTGTTAATTGAGCTCTGTCTTCTGGTGTTTGTGCAGCTAATGTAATTAGAGATACATTCGCAACATAAGGAATATTCCAAATCATATGACTAGCTAAGAATCCAATAATAATTGTAACCGCATTAAGTGCATTGTTTCCAAACTTCACAAATTGTAAAGCGTAGAGTATAGGCACAATCCATGGTAATGCAATTAACCAAGAGCGATATCGTCCCCATTTCATAGGTTTTGATCCATCAATAATTGCTCCATAAATCCAAGAAATCGCAGCGTCAACTCCACTAGTAATCGTTTGGATAAGTGCAGCTAAACCTAAATCAAATTGTGCAAGATTCGTTAAGAAAAATGGGAAGAAGTAGTTTTCAACACTTGTCATCAACGAAAATGCACAGTCGCCAACCCCGTAAAAGGTTTTTAATGCCTTACTTAAGGGTTTCTTTGTTTGTTTCGAGTTGTCCATAAGATACCTCCATTAAAATATATTTTAAAAAGAATTGCCAAAACATGTGCGTGCTATTTTAAGATAAATAGCTTAGATGAAATACATACTGAAAGTAAAACGTTTTCATCACATTCTTTACTTATACGTAACTTTGAATCGCCCCTCTCTTTATAAAATTTTATATATAACTAATAATATGAATTTAAGTTTATTATAATATTTATAATATAGGTTGTCAACAAAATATTACAAATTATTACGCATATTATTTTGTAATTACAGTATATTATACCATTTATGTCGAGTTAATAGTCCTTATATCCTATAATTTAATGATATTAATTTAATTAAAGGAGGATTTGACAATGCTTAGGGATCGATTCAAAGAAATTGGTTATGAAGAGTTTAAAGAAATAAAAGAAAATGGCCTATAATGTTGGCCGTGGAAGGATTGAATATTTTAGTCTAATTTTATTTTAGATAGTCAGGTGGTCAACAAAATCTATGAGTCACCATTGGTGGCAAAGGTTTTACTTACAACTTAGATACATAGAACTTACAAAAAAAAAAGCGTATTTAGGTGACTAGCCACCTAAATACGCTTTTTTAATATCATCATTTTCAATCAAGTCTTTTGCATCTCCCTGGATGACGATTTTTCCTGTTTCCAGAACATATCCTCTGTCAGCAATTTGTAAGGCTCTATTGGCATTTTGCTCTACAAGTAGAATTGTAGTTCCTGTTTTATTGATTTCTTCAATAATATTAAAGATCTCATCTACTAAAATCGGAGCAAGTCCCATAGAAGGTTCATCTAATAAAATTAGTTCTGGATGAGACATAATCGTTCGACCAATGGCCAACATCTGCTGTTCTCCACCACTAAGAGTACCAGCTAATTGTTTTATCCGCTCTTTTAACCTAGGAAATCTTTTAAATACCAACTCTAAATCTTTGCTAAACTCTGCTTTATTTGACTTTCTTGAATAAGCTCCCATTTCAAGATTTTCTAGTACAGTCATTTGGGCAAAAATTCGTCTGCCCTCTGGTACATGGCCCATACCTATAGAGACCATCTTTTGTGGGCTGACTTTTTCGATATCCTGTTCTTTAAAAAGAATCATTCCGTCAGTAGGTTTAATCATTCGAGACAAAGTTTGAAGTATGGTGGTCTTCCCCGCTCCATTGGCTCCAATTAAGGTTACAATTTCTCCCTGTTTTACGTCAAAACTTATATTTTTAATAGCGTGTATACTGCCATAGTGTACATTAAGATTTTTTACTTCTAACATCTGTTGCCCTCCTCCTACTCGCCTAAATAAGCTTTGATTACATTTGGATTGGATTTTATTTGATCTGGATCACCAACTGCAATTATTTTTCCATAATCTATTACAGTAATCTTTTCACAAATGCCCATTACTAAATTCATATCGTGTTCAATTAAGAGAATGGCAATCTTAAACTTATCTCGAATTAAGTATATAGTCTCCATGAGCTCTTTTGTTTCTTGTGGATTCATTCCAGCAGCAGGCTCATCAAGTAATAAAATCTTTGGATTGGTAGCTAAAGCTCGTGCAATCTCAAGCTTACGCTGTTTTCCATAGGGAAGATTCTTCGCTAAACTTTGCGCTGATTGCCTCATGTCAAATATATCTAAGAGCTCCATTGCATAATTATGAGCTTTCTTTTCTTCGTTCCAATAAGAGGGCAGTCGGAAGATGCCATCTATAATATTATATTTCATTTGTTTATGATAGGCTATCTTGACATTGTCTTCTACTGTAAGCTCCTTAAATAATCGAATATTTTGAAAGGTTCTAGCTGCTCCAGCTTCTACGATATCATAAGGCTGTTTTCCTACTACATTTTTACCATCTAAAACAATGCTTCCAGAAGTCGGAAGATATACACCTGTTAACATATTAAATACAGTCGTTTTACCTGCACCATTTGGCCCTATTAAACCCCTAAGTTCTCCACTTTCAATGGAGATTTCAAACCCATCTACAGCAGTAAGACCCCCGAATTTAATGGTTAAGTCTTTTACATCTAATAATGCCATTAGAGATCTCCCCCTTCTGCATCATTTTGTGCTCTTTTCTTTTCTCGTATTGCTGCCGGAATTCTTAATGCACCTGTTAAAGAGAATTCCTTTGTTCCTAAGATTCCTTGAGGTCTAAAAATCATCATAATAATCAATACGGCGGAATAAAGTAACATTCTGTACTCTGCAAAATCCCTAAGAAGTTCTGGAAGAAGTGTCAGTATAAAGGATGCTACTACTGTACCTGTAAGGCTGCCCATACCTCCTAAAATAACGATAGTAAGTATCTCTACAGATTTCATAAAACCAAAAGTAGAAGGATCTAGAAAAGCAGTGTATTGTGCATACAATCCACCTCCTACACCTGCAAAAAATGCAGAAATCGTAAATCCTAAAGCCTTAAATTTTATAGTATCAATCCCCACTGCTTCAGAAGCAATTTCATCCTCCATGATTGATTTCATAGCCCTACCATGCCTTGAACGCGTTAAGGTATACAATACTACGAGAACCACGATAGTAACCCAATAAGAGTTGTTTGAATTGACAATCTTAGGAATTCCTGTAAGACCCTGTGCTCCACCTGTAAACTTGAAATTGTTAATAGCTACTCGAATAATTTCACCAAAACCAAGGGTAATAATCGCTAGATAATCACCTTTTAACCGTAGCGCTGGCAAACCTATAAGGTAACCGATAATTGCTGTTATAATTCCTGCTACAATCAAGGAAAGTACTAACTGTATCGTTGCAGGCATTCCCATTTCATTAATAGCTATAGAAAACAATGCAGAAGCATAGGCACCTACTGCCATGAATCCAGCATGCCCTAAGGCCAATTGACCTAAATAGCCTACTGTAAGATTTAAGCTACTTGCCATTACAATATTAATAAAACATGTAACAAGTATACCTGCAAAGTATCTGCTGACTATTCCACTCGTCGTAAGTATGTTTAATAGAACAAATACAAGGATGATAGCTATTAGATTGATCACATTAGACTTCTTATTTTTGCCTGCCACAATTACACCTTCTCCCTTGTATTTTTACCTAAGATGCCTGTCGGTTTTACAGACAATACTACAATTAAAATACTAAATGCAATTGCATCAGACCAGCGACTAGATATGTAAGCTTTTGCCAATGTCTCTATAAATCCTAGTATAAATCCGCCAAGCATAGCTCCAGGCACAATTCCAATTCCTCCTAAAACAGCTGCCACAAAAGCTTTTAAACCAGGTAAAACACCTAAAGTTGGAAGAACTTGAGTATATGCTACTGCGTACAAAATCCCACCTAATGCCCCTAGTGCAGAGCCAATAGCAAATGTTATAGATATGGTTCTGTCTACATTAATACCCATTAACATAGCAGCATCCGTATCCTCAGAAACAGCTCTCATTGCCTTTCCTGCTTTTGTCTTGTTAATAAATAGGGTCAACAGAATCATAAATAGTACCGAGACAAGAAATGTAATTATAGTAATATTGCTGACTTGTAAACCTCCAATATTAATTGGTTTATTTGGAATAATCGATGGCATTACTTTTGGATCCGCTCCAAATATGAGAAGAGCTATATTTTGCAATAAATAACTCATAGCTATAGCTGTAATTAAAGCCGATATTCTTGGAGAATTTCTTAAAGGCTTGTACGCAATTCTCTCAACTGCCATACCTAATAGAGCTGTAAGGGTCATTGAAATCAGAAAAATTGCCCATACAGGGGCCCCTACTAAAGCTAGTATAAAAGCAAAATATGCACCCATCATCATAATTTCTCCATGAGCAAAGTTTATTAATTTAATAATCCCATAGACCATTGTATAACCTAAAGCAATTACTGCGTAAATACTTCCTACTTGAAGACCGTTAATTAATTGTTGAATAAATACCATGTTTACTCCTCCTTTCATTAGTGTTATTTAGCGAAACCTACTCCTTATAAAACCGTATGTTTAAAAGTGCTTCCTAAAATTCTTATGGAGTAATATGTAGAATTTTGTTTTCCATACTATTATAATACAATATTCTGAATTATAAAATTATTAATACATATTTTACCCTAGTTATAATCTTCCACTTATCTATGAATCGTTTTATCGCTAATTCATGTACATTATTATGCTAAGATAAAATGAAAACAATATGAACATATTATTACAAATATTCTGAAAGTTCAAGAACTTTAGACAAGGTGATATTTTCTAGTCTAACCGTCGAATCCTTTTCTTCATCTATGTTCATAGACTTCTTCGATACTACGACTCGAACGGACTTTTGTATCTCTCAATAAAATTTTCACCTATTAACTATGCCCATGCAGGATGAACCATAAGTAAAGGTGCCTCGAATTAGAGACACCTTTTATAGATGTATATATTATTCTACTACGATTTTTTCTAGTAATTCATGCTTCCCGTCTTTGAGTTGGATGATTGTGATATCCTTTTGAGAAACATCTCCCTTTTTATCAAAGCGGATATTACCAGTTACGCCTTTGTGCTCTGTTTCTACAAGTTTGTCTAAAATTGCTTGGCTATCTGTGCTACCTGCCGCTTTAATTGCTTCTGTTAATATATAAGCTGTATCATATCCTAATGCCGCAAATGAATTTGGCTCAGCATCGTATTTTTTTTGATAACCTGAGATAAAGTTTTGAACCACTTTATCTGAATCTGTTTTTGCAAAGTGATTTACAAAGTAATATCCTTCTACTTGTTCTGCGTAATCTTTTTCTAAGCTATCCCAGCCATCTACAC
>ENA-UOOM01002744-UOOM01002744.1-fermentation-metagenome-genome-assembly--contig:-NODE-2744-length-13927-cov-4.107050_pt1 | contig 13927 bp, 10 predicted proteins | sample MGYA00245781_ERZ724031 | MGnify/ENA primary metagenome ERZ724031 (study PRJEB28704, sample SAMN03018317) | fermentation metagenome | biome: anthropogenic terrestrial biome; feature: soil; material... | reverse complement strand
ACCCCATCGTTCTCTGCAAGCGCTACGGGGTGGACGCCCTGCGGTACTTCCTGCTGCGGGAGGTTCCCTTCGGCGCCGACGGATCGTTTTCCAACGAGGAGCTGGTCACCCGGATCAATTCGGATCTGGCCAATGATCTGGGCAATCTGCTCAGCCGGACTGTCGCCATGATTGAAAAATATTTTGACGGCAGGATTCCGGTGTGCGGGGAAGCAACGGCGCTGGACAGGGAACTGGAACAGATGGCCATGGAGGTTCCCGGGAAAGTGGAAAAGCAGATGAACGATTTCCAGTTCAGCAACGCCCTAGCGGATATCTGGAAGCTGATCGGACGGGCCAATAAATATATTGACGAAACTACCCCGTGGATTCTCGCAAAGTCGGAGGAGGACAGGCCCAGGCTCGGTACAGTATTGTATCATCTGGCGGAGATCCTTCGGATGGTATCCGTTTTGATTCAGCCCTTTATGCCCCATACTCCCGGGGAAATCCAAAAACAGCTGGGAATCCCCGGTTCCGAAGAAACCACATGGGACAGCCTGAAGGAATTTGGACATCTGAAGTCCGGTATCCGTGTGGAGAGGGGCAAGGCGATCTTCCCCCGGCTGGATCCCGCTGTGGAAATTGCGGAACTGGAGCAGATCCGGCAGAAAAATGAGGAGCGTGCGAAGGCAGCGGCATCCGGTGCGGATTCCTCCCATGGAGGGGAACCCGGCAGGAAATCCCAACGGGAGGAAAGTCCGGATGACCCGGAGTCGGGCCATCTGCCGGAGATTACCATAAAGGATTTTAAAAAACTGGATTTTCGGGTTGCCAGAGTCACCGCAGCGGAGCGGGTGGAGAAAACCAGGAAATTATTGAAACTGACTCTGGATGTGGGCGGACAGGTCCGCCAGGTGGTTTCCGGCATTGCGGAGAACTACCGGCCGGAGGATTTGCCGGGCAGACAGGTGATCCTGGTGGCCAATCTCAAGCCGGCAAAGCTGAGGGGAATACAATCGGAAGGCATGATACTGGCGGCTTCCGATGTCAGCGGAAAGCCGGTATTGGCAACGGTTTCCGAAGAAGCGCCTTCCGGATCCCGGGTGGAATAGCGGAACGAACATTTGGAAGAACAGGAGTGAGGACGGATGTTGTTTGACAGTCATGCGCATCTGGACGATGAGCAGTTTGACGGGGACCGGGATGCGTTGATCCGCAGTCTGCCGGCCAGGGGCGTTTCCTGTGTTTTGAATGCCGGCGACAGTCTGGTTTCTTCCGGGCGTGCCGTGGAACTGGCCGAAAAATATGATTTTATCTATGCGGCAGTGGGGATCCATCCTCATGGGGCGGTCCGGATGCAGGAGGAGGATCTGAAGGCTCTTGCAGAGCTGGCTAAACATCCCAAAGTGGTTGCCATCGGAGAGATCGGACTGGATTACCACTATGACAACCCGCCCCGGGATATTCAGAAGAAACGGTTTATCGATCAGCTGAAGCTTTCTTCGGAGGAGAACCTTCCCGTGATCATTCACGACAGGGAAGCCCATGGGGATACACTGGATATTCTGAAATCCCATCGGCCAGCCCGGGGAAAATGTGTGATGCACAGCTATTCGGGCAGTTGGGAAATGGCGAAGGTCCTGCTGGACATGGGCTGCTTTCTGTCTATTGGCGGGCCGGTTACCTTTAAAAACGCGGGTAAGGCGGTGGAGATCGCAGAAAAGATTCCGCTGGAATCCCTGCTGATTGAAACGGACAGCCCTTATCTTACCCCACATCCGTACCGGGGACACCGAAACGATCCGGGGATGGTGCGGCTGGTGGCAGAGCGGATTGCGCAGATCCGGGGCATGGAGTATGATGAGGTGGCTCGGATTACCCTGGAGAACGCCTGCCGGTTTTTCGGAATCCGGCCACCGGCGGAGTAGCAGGGCTGGATTTTATATCGTCCTTTCGTGCTTCCGTCTCATCGTGCCCGCCGGCGGAGCGCCGGGGACCGGGCTGCTTGCAGGGGATCGTATATCATGACAGGGGGAATGGTATGAATACTTTTGTATATGGGATCGGGAAGTCATTGTACGTCAATCTGACCAATCGATGCACCAACCGGTGTGATTTTTGTGTGCGCAGGGAAGGAGAAGGGGTAGGCGGATATCATCTCTGGCTGGATCGGGAGCCGAATGCGCAGGATGTACTGGATTTGATTCCGGATCCGTCCGTCTGGCAGGAAATCGTATTTTGCGGTTATGGGGAACCGATGCTGCGGCTGGATACGCTTCTTTCCATTGCCTCCGCCCTCCGGGAAAAGGATCCGGATTGCAAAATACGGATCAATACCAACGGGCAGGCCAATCTGCACTACGGCATCAATGTTGTCCCGCAGCTTAAGGGGCGGATCGATACCATATCGATCAGTCTGAATGCCCCGGACGCACAAAGCTACCAAAAAATGTGTCATTCCGAATTTGGCGCGGAAGCCTTTGGTGGAATGTTGGATTTTACAAGGGAATGTGTAAAACTTCTTCCGGAGGTGATTCTGTCTGTTGTTGATGTCCTGAGTCCGGAGGAGATTGAAAAGTGCAGGAAAATTGCCCGGGATACCGGCGCAGAATTCAGGGTACGTGAATTTATTGATTCTTCTGATCCGGACAGTTGATTTTCGGAACCCGAAAGCCCTTTTGGGCTTTTTTCTTTTCTGGTGTATAAAGGATTGTGCCATCTGGAATAATATAGAACGAAGTCCGGCTTTTTCCTTGCAATGTCCCTAAATGTTAAAAAGGTTTGACAAGATGTTAAAATTATATTACAATACCTGACGTCAACTCCCCTGTTTCCAAAAGAGAAGGAGGTTGAATATATGAGTTCACACCGATGGGGCTTCTGGAGCAAGTTTTTTGTCATGCTCCTGATTGCCTTGATTGTTGCCGGAGGAGCGACTGCCCAGCTGGACAATTATGTGCAGAACATTGCCAGGCACGTAACGCTGGACGATGATGGGTATCGTGTTGAGATAACCACATTTGAGAACAATGTAACGGAATTGCTGAACAGGTACGATATTACCCTTGGACCGGGCGATGAAATCACACCGGACCCTGGGACGCCGTTGCAAAAGTATACGAAGATCCGAATCACAAGAGCCATGCCTGTATGGGTAGAGGCGGACGGGGAGAAGAAGAATATTCATGTAACGGAAGGAACGGTACAGGATGTTCTGAACAAGGCAGAAGTAACGGTGCGGGAAAAGGATCAGGTAAATCATCCTCTCACGGATCCGGTAAAGCCATATGATCGGATTAAAGTGACCCGCATGGATGAAGAAATCCTCACGGAAAAGGAAGCCATTCCTTACCAGGTTCACACCAGAGAAAACAGTCAAATGGATGAAGGAGTGAGCAAGGTTGTTCAGGAAGGGAAACAGGGAGAACGACAAAGAAAAATTCAGATCACTTACCGGGATGGAGTGGAAGTTTCCCGCAATGTAGCGGGGGAAGCAGTAACGGTTTCACCGGTGGATCATATTGTGGAAAAAGGGACGAAGAAGAAACAGGTACCGAATTCCAGAGGAGACAGAACTCGTCCCTCTGCAGCTTCCGGAAAGAGCACCACTCGTTCTTCCGCAGCTTCCAAAGGAGATGCCGCCAGCTATTCCGCAGTCCGGAAAATGGTGGCCACCGCATATACCGCAGGTGGCGACGGCATTGGGATCACGGCCAGCGGCAGGACTGCCCGGCCCCATCATACCATTGCTGCGCCGCCGGATGTTCCCATTGGCACGAAAGTCTATATTCCGGAGCTGGTAAAGTTCTGTGCACAGCGCGGGATAACCATTGACGGTATCTTTACCGTGGAAGACCGGGGCGGCGGCATCAAGGGCGACAAGATTGATGTCTATATGGAAGATATCAGGATGTCGCGGATATGGGGCAGGCGGACGGTAAGCGTGCATTTTATCAAATAGCAGGAATAAAAGGCGGGCAGAGGATCCTCTGCCCGTTTTCATTGAGAAGGGGGAAGAACAATGCCATCATTGACGGCTCCCGGGGAACTGAAGGAACTTCTGGCCCGGCATGGTTTTCGTTTCAGCAAAAGCCTCGGCCAGAATTTCCTCATTGATGGGAATATATTAAATAAAATCATAGAGGGAGCCGGCATCACAGGGCAGGACAAAGTCCTGGAAATCGGCCCGGGAGTAGGTACCCTGACACAGGCACTGGCCCGGGAGGCAGAAATGGTAACAGCGGTGGAAATTGACCGCGCCCTGCTCCCGATTCTGGAGGAAACGCTGAAAGGGTTTTCCAATGTCCGTGTTCTCCGGGGGGATATCCTGAAGCTGAACCTGAATGAGCTGATCCGGGAACAGTTTCAGGGCTCTCCGTTCAAAGTGGTTGCCAACCTGCCCTACTACATCACCACTCCCATTATCATGCGTTTTCTGGAGGAGGAACAGCCTTTTGTTTCCATAACGGTTATGATCCAGAAGGAAGTGGCGGAAAGAATGGCCGCCAGGCCTGGAACCAGGGAATATGGATCCCTCAGTACGGCAGTACAGTTTTTTACCTGTCCCCGGATCCTTGCCAGGGTGCCTGCCAATTGTTTTCTTCCGTCTCCGAAAGTGGATTCGGTGGTAATATCCCTGGAGAGAAGGAAGAAGCCGGCCGTTGCGGTAAACAGCCGGGCGGATTTTTTCCGCGTCAGCCGGGCGGCGTTTTGCCAGAGGAGGAAAACACTGCTGAATTCCCTTTCCGTGTCCGGGCTTACAGATATGGACAAGAGCGCATGGAGAAAGACGCTGCAGGAACTGGGAATTGATCCGATGCGTCGTGGGGAGACCCTGACTCTGGAGGAATTGGCCGGACTGAGCAATCATATTTTTCATTAATCACGGGAAGAAGCATTTTTGCCTTTTTATTCGTTTCAGAAACCAAAAAATTATTTTGGTTTCTTTTTTTGTTTTGGCTCATATATTGGTAAGGATGAGAGCTGTAATTTGATCCATTACGAATCCGGAAAGAAGAAAGGAGAGGAATAAGTTGTTGGACAATCGTCAATATCACCGGTCCTTTATCATACTGAAAACCCAGGACAGCGGATTCAGCCTGGACGACCGGAAGGAAGCGGCCGGTTACTGCAAAATGGAGATCCGGAACAACCAGGGGAAGTTCATGCTCTATGTACAGGATATGAAACCTGCTTCGCCCCGGCAGGGCATCTACGATGTGATGCTGTTATCCAGCCGGGACGAAGTGGCGCCGGTCAAACTGACCAGCATACAGGTGCCGGACAGCGGCAGGGGAGAATATGAAATCGCATTTGATCCGGATGATGTTCGTGAAACAGGTACACCCATTGATCAGTTCCATGCATTTGCAATTGTTTATCGTCCGCTGGGGGAGGGGCATGTCCTGCAATATCCCCTGATCGGCTATTCGGACAAAAGGGTGGAGATGAACTGGTCCGGTGCGGTGACCGAAAAGCTGGAGCGTTTCTATGGGCAAAAGGCGCCTGGAAGATATGCGGGCCCTGGCCCGGAGTCAAAAGAGACGCCTCAGGAAGGCGGATTGCTGTCTGTTTCGTGGCGGACCCATGGAAAGAAGAAAGCAGCATCCGGATCGGATATCGGAACGGTATCCGATGAAAAAAATTCATCGGGCGCAAAGGAAATATCCGGTGGGGATGGACGGCAATCGGAAAGTACATATTCCGGCAGAGAAAGTCCGGAAGCCATAGCATCAGCGCACCGCGAAGCCGCACGGAAGGAAGCGGAACAGGAAAAGACCGCACGGAAGAAAGCGGAGCAGGAAGAGGCTGCACGAAAGAAAGCGGAACAGGAAGAGGCCAGTCTGGAATTCCCGCATTTTGATCCGCCGGATATCAGATATATTTACGACAGGACGGAAGAGCAGGATACCGAAACAGACCTGTCGGAAGAAAGCCTTCCGGACAAAGATATTCTGGAGGAAGATACATTGGACGGAAACGCTTCCGAAGAGGCCCCGGATGAAAATTCCTTATACGACAGGGATACGGATATAAATTCTCCGGATACGAACGGGACAGAGGAAACCGGATATGCGGAAAACGTGCCATATGACAATATAATGCAGGAACCCATGCCGCCATCCAATCCTGCCGGATCCTATCCGGAGGGAAGGTCCTATTGGGATCAGACAAAGGATTACTTCAACCAACTGTTTCAAAACAACGCAAGAGTCTGTCCCTTTGATGGTATCCCTGAAACGGAATGGGTCCGGGTGGAGAATCCGAATCCGTCGCCGTATTCCTGCTATGGGATGACAGACTATGGCGGCAACGGAGCTGCGGATCATTATCTGGTTGGCCTGGCCCGTCACAGGGGAAAGGTCCGGTATGTAATATATGGAGTGCCGGGGATATACAGTATGGTGCCTCCCCTGTCCATGCAGGGCTTTTCCGGATGGCTCCCTGTGAAAAACGGATACGGCGCAGGGTACTGGCTGCTTTATATCGACGCAATCAGCGGAAATGTTGCGTATCCTTATTAAAGGAGGAAAAAGCAAAAAAGAAAAACCGGAAAAAGGGTAGAAACAAAAATTTTATGAAATATTCCCTTTCATAATGGGCAGGGATGTGGTAAAATGAGAGAAGTAGAATTAACATATATTACTAGTTTTTACAGCGTTCGACAATAAAGGACGATTCCATGAGAAACCAGTCAAATGTTGAAGAATGTTGTTATCAAAGGAAAATTCTACGGAACTGCAATGCTGCATAACGGCATCGCCTGCATCACAGGATACCGGAGCCGGCCATTCCGTGCGGCCAGGCCTGTTGTGGTCCTTTGCTGCGGACGTAAAATCCGTTTTGCAATGCAATCAACGAATGAGGAGGAGGAGAAATGTCAACAAAGACGAGAGTGGTAGTGATCGATGACAATCCCCACATCAGAGAAATCATGGCATCCTATATCGGCATGCAGGACGACATGGAAGTGGCAGGAATGGCAGGGGATGGAATCAAAGGGGAAGAAATGATTCGAAGCACTTTGCCGGACGTCGTATTGTTGGATATGATAATGCCGCAGATGGATGGCCTCGGGGTGTTGGAGCATCTCAACCAAAGCGGTCCGGAACATCTGCCTGCCATCATCTGCCTGTCCGCCGTGGGGCAGGAGGATCTGATCCGGAAAGCCATTGAGCTGGGTGCCAGATATTACATGATCAAACCATTCGATTTTGAAATGATTCTGAACCGCATCCGGGCATTGACCGGAGAGCCGTCCCAGCAGAACCGGAAAGTATTTCCGGCTGCACCGCAGTCTCCCCGAAAAAACATTGAAGAGAAAATCACGGACATCTTTCTGACCATTGGGATTCCTGCCCACATCAAAGGATACCATTTTCTGAGGGAAGCAATCAGAATGGTTGTGGAGGATAACGATGTCATCAATCGGATCACCAAGGAACTGTATCCGGGCATTGCCAAAAAGTTCAATACCACCCCCAGCAAGGTGGAGCGCGCCATCCGGCATTCCATTGACGTTGCCTGGAACCGCGGCCGGGTGGAGAACATTAATCAGCTCTTTGGCTATAAGGTCTATGACAAGAATGACAAGCCAACCAACGGAGAATTCATCGCATTGATCGCCGATAAGCTGTCGATGGAAGAGTCCGCCTGAAATCTTATCCGCAGGGGTTTTATTTTATAAAATTGGGTATATAATATCTGATAAAATAAAATCAATGCCGTTTTTGGAGGGATGACGGGATGGCTTATAGGAAATGTCCGCGCTGTAATCTGAACTATATCCGGGATACCGATGTATTGTGCGGGATCTGCCGGAAGGAAGTGGGCAAAGCGCTTCGGAACAGGGAGGAAGAGGAATATGATATTTGTCCGGAGTGCGGCGAACATATTATAAAAGCCGGAGAAGAGATGTGTTATCAATGCAGAAAAGAGAAGGACAAGGAAGATCCGGACGCAGGGGAATCCCGGGACGACTGGGAAGACTTTTCCGACGGGGAAGAGGATCGGATTTTTGAAGAGGAGGATCCGGACCTGGAGGAGGATTCGGATCCTGAAGAATAATTTTGCGGCGGACGGACAAACTAATGCAGGTGATTGATAAGCGGATGGGATGTGAAGATGTGATCAATGCGGAAGCTTTGTCCAGAGCCCGGGAAGCTGTGGAATCCAATATAGGACAAAAAGTCAGGCTGAAGGCAAACCGGGGACGAAAAAGGACATATGTCAGGGAAGGCGTTATTGTGGACACCTATGGCAATATTTTTACAGTGGAAGTGGATGTCAACAAAAAATCCGTGCAAACCCTTTCCTATACTTATTCAGATATTCTGACCTCCAATGTGGAGCTCACGGTATGCAGCAGCAATGAAAAAATATGTGCCGGCTGACAGCCGATGAAAAAAGAGGGCGCCAAAGCCTTCTTTTTTATCATATTTTACAGGCAATGAAAAAATCTGTGTCAGCTGACGCAAACGCGCGGCTGAAAAAAAAGAAGGCGAAAGGCCTTCTTTTTTTATCATAATTATCGCATAATTATCGTTCCCCCCCTATATGATATAGTATGAAATTTTTATGGACAAATAAGGATCAGAGGAGGGGGAGCAACATTGGCAATCGAATGCAGTAGGAATTTGATGAAACTGAACCAGGTAGTTGGTGAGGAATCATCCCAGGCGCTGGTTGAGGGCGAAATAAATGTACCGGATTCCAGGGAACCGGTGGTGCGGATATTGGATATAAGCTGTGATGCAATCATCAACAGTCATGAAGTCATTCAGGATAAGATCATGGTGGAAGGGATTCTGCGCTATGACGCCCTGTATATCCCGGAAGGGGAGGACGCCGCAGTGGATGCCGTGGATGCTGAAATCGGGTTTACCCAGTATCTTGAAATGCCCGGCGTTCAGCCCGGGATGACTTCACGGCTCCAACTGGATGTGGAGCATATCGATTACGAGCTGGTTTCGGGAAGGAGGATCAATGTAAAAGCTGTTCTGAATCTATACGGCCGGGTCAGCCAGGTCATGGAACTGGAAGCCGTTCAGGATTTTACCGGTCTAACGGATGTGGAAGCCCTGACAGATCATATCCGCACCTCAGTAAGCGGGGAAGCCGGGAATGCGCAGACCATGGTGCGGGAAGACCTGGAGCTTTCCGATTCCATGCCGTCCATTCTGAAAATTTTACGGAAGGAGGCAAGGGTACAGATTCAGGAAAAAAAGGCAGTGGACAACAAAGTTGTGGTTCATGGGGATGTGGATCTGAATCTTCTCTATCTTTGCGACGATGAGGAGGATCCGGTACAGTTTCTGGAGCAGAGCATTCCATTCAGTCATTCCGTGGACATTCCCGGTGCGTATCAGGGTATGGACTGCACGGCGGAGGTAACGGTTTCTGAGTTTTATACGGACCCGCGGGAGAACATCAACAACGAGCTGCGGATCGTCGATGCGGAACTGATTCTCAATCTGGAGGTGCAGGTATTTGAAACGCAGGAAGATGAGATTCTTATAGATGCCTACAGCCCTTCTGTTCCCATGGAACTGAAGAAACGGAAGATCAAACTTCAGCAATTTGCGGGAGAAACCCAGGAACAGACGGTGGTAAAGGAAAGCATCACCTTTCCCGAAGGAGTGCCAAAGGCCAGAAAGATTTTGTATGTGGATGCCACACCGTCCATAGCTGAGGAAAGGGCCGGGGACGGAAAGGTCCTGCTGGAAGGGATTCTGTCCGTCCAGGTGGTGTATCAGACCAATGAATCCGCTCTGCTGATCGGAAGCTTCCGATCAGCAGAGCGGATTCATTGGTCTGATACACCACCTGGACGGACAGAATCCCTTCCAGCAGGACCTTTCCGTCCCCGGCCCTTTCCTCAGCTATGGACGGTGTGGCATCCACATACAAAATCTTTCTGGCCTTTGGCACTCCTTCGGGAAAGGTGATGCTTTCCTTTACCACCGTCTGTTCCTGGGTTTCTCCCGCAAATTGCTGAAGTTTGATCTTCCGTTTCTTCAGTTCCATGGGAACAGAAGGGCTGTAGGCATCTATAAGAATCTCATCTTCCTGCGTTTCAAATACCTGCACCTCCAGATTGAGAATCAGTTCCGCATCGACGATCCGCAGCTCGTTGTTGATGTTCTCCCGCGGGTCCGTATAAAACTCAGAAACCGTTACCTCCGCCGTGCAGTCCATACCCTGATACGCACCGGGAATGTCCACGGAATGACTGAATGGAATGCTCTGCTCCAGAAACTGTACCGGATCCTCCTCATCGTCGCAAAGATAGAGAAGATTCAGATCCACATCCCCATGAACCACAACTTTGTTGTCCACTGCCTTTTTTTCCTGAATCTGTACCCTTGCCTCCTTCCGTAAAATTTTCAGAATGGACGGCATGGAATCGGAAAGCTCCAGGTCTTCCCGCACCATGGTCTGCGCATTCCCGGCTTCCCCGCTTACTGAGGTGCGGATATGATCTGTCAGGGCTTCCACATCCGTTAGACCGGTAAAATCCTGAACGGCTTCCAGTTCCATGACCTGGCTGACCCGGCCGTATAGATTCAGAACAGCTTTTACATTGATCCTCCTTCCCGAAACCAGCTCGTAATCGATATGCTCCACATCCAGTTGGAGCCGTGAAGTCATCCCGGGCTGAACGCCGGGCATTTCAAGATACTGGGTAAACCCGATTTCAGCATCCACGGCATCCACTGCGGCGTCCTCCCCTTCCGGGATATACAGGGCGTCATAGCGCAGAATCCCTTCCACCATGATCTTATCCTGAATGACTTCATGACTGTTGATGATTGCATCACAGCTTATATCCAATATCCGCACCACCGGTTCCCTGGAATCCGGTACATTTATTTCGCCCTCAACCAGCGCCTGGGATGATTCCTCACCAACTACCTGGTTCAGTTTCATCAAATTCCTACTGCATTCGATTGCCAATGTTGCTCCCCCTCCTCTGATCCTTATTTGTCCATAAAAATTTCATACTATATCATATAGGGGGGGAACGATAATTATGCGATAATTATGATAAAAAAAGAAGGCCTTTCGCCTTCTTTTTTTTCAGCCGCGCGTTTGCGTCAGCTGACACAGATTTTTTCATTGCCTGTAAAATATGATAAAAAAGAAGGCTTTGGCGCCCTCTTTTTTCATCGGCTGTCAGCCGGCACATATTTTTTCATTGCTGCTGCATACCGTGAGCTCCACATTGGAGGTCAGAATATCTGAATAAGTATAGGAAAGGGTTTGCACGGATTTTTTGTTGACATCCACTTCCACTGTAAAAATATTGCCATAGGTGTCCACAATAACGCCTTCCCTGACATATGTCCTTTTTCGTCCCCGGTTTGCCTTCAGCCTGACTTTTTGTCCTATATTGGATTCCACAGCTTCCCGGGCTCTGGACAAAGCTTCCGCATTGATCACATCTTCACATCCCATCCGCTTATCAATCACCTGCATTAGTTTGTCCGTCCGCCGCAAAATTATTCTTCAGGATCCGAATCCTCCTCCAGGTCCGGATCCTCCTCTTCAAAAATCCGATCCTCTTCCCCGTCGGAAAAGTCTTCCCAGTCGTCCCGGGATTCCCCTGCGTCCGGATCTTCCTTGTCCTTCTCTTTTCTGCATTGATAACACATCTCTTCTCCGGCTTTTATAATATGTTCGCCGCACTCCGGACAAATATCATATTCCTCTTCCTCCCTGTTCCGAAGCGCTTTGCCCACTTCCTTCCGGCAGATCCCGCACAATACATCGGTATCCCGGATATAATTCAGATTACAGCGCGGACATTTCTTATAAGCCATCCCGTCATCCCTCCAAAAACGGCATTGATTTTATTTTATCAGATATTATATACCCAATTTTATAAAATAAAACCCCTGCGGATAAGATTTCAGGCGGACTCTTCCATCGACAGCTTATCGGCGATCAATGCGATGAATTCTCCGTTGGTTGGCTTGTCATTCTTGTCATAGACCTTATAGCCAAAGAGCTGATTAATGTTCTCCACCCGGCCGCGGTTCCAGGCAACGTCAATGGAATGCCGGATGGCGCGCTCCACCTTGCTGGGGGTGGTATTGAACTTTTTGGCAATGCCCGGATACAGTTCCTTGGTGATCCGATTGATGACATCGTTATCCTCCACAACCATTCTGATTGCTTCCCTCAGAAAATGGTATCCTTTGATGTGGGCAGGAATCCCAATGGTCAGAAAGATGTCCGTGATTTTCTCTTCAATGTTTTTTCGGGGAGACTGCGGTGCAGCCGGAAATACTTTCCGGTTCTGCTGGGACGGCTCTCCGGTCAATGCCCGGATGCGGTTCAGAATCATTTCAAAATCGAATGGTTTGATCATGTAATATCTGGCACCCAGCTCAATGGCTTTCCGGATCAGATCCTCCTGCCCCACGGCGGACAGGCAGATGATGGCAGGCAGATGTTCCGGACCGCTTTGGTTGAGATGCTCCAACACCCCGAGGCCATCCATCTGCGGCATTATCATATCCAACAATACGACGTCCGGCAAAGTGCTTCGAATCATTTCTTCCCCTTTGATTCCATCCCCTGCCATTCCTGCCACTTCCATGTCGTCCTGCATGCCGATATAGGATGCCATGATTTCTCTGATGTGGGGATTGTCATCGATCACTACCACTCTCGTCTTTGTTGACATTTCTCCTCCTCCTCATTCGTTGATTGCATTGCAAAACGGATTTTACGTCCGCAGCAAAGGACCACAACAGGCCTGGCCGCACGGAATGGCCGGCTCCGGTATCCTGTGATGCAGGCGATGCCGTTATGCAGCATTGCAGTTCCGTAGAATTTTCCTTTGATAACAACATTCTTCAACATTTGACTGGTTTCTCATGGAATCGTCCTTTATTGTCGAACGCTGTAAAAACTAGTAATATATGTTAATTCTACTTCTCTCATTTTACCACATCCCTGCCCATTATGAAAGGGAATATTTCATAAAATTTTTGTTTCTACCCTTTTTCCGGTTTTTCTTTTTTGCTTTTTCCTCCTTTAATAAGGATACGCAACATTTCCGCTGATTGCGTCGATATAAAGCAGCCAGTACCCTGCGCCGTATCCGTTTTTCACAGGGAGCCATCCGGAAAAGCCCTGCATGGACAGGGGAGGCACCATACTGTATATCCCCGGCACTCCATATATTACATACCGGACCTTTCCCCTGTGACGGGCCAGGCCAACCAGATAATGATCCGCAGCTCCGTTGCCGCCATAGTCTGTCATCCCATAGCAGGAATACGGCGACGGATTCGGATTCTCCACCCGGACCCATTCCGTTTCAGGGATACCATCAAAGGGACAGACTCTTGCGTTGTTTTGAAACAGTTGGTTGAAGTAATCCTTTGTCTGATCCCAATAGGACCTTCCCTCCGGATAGGATCCGGCAGGATTGGATGGCGGCATGGGTTCCTGCATTATATTGTCATATGGCACGTTTTCCGCATATCCGGTTTCCTCTGTCCCGTTCGTATCCGGAGAATTTATATCCGTATCCCTGTCGTATAAGGAATTTTCATCCGGGGCCTCTTCGGAAGCGTTTCCGTCCAATGTATCTTCCTCCAGAATATCTTTGTCCGGAAGGCTTTCTTCCGACAGGTCTGTTTCGGTATCCTGCTCTTCCGTCCTGTCGTAAATATATCTGATATCCGGCGGATCAAAATGCGGGAATTCCAGACTGGCCTCTTCCTGTTCCGCTTTCTTTCGTGCAGCCTCTTCCTGCTCCGCTTTCTTCCGTGCGGTCTTTTCCTGTTCCGCTTTCTTCCGTGCAGCCTCTTCCTGCTCCGTTTTCTTCCGTGCGGTCTTTTCCTGCTCCGCTTCCTTCCGTGCGGCCTTTTCCTGCTCCGCTTTCTTCCGTGCAGCCTCTTCCTGCTCCGCTTTCTTCCGTGCGGTCTTT
>ENA-UOOM01002743-UOOM01002743.1-fermentation-metagenome-genome-assembly--contig:-NODE-2743-length-13929-cov-4.287949_pt1 | contig 13929 bp, 13 predicted proteins | sample MGYA00245781_ERZ724031 | MGnify/ENA primary metagenome ERZ724031 (study PRJEB28704, sample SAMN03018317) | fermentation metagenome | biome: anthropogenic terrestrial biome; feature: soil; material... | reverse complement strand
CATTCTCTCACCTTTTGGGGCCTTTTACTATACGCTGTCTCGTTTTACGCTTACAGAACTTCTTAGGTGTTCGCCGCATTTTCTCTTAGGCCAAGCCGGTTTTTTCCCTTACATTATGGTATAATAAATTTATTTTAAACCATACAAGTATTATTTGCGGGGTGAACATCATGTACCGTTTCAAACTTAAAAGGTTTTGGCTTCTTCTTTCCGTTCCGGTGTCGTGTCTGCTTATTTTTATTGCGAGGTCACGGCCCGCTTTTGCCGAAGCATACGCAAAAGGGCTTTATTACAAGCTTTCTTTACTCATAAACAAAGCCTCCGGATACGCGCCGCTATCCGTTTCAGAAATACTCGTGTACATAGCCGCCGTGTTTATCATTTATTATATTATTCATAATATAATAAAAATAATAAAAGGCAGAAGTGACAGAGGCGAAACCGCTGTAAAATTCATCGGCAATATCGCCTGTGCCGCAGGCCTTTTGCTTTTAGCCTACACGCTCGACTGCGGCATAAATTACTACAGGTATACTTTTGCTGAAACCTGCGGGCTAAGCGTTAAGCCCTCATCAGAAGCGGAACTTAAAGAGCTGTGTTCCTCCCTGCAAAAAGACGTAAACACTTCAAGGGAAAAAGTAAGCAGCGGCGACGGCTCTGTAATGAAGCTGAGCGGCAAAAGCATTTACGTTACCGCGGAAAAGGCCCGCGCATCTTACGACAAACTCCAAAAGAACTACCCTCTGCTCCACGCGGGCTACGGGCCGCCAAAGCCGGTATACTTTTCGAAGCTTATGTCGTACGCAAATATAACGGGCATGTTTTTCCCTTTTACGTTTGAGGCCAACGTAAACACAGACGCGCCTGACTACACCATACCCGCGACCATGTGCCATGAGCTGTCGCATCTGAGGGGCTATATGAGGGAGGATGAAGCTAACTTCATAGGTTACCTTGCGTGCATGGAAAGCACCGACAGCGACTTCAGGTACTCCGGCAATATGCTTGCTTTTACATATGCTTCAAACGCACTGTACTCAGTCGACTCAGCCGCCGCGAAAAAAATTTCGGGCGGCCTTAGCAGCGGCGTAAAGCGTGACCTCGCCTATAACAGCGCCTACTGGAAAAAGTTTGAGGGTCCTGTCGCCGACGTGTCGCAAAATGTAAACGACCGTTACCTCAAGGCAAACAGTCAAAATGACGGCGTTAAAAGTTACGGGCGCATGGTGGACTTGCTTTTGGCAAGGCAGAGGGCACTGAAACAGACAAAAAAATAGCCTTCTGAGCTGCCCCTTAGTCCGGCGCCGCGGTTCTCATCATATATTTTTAAGGGCGGCGCGTGCGCCGCCCTCAGCTGTGCTTTGCACTTTTTTAAAATTTCCCATGCTGTACAAAGCCGACTTTGCGCATTACTTTGCCAAGCGTTTTTGCAGAAATTGCGTAAGCTTTGCGCGCGCCTTCAGTGTAGCACTTTTCAAGGTAGTCTTTGTTTTTGATGTAGTCGTCGTACTTTGCCTGTATCGGGCGCAGATGCTCCGCAACGGCCTCACCTACGGCAGCCTTAAAGTCACCGTAACCTTTTCCATCGAAGTCTTTTTCTATCTGGGCAAACGTCAGGCCGGTAACGCAGGAATATATACCCATAAGGTTATTTATACCGTCTTTGCCATCGGCGTAACGCACGCACGATTCACTGTCCGTGACAGCCCGCTTGAATTTACGCATTATATCGTCCGGCTTGTCTAATACCGCGATATACGCATTTACATTGTCATCGGATTTGCTCATTTTTTTCTCAGGGTTTTGAAGCGACATTATTTTAGCGCCGTTTTTCGGTATATACGCGTCAGGTACCTTAAACGTGTCGCCGTATAAACCGTTAAACCTGACCGCAATGTTCCTTGTAAGCTCAAGGTGCTGCTTTTGGTCTATTCCAACGGGCACAAGGTCCGCCTGGTACAGCAGTATATCCGCAGCCATGAGGCTCGGATAGGTAAACAGCCCCGCGTTGACATTGTCAGGGTGCTTTGCGGACTTGTCCTTAAACTGAGTCATTCGCTGCAGTTCTCCGAACTGCGTGTAACAGTTAAGCACCCACGCGAGCTGCGCGTGCGCAGGCACATGGCTTTGTATGAAAAAAGGGCTTTTTTCCGGGTCTATCCCGCAGGCAAGCAGAAGGGCGTACGCCTCAAGCGTGTTGTGCCTGAACTTTGCGGGTTCCTGCCTTACCGTTATGGTATGCAGGTCGGCAAGGGCGTAAATGCAGTCGAACTTGTCCTGCAAAGCTATCCAGTTTTTAAGCGCACCGAGGTAGTTGCCAAGCGTTATTGTGCCGCTCGGCTGTATGGCGCTGAAAATAACTTTCTTTTTTTCTTTTTCGGTTTCCATTATATATATTTCCTCCGAATTAAAGTTTTGGTTCTGGAATTTATTTTAAAATACCGCCAAGTATTTTTATCCCTTTGACAAGCCCCGTATTGTCGGGGGTGGTATAATTTATCCTGAAAGAACCGCACGGCTGCTTTTCATCGGTAAGAAAAGCTGTCCCCGGCACAACGCACACCCTTTCCCGCACGGCCTTTTTGCAGAAAGACGGCATGTCGGTTCTTTCCGGCAGTGTGCACCAAAAGAAAAGTCCGCCTTCTATAGGCATATATGTTATCTCAGGCGCAAGGTACCTATCCATCGCATCACACGCAATCTTTGCTTTGGCGCGGTAAATCTCCTTTAGCTTTTTCAAGTGGCCCTCATAGTCATAATGAGCCATAAATTCATAGCATATCATTTGGTTCAGTATGGCCGTATGGACATCCTCGCCCTGCTTGCAGACGACCATCTTACGAAGGATTTCCTCAGGCGCGACAGCATACCCTACGCGCAGTCCCGGGGATATGACCTTTGAAAAAGTCCCGGCATAAACGACTATGCCTTCCGTGTCAAGCGACTTTAACGCTTCTATATGGCTGCCGGCGAACCGCAGGTCGCCGTAAGGGTTGTCCTCAAGTATAAGCACTCTGTAGCGTTTCGCAAGCTCATATATCTGCCGCCTTTTCTCCATGCCCGTAGTTATGCCTGTAGGGTTTTGAAAATTAGGTATTACGTAAATAAATTTTACGTTTTTTTCATTTTTTAAAGCCTGTTCAAGCAGCTCCACATTCATGCCGTCATTCTCCATGGGTATCCCCTTAAGTCGGACATTGTAAGAACGGAAAGTGTTGAGCGAGCCTATAAAGCTTGGCGCTTCACAGATGACGGTGTCACCTTCATTTAAAACAGATTTGGAAAAAAGGTCCATAACCTGCTGCGCGCCGCTCGTTATGAGGATACCGTCAAAGTCCCTGCCAACGCCGTGCTTTTCACGCATATAGTCAGAAAGATAAGCGCGCAAAGGCGCGTAGCCCTCCGTAACGCCGTACTGCAGCGCCTCTATCGGGCGCTCTTTTAATATTTTAGCCGTTATTTCCGCTATTTCGTCTGCCGGGAAAGCTTCGGGCGACGGATTTCCCGCGGAAAGTGAAATAACGCCGGGGTCAGACGCATACTTGAATATCTCACGTATCGCCGACGGCTTCAGCGCTTTTATCCTGTCTGAAAATTGATACTCCATTTATAATTGCAGCCTCCCTTTCGCCAGCATGCTCAGCCGCCATGGTACAGGGCGGCAAAGGTTTTAAAGTGATTTTATTGTATCACAAAACCGCTTTAATTTCTATGAAAATAACCCGTGAGCATCATTTGAATAAAATTTCCATATATTTCAGTAAATAAGGAATTTTTTTTACTTTTATAAGCTTAAAGTAAACATACATAGTATATAATTATATAATGTAATTTTATAACTAATTGGTAATATTTTCTGAATATAGGAAGTGATAGAAACGGAAACTGGCAACGGATTTTTCAGGCTTCTTCCCTCACAGATTCTGATTGTAACGGACAGGAGCATTAACGGCGGGCTTTCCGGAAAACTTTTCAGTGGTTACTACCACAAGGTCTACGGCTTCAAAAATGAATACGATTTAATTTTCGGCATAAACCAAATTTGTGACCACATTGGGCTGCCGGGAAAATACACCGACTACCGCAGTTTTAAAATAAAGCACATAAAAACGGTTACTAAGGAGGCGTATGAATTTATGGACGACGAAATTTACGATACTGTAAAAAACGGCAAGGCCACTTTCCTTATTCATATCCAGTACAGGAAAAACGCCACGTGGCAGGGCAGCATAACCTGGGTGCAAAAAAACAAGACGCAGAATTTCCGCAGCGCCCTTGAAATGCTGCAGCTTATGGGCGAAGCGCAAAACCCCGGCGTCAAGGAAACAATAGCGTGGGACAAAAGTAAAAATGAAGCCGAGGCTTAGGATGCATGAAGCAATTACGCTAAGCGGAACAGTTAAAAAATGTAAAATCTCCGTGGCAAAGTATCTTTAAGAAGGTACTTCGCCTTTTTAATTATATAAAAACAAATAAAGCGCAGCCGCAGCGTAAAAAGCGCCGCTTTCTAATGAAAGGATGCGGTTTTTCCGGCACGCCGCCGGCACAGCCGGAAGCTTTTACACTGCAATAAACAGGCCGCGCGTAAAGCAAAGCTTTTCCGTGCGGCCTGCGGCGTTAACCGTCAAACTTCTTATATTTCATTTTCGTTGCTATGCCGCCGCGTATGTGACGCTGCGACTTGTTGTAGTCGAGCACTACTTGTACTTTTTTTTGCAGCTGCGGGTCTATCTTTTTAAGCCTCTGCGCCACGTCTTTGTGTACCGTGCTTTTGCTTATGCCAAATTTTTTTGCCGCGCTTCTGACCGTAGCCTTATTCTCTATTATGTATTCGCCGAGTACTACGGCGCGTTCCTCAACTATGCCTTTCACAGCCCCACCCTCCAAACAATTCCTATTGCTAATAGTTATGCTGAGGATGGAAAAAATAGTACATGGCTGTTATATGCTTAGGCGATTATTATAATATCCCGCAGGGGCATTGAGGCAGACTTTTATTTGATTAAAAACGATACATTAAATGCGGAACCGTTTCAGGAAAACTCCGGTAATTTCACACAGTAAAGCAGTATCTGTATCCGGAACGTTTCCTGGCAGTCCTCAATCTGGACGTCGCCGCCGTATTTTCCAACTGTTTTCTTTATGTTTACAAGCCCGAAATGGCCGAACTGCCTTTTCCCTGCTTTTTCTCCGGAGGCAGTTTTGGAGTTTTCACACCCTATAAAAAGTATGTCGCCGTTACGGTGTATATCCAAATTGATAAAGCGGTTTTTACATTTTGCGTCGCACACGGCACGCACAGCGTTATCTACGACGTTTGTTAAAACCGTGCAGAAGTCAACGTCGGTTACGCCCTTAAATGAAGAAAGGCCGACTTTTGTTTTAAGGCAGACTGCGGCGCCGTCACAGCGCTTCTGCAGCCCTGACAAAATGTAGTCTAACAAAGGGTCGGGCTGCACCCGCGGCCTTGGGACTTTTTGTGTTTCGGCAACGGAACGTTCCAGCTCACATAGCGCCTCCTCCGTTTTGCCGCATTCGATCCATTTTGCAAGCCTGCCAAGCTGCGACGATATTTCCTTTTCAAGATTTTCTACTTCCGCTTTATACCTGCCGGCCTGCCGGCGGCGTTCCTCGGCGAACTCACACTCTTTTTCCGCTAAGATTTTTTTCTGCTCCGCTGTTTCGAAGGCATCTATTTTTTTTAACGTCCAAAGCAAAAGCAGAACCGCCGAAACAAGCATCACCGCAGCCGTACATATAAAAGCGAGCGTTTTAATTTTCTCCTCGGAAAACAGCGCGAAAGCGAAATCCATCATTATTGTTACGGACACGAACAGCGAGGCAAGAAGCCCAACGGTCTCTTTAGCATATACCGCTGGCCGTTTTTCCTTTGGCCGCAGCCAAGGCCGCAGCAGCAGCGCAACCGGAATCAGCGTGAGGTTAACGACAACAACGTTGTTTACCCACATAAACAGCCTGCTGCCCGTGTAAGACTCAATCGGTATGCCGGCTAATTTTACGGAAGCGGTTATAATTGCATCCAAAAAAAGTATGCACACCTGGTACACGGCAACCGTCCCTATTTTCCTAAGCGCCGGGCCTTTATAAATAAGGAACGCAAGCAGCAGCGTGCCGAGCGGTGCCGAAAAGCTCCTTACAGTAACCGGAATGTGCGGGAACAGCAGCGCGGCCGCGGCAGAGTACGCCATGCTTATAAGCATGGCGGCGCCTGCTTTGACACGGCTTTCGAGGTACTGCCCCATAAAAAAGCAAAAATTAAAGGCAATGCCGAACGACAGCGTAAGCAGGTACAGAAAATCAGCCGCCGTAAAAGAGAAGCCTGTCATGGCAGCACATCTTCCTTCCCCAAAAAGGCCTGCAGCTGCTTTACGTAGCCGTCCGCCTGCCGTACGTTTCCGTCTTTAAGAAGGGAGTACAGCACGCCGAGATGGTTTTTCAAGTCGTGGTGCAGCCTCAGGGCGCGTTCGTCCTCATCATGCGTCTGCTTTGAAAGGCTGACAATATGCTCCATGCGGCGCTTTGTAAGTTCCTCCTCGCGGGCAAGGCGCATTTTTTGGAATACACGCCCGACAAGCCGCCAAGTAAAAATATTCAAAGCAAGCACGGAAACGCACAGCATTGTAATCATTGGTAAAAAGCGTTTGTTAAAACTGTAATCACAAAATATAAAATATGCGTAAAAAACTAAAACAGCCGCGCTTACAGCCGGAAGAATCCACCTGACCCATTTTTTGCCGGATTTCCAGTCCTTCATGTATTTAATTCTCCTCTGGCTACGGAATGGAACCGCATGAAATCTTTTAAAATCTGAACGTAGCAGCTCCTGCTTATCGGAAGCCGGTCATTTGTCGTAAGTACCGCCTCATGGGTGCTTTTATCAATTTTCAGCACGTAATTAAAGTTTACCAAAAAACTCTTATGGCATAAGCTGAAATATTCCCGTGGAAATTCACGGCTTATGTCCGCCAGCTTTCCCTGAAAAGTTATGGGCTCCCTTGAAGTTGAAACGTGTATGTATATCCATTTCAGATGGCTTTCAAGGTAAACAATCTCGCGAAAGGGGACGGCGCGCTCCTCCTCTTTCGTATGCAGGAAGAAATTCGGCACGGCTTGCAGGTGGTTAAGCGCGGTGCCGAAAGCCTCCAGCATTTTTTCCATGCTCACAGGTTTCAAAAGGTAGGCGGACGTAACGTATTGAAAGCTTTCCGGCATCCTGTCGGCAAAAGCCGTGATAAAAATAACAGCGCACGGGTAACCCTTTTTACGTACTGCCGCGGCAATGTCAAACCCTATCTTATCATCTATGTACAGGTCGAGAAAAAGCATGTCGAACCTGACAGAGCCGTTTTCTATTGTATTTAAAATGCCGCCGCTGTCCTTGTAGAGAAAAATTTCCGCCGCCACGCCGAACGAGCCGGCCGCCTGCTCCACAAGCGCTTTTATACGCTTAAGCTCATATGCTTCATCGTCGCATACTGCAATTTTTAATTTACGCAATTAGCCAAACGCCACTTTTCCGTTATATTTCTATCGTACTTTTGCAAAATAATTATATCACAAGAAATACCGCCGGAAAAGCATCTTTAAAAAGACCGCTTGTTTACCGCTTTAGGTTTACCCCAACGATTGACATTGAACCACAATTTTACTTAATCAGCTGTGCGCCGGAAAGAATAATTTGTTCTACAGAGCAGGATGAGTATTCTGATGAGAATTGGAAAGTTAATGTGTTAACCGAACTGATATCGATATTCAAATTGATTAATCCCGACGCACTGGAAAACCCAGTTTCGTAAAGGGTCCTTCCATCGCCGATCACTGTCAAATGAGTTGTTGAATCGTATAATGACCCAGTTAATATAGTGGAAAATGATTTATATTGACTATTTACAGGATAAGAAACTGCATATGTTGCAAAATCAGGATCTTTATCCGCACTGGAATCGTCATAATCATACGGGTCTAAGTCGAATTGATATTTCACGGCTTGCTTACAATCATTTCCGTGTCCGTCTGCTCCATTATAGATGGAATAATTATTTTCCTTACAGGCCGTAACCTCTTGCGACGGCATCATACTGTACAACCAGGTCACGTTGGCGGGTGTAGTTACCACGGCGTTTCCTCCGACAGTCGTTGTTGAAACGCCGTTAGACGGGCTTCCGATATTTACGACGCACTGGCGCACAGGTTTTTGTCCTGGCAAAGAAGTGTAGACGCCGGTTCCGCTGCCGGCGGTTCCCGTTGCAACTGCTTTAAAAAAGTAGTCGCCGCCGTTTTTGCCAGCGGGAGAAATTTTCAGTATGCCGCTGTTTCCGGCGGTAAACGAAGGTGCCGCACTGGTGCCGCTGACGCTCACTTTAAATGTGTAAGACGCGCCAGGCTGGATGGAAAACGGCAGAGTAGTGTCGCACCGGGCGTTTGCAGCCGCAAACGCGGGAGCCGTACCCGCAGCCGACATCAATACTGAAAATGACGCTATGGCCGCCGGTATGATATTTTTCTTCATTTATATCACCCCATAAAATCATTATACGGCAGGAAATAAATCCTGCCGTATAATGATTTTAGCAATACTTAAAAGAATTTGCCACACATTCTCATAATTTGCAAATGAAAAGGCATTTTTTACAGTTTTCCTCAGGCCTGCACAAACACCGGAATGGCAGAAAAGAATTACACCCGACGAAATTTATTATCTATTGACATATATGTATATTAGCTATACAATATTTTCGAAGGTGAGACGATAATGGCTATCGGCGAACTGTTTCTTAACGTAATGAACGAATTTTACGAAAATGACAGCCGGGCCAAAACTTTTGGCACCGACACCGAGCTCTACCACTCCGAGATCCATATGCTGCAATGTATTGCCGAAAACCCGGAGCTGCATATCTCTGGGCTGGCACGGCTGCTTGGGGTCACCCGCGGCGCCGCCTCCCAAACAGCTGGGCGGCTGGAGCGCAAAGGGATGATAGTCAAGGTGCCAAGCCTTGATGACAATAAAAAAATTTTTCTTAAATTAACTAAAAAGGGGCATACGGCCGCTTTAAACCATAAAAACGCACATGAAAAATACAACGCTGTGGTTTCGGATATCCTCTCCGGCGCGGACAGCTCTCAGATACAGTTTTTGGCTGACTTTTTTATCCGCTTCGAAAAGTCAATGAAAGAGACGTAATCTCCAGCCCGTTCAGCCCATAGCCCATATTGTATAGTATATATACATAAATTAAAGCGAAAGAAGTCTTTCTTGTTGGAACGTAAAAAGAATACGGACTTTATTTTAACCAAACCGCTCATTTCCCTGATGGCGGTCATATGCGGTGTTTCAGTGGCGAACCTTTATTACATACAGCCGCTGGAAGCACAGATTGCCGCGTCATTCCATGTTTCGCAGAACGCTGCCGGTATTGCCGCCATGCTTACGCAGATTGGCTACGCGCTGGGGCTTCTGCTTTTCGTGCCGCTCGGCGATATGGCGGAACGGCGCTCCGTCATACTGCGGATGCTTGTACTGGTGGCCGCGTCACTGCTGACAGTCGGCCTCTCCCCGTCCTACGCAGTATTGCTGGCTGCGATGTTTGCGGTTGGCCTGACAACCATTGTGCCGCAGCTTATTGTTCCTTATGCGGCCCAGCTGTCACGCCCCGAAGAGCAGGGCAGAACCATTGGCGACGTAATGAGCGGCCTGCTTATAGGCATCCTGCTTTCCAGGGCGTTCAGCGGGCTTGTTGGGTCGGCCCTGGGCTGGCGCACAGTCTACCTGGTTGCGGCGGGGCTGATTTTAATTCTTACCGCAGTCATACGCTGCATCTTTCCAAAAAGCGAATCCCACGCCGGAATGTCCTACACCGGCCTGCTGAAATCCATTCCCGTGCTTGCCAAAAGCCAGCGTCCGCTGCGTGAGTCGGCTCTTAATGGTTTTTTTATGTTCGGTTCATTCAGCGCTTTTTGGACTTCACTTATCTTTCTGCTGGAAACACCTCATTACAATATGGGGGCAAGGGAAGCCGGCCTGTTCGGATTTGCAGGCGCCGCTGGTGCGCTCGCGGCCCCGTTTATCGGCAAGGCGGCCGACCGTAAAAGCCCGCGTTTTACAGTTGGCATAGGCGTCATACTTTCAACTTTGGCCTATATTTTCTTCAGTTTTTTCGGCTATCATATATGGGGTCTTGCTGTCGGAGTAATCGTTTTGGATCTCGGCAACCAGTGTGGGCAGGTTTCCAACATGGCGCGGGTACAGGCGCTGGGTGACAAAACACGCAGCCGGAATAACACCGTTTTCATGTTTTCTTACTTTATAGGCGGAGCCGCAGGTTCTTTTTTGGGGACGCTTGGTTTCCAGCACCTCGGATGGCCAGGTGTCTGCGCTGTAGGGCTTACATTCCAGCTTGCCGCAGTCCTTGTCCATTTCTTTGCCTACCGTAAACAGGAGACATTGGAATAACCGGCTTGCAGCTGAACTGCAGAGAAAAATCAGGCATTTAACTTTATCTATATAAAGTCCCCGAAAAGAGTACTCCCTGCCGCGGCCGGTAGTTTTTATACTGTAAAAGGGGCCGCCCCAAAACGAAAATTTTGGAGCGGCCCCTTTTTTAGGTAAAGCGCGGCAGGCGTCACTGTGCAGGTAAGCCGTCTATGGCCTGCCTGGATACCTTATTTTAAAACCGATACCTTGTATCCTACCGAATAATCCGAACCGGAAGGGAGAACTATCCTGTACGGTTTGTCTTCAAAGTCACCGCTTTCGTCAGTATATGCGGGCAGCCCGTTCCACGGCTCAAGGCAGAAAAAGGGCGCATGTTTCTTAGGAGGTGTCCACAATGTAAGAACGTGGAACCCGCCGAAATCAAATTCCACCCCCGTACCGTCGCTCTTTTTTACAAGCTTTACTTTACGGCTTTTAATGTCCTTTGCAATAATGGCATCAATGTCGAAGTCACTGTATAATATAGGAAACGTGTCTGAGTCAAGGCGCTTTTTAATTTTATAACTTTCGCTGAACAGGCTTTTTTCATCAGTGTAGTACAAGTCTGTATTTTCAGGCTTTTCAAATTTGAGTTCGTAATCCTCGGCGGAGCCGTCTACACAAAATCCCGCGTGCCCTCCGATGCAGAACTGCATATCCGCATTACCTGTATTTTTTACATAATATGTTGTTTTATAGCCTGCCTCACTGATTTCGTGCGATACGGTAAGGATAAAATCATACGGATAAAATGCTTTTGTACCGCTGCCAGAGACAAGCCTGAAAACCGCTTTCGACTCCGTGCATTCTGCAAGTTCAAACTGGGTTTTGCGCGCAAATCCATGCTTTTTTGCATATGTATAGGTTACCCCGTCAAATGCTACTTTTTGGTTCCTAAGCGCGCTGACGAATGGAAAAAGGATAGGGGCATGTCCGTTCCAATATTTTTCATCACCCGTCCATATGTAATCCTTTCCACAGTTTTTGTATGAAATGAGTTCCCCGCCCAAAGTATCGACCGTACCTTCGGCACAGCCTATTTTTAATGTTTTTTGCATCTTTAAACCCCTCTCTTTTTAATGATTTAATAATACCGTATTTATATATTTTATCACAATTAACATCCGTTGTAACTTATCGCCGGTTTAAAGGCACAAAAATAAAGGGGCTGCCGCAAAGAGCCTGCTTTTAATGTTAAAACTGAACAAATAAAACGCGGAACTTCCTTGCCGCCATGTGCTTAATTTCCTGTCTGTACGGGTTGCTGCGGTTTATTATAATAAAATGATAAATTTATCATAACCACTAAGCCCCGTATACAAGCCTTATAGCCTTGACTTTTTAAGCGACCTATGCTATATTGAAAATCATATATTGTAGTTTTTAATACTACATATCTATTTCCGGCATACATATTTCACTAAAATTTTTTTAATGCAGCAGGAGGAATGTTTATGAGCAGAACGACTAAGACTATGGACGGAAACGAAGCCGCCGCGTATATATCGTATGCGTTTACCGAGGTTTCCACCATCTATCCGATAACTCCGTCCTCACCAATGGCCGCACACGTAGACGTTTGGGCAGCCAACGGCAAAAAAAATCTGTTCGGACAACCTGTGCGCCTTGTGGAAATGGAAAGCGAATGCGGCGCCGCAGGAGCTATGCACGGTGCGCTCGAAGCCGGAGCGCTTACGACTTCATATACTGCTTCACAGGGGCTTATGCTGATGGTACCGGCACTGTACAGGCTGAGCGGTGAACTGCTGCCCGGCGTTCTGCACGTAAGTTCAAGGACTGTTGGAACACATGCCTTTTCCATTTTCGGCGACCATTCCGACGTTATGGCATGCAGGCAGACCGGGCTTGCCATGATATGCGACGGCAGCGTGCAGGAGGTTATGGACCTTACGGCGGTTCCGCACCTCGCGGCTATTGAAGGGCGCGTGCCGTTCATTCATTTTTTCGACGGGTTCAGGACATCGCATGAAATACAAAAGGTAGAGGTGCTCGGCTACGACGAACTTAAACCGCTTATAAACCGCGAAGCTCTCGAACGGTTCCGTGCAAACGCCCTTAACCCTAACCACCCTGTCCAGCGCAGCACAGTGCAAAACCCTGATATATTTTTCCAGGCGCGTGAGGCGGCCAATCCATACTATGAAAAGCTGCCCGGCATAGTCGAAAAATATATGTCAAAGATAAATGGCATCACGGGCCGCGGCTACCACATATTCAATTACTACGGCGACCCCGGGGCAGAGTACGTTATAGTAGCCATGGGTTCCGTCAGCGGCACCGCGCAGGAGGCAGTTGATTACCTGCGGGCTTCGGGTAAAAAAGTGGGTTATCTGCAGGTACGCCTTTTCCGCCCATTCTCCGCGGCCCACTTCCTTGCCGCAATGCCTAAAACAGCAAAGGCCGTAGCCGTGCTTGACAGGACTAAGGAGCCCGGCTCTTTTGGCGAGCCTCTTTATGAAGACGTCTGCTCCGTTTTTGCCAACAGCGGCTTACGGCCGGATATATACGGCGGGCGCTACGGCCTTTCTTCAAAAGATGTTACACCCGACCACATAATAGCTATATTCGATAATCTTATGAAAGATGAACCGATTAACCATTTTACAGTCGGTATACAAGATGACGTCACGCATCATTCCCTTCCGCTTGGGAAGCCTGTCGACTTGGGCAGCGACGGTACAGTAAGCTGCAAATTCTGGGGCCTTGGTTCAGACGGCACCGTAGGCGCCAATAAAAACTCCATAAAAATAATAGGCGACAACACCGGCATGTACGTTCAGGCTTATTTTGAGTACGACACTAAAAAGTCCGGCGGCATAACACGGTCGCACCTGCGTTTTGGAAAAAATCCAATACGTTCCGAGTACCTTGTCAGCAAAGCGGATTTCATAGCCTGCCATAAACAGTCATATATCTCGCAATACGATATACTTTCAGACTTAAAGCCCGGCGGCACATTCCTGCTTAACTGCGGTTGGGATGAAAACGAGCTTGGTGACAAACTTCCGCCCTCCGTCAAGCGTTGCATTGCCGAGAATAAAATCAATTTTTATATCATAGATGCAACTAAAATAGCTTCAGAAATAGGACTTCGTACAAGAACCAACACAGTACTGCAGTCGGCATTTTTCAAGCTTGCCGGTATACTTCCCTTTGAAGATGCGAGCAAATACATGAAAAAGGCAATTTATGACTCCTACAGGCAAAAGGGTGAAAAAGTACTCGATATGAATTACGCCGCAGTTGACAGGGGCGCCGAAGAAGTACGCAAAGTATCCGTACCCGAAAGCTGGAAGCAGGCCGAGTGCCGGCAAAAAACCGCTAAGCAAATACTTCCCGAATACATAGAAAAAGTCCTCATCCCTGTTAACGCGCAAAAAGGCGACTCACTTCCGGTCAGTACATTCACAGCC
>ENA-UOOM01002742-UOOM01002742.1-fermentation-metagenome-genome-assembly--contig:-NODE-2742-length-13930-cov-2.947315_pt1 | contig 13930 bp, 15 predicted proteins | sample MGYA00245781_ERZ724031 | MGnify/ENA primary metagenome ERZ724031 (study PRJEB28704, sample SAMN03018317) | fermentation metagenome | biome: anthropogenic terrestrial biome; feature: soil; material... | reverse complement strand
CCCCACGAAGGGGTGGACGCGATAGTCGCCTCCGCGGAAATCATATCCTCACTGCAGACCATCGTCACACGCTCAGTCAATCCTCAAGAAAGGGCGTTGCTCACCATAGGCAAGATTGAGGGCGGCCAGGCGCGCAACATTATCGCAGACAGGGGCGTGATGAACGGCACAGTGCGAACCTTCAAGGATTCCGTTCACGAGCAGGTTAAGAGCAGAATAAAAGACATACTCAAAGGTATGGAGCATGTCAGCAAGGTCAACTGCGAATTTAACGAAGTCACTCACTACCCCGTCGTGAACAATCCCCGCCCGTTGGTGGACATGCTGCTCTCCCTCGCGGAGCGCGATGGCGTCATGGTGATGGACAAAATTATGGCGGCGGAGGACTTTGCATTTTATCAGCAATACGTACCGGGGCTTTTCTTCCTGCTCGGCGTGGGCAACGAAGAACACCGCGAGCCGCTGCACAGCCCCCGCTTTAACTTCGACGAGGCGGATTTGCTGGGCGGCGTAGAGGTATTCCGCCGCATAATAGGACTGGAGTAGGCGATGTATCAGCGATTTTCCGAGATTTACGATATTTTTATGGCAGACGTTGACTACGGGGCCTGGGCGGCGAAATTGCTCTCGATATTCGAAAAAAACGGGCATACGGGCAGTTTGAGGATACTTGATGCCGCCTGCGGAACTGGAAATATCACCATACCCCTTGCAAAAGCGGGTCATTCCGTCACAGGTTGCGATTTGTCCGAGAGCATGCTAGACATCGCTTCCCAGAAGGCGCGCAAAGCAGGGTTGAAAATTCCCTTTGTCCATCAATCGATGACAGAACTTTCCATTCACGGGAAGCAAAATATTGTCAACTCTTCCTGCGATGGAGTAAACTATCTTAGGAGCGCTTCAGAAGTCTGCGGATTTTTTGGCAGCGCGTTCGACATACTGCAAAGCGGAGGACTTATAGTATTCGACGTAAGCTCTCGCTACAAGCTGGAGAACATACTATGGGGCAACACCTTTGGCGAGGCGTCCGAGCGGGCTGCGTACCTTTGGAAAAACGCCTATGACCCCGCGAGCAACCTGCTGGAGATGGAGCTTACCTGTTTTTTAAGCGCAGACGGCAAAAGTTACGAGCGCTTTTTTGAACGGCATATACAGCGTGCGCACACCTCGGATGAGCTATTGGGCTGGATGACCGCCTGCGGCTTTGAGGAAGTCGCCGTATTTGACTTTAACACAATGAGAGCGCCTAAACGGGATTCCGAAAGGCTGCTATTTACCGGAAGAAAACCTACGGAGCGACAAAATGGATAAACTGATAAAAGGATTGCTTGCAGATTCGACCGTAAATTTTTATGCTATAAATGCCCCCGAACTCGTGGAGCGGGCTAGGCTAACCCATAAAACCTCCCCCGTATGCACTGCGGCCCTGGGCAGGGCGCTCATGGCGGCGTCTATCCTGGGCGCGATGCAAAAAGTACCAGATGCCGAAGTAAGCCTGATTTTCCGCGGCGGCGGCCCTGCCGGGAACATCGTATGCGTCGGCAGGCAGGACGGTTCAGTCAAGGGGCTTATCGCCAACCCCGCGGTGGATCTGCCCGCGAACGAAAACGGGAAGTTGCCCGTCGGCGAGGCAGTCGGCAAGAATGGGACGCTCACAGTTATTACCGACCTTCGCATGAAGGAGGCGTACACTGGTCAGAGCGCGTTGGTCTCCGGCGAGATTGCCGAGGACATCGCCGCTTACTTCGCAAACAGCCAGCAGCAGCCCTCGGCGGTGTTCCTCGGCGTTCACATGAACAGCACTGGGGTGACCTCTGCTTGCGGGCTTATCGTTCAGGCGATGCCAGGCTGCTCGGACGAGGTGCTCGAAAAAGTAGAAAAGCGGATGTATTCGGCGCAGGAAATGCCCAATCTCATATCTGAAGCGGGGATGAGCCTCGAGCAAGTTATAGACTGGCTATTTTCCGACCTATCACCGCGTATCATAGAAGAGACAACTCCTTTGCTGCACTGCGACTGCAATCGGGAACGCCTCGAGAGGGCGCTTCTGGGGATGGGCGATACGGAACTACTAAAGATGGCGGACGAGCAAAACGGCGCGACCCTGTTGTGCCATTTTTGCAATACTGAATATTCTTTCACCAAAGACGAACTCACAGTGCTTGCCGCCGCCGCAAAAGCCGCCCAAACCGAACGAAAGGACGCGCATGCATAGAACGGGTAAAGTGGTGCCCTTCGCCCAGAACGCCGCATTTTTCCTCAGGCGCGGAGATTTGCGCATGGAGTCAGGCATTCCGAAGGATGCACTTTCATTTTATAAAAAAGCAATAGAACTCACACCCTCGGATTGTACGCCTCACCTTCGCTTGGGGATAGCCTATGCGGATTCGGGATGCGCAAATCTTGCGATAAAAGAGCTTTGCGAAGCTATATGGCGGGGATGCTCGGACGATCCGAACCTGTTTTTTCGCCTCGCCCTTTTGTATATGGATGCCCACGAGTACGAAGCGGCGATCATCTGCTTTAGGGAAATGGCGGATATAGCCGAAAGGCTGGGGGACGATTGCCCGGAAATAGGACCGGTGATAAGCGACGTGCTGTCTCGTCACCTCGCCGATGAAGATACGCTGCAAAACTCACTCTCGGAGGATGCCCGCGAAAAAATTGCGGACCATTCGATGAAAGCCATGGAGGCGCTGGACAAGGGCAACATCAAAAAGGCGATAGCGCTCTTTGAGCGTGCCTGGGCGTTGGCTCCCGATTCCTCGGAACAGGCGAGCAATCTCGCCATGGCCTGCTATTGTGACAAACAATTCACCCGAGCACTCACCGTGTGCAACAGCGCACTCCTGCGCGACCGGGACAATTACATGCTCCGCTGCATACTTGCGCTCATTTACCATTCGACGGGCGACGTTGAATCGCTCAACCGCGAGGCGGATTATTTGACCGAGCTGGACGGCTCGGACAGGTTTGAGCGCATAAAGCTGGGCACCACGCTCTTCGAGGTCGACCGCCCCGAAGGCGCACTCAAGCACTTTAAGGCGGTGCTCGAAACCGCCCCTTGCGACACCGAGGTGCTGCACATGGCGGCGGTCTGCCAATACAACCTGGGAAATATCGACGAAGCGCACAATCTCTGGAAACGCGCCTTGTTCCTCGACCCCAAGGATCCTGTATTCAAGTATTACAAAAAGCTGTGCGAACGGAGCACTCAGGACGTTTACGAGCCCATTGTAAGCTGTATGAGGGAACTTCCCCTCGCGGGAATGCTTCGGCTCTCCGCTTCCATATCCGAAATGCAGGGTGAGACCGAAGAGCAGCGAAGGGCGCGTCCCGAGCTTGAGGAAGCTGTCGAGTGGGCAATAAGGAACGACAACTGGCACATTGCCGCGCTCAACGTGCTCATCACCCTCGACCCCGAGCGCGCCGAAGCGGAGCTTCTGACCGGTCTGTGCGATGCGCGCATACCGCAGGACGTAAAGCAGACCTATCTTGCCATGCTATCACTGATGGGCGAAAACGGTCCGTTCACCGCCGTAATAGACGTCGGTTTGGCGAAGGTCAGCATCAACGTATTCAACGGTCTGGATGAGCTGCCCATAAACTACCGAAGGGTGCCGGAATATTTCGTTGAAAACGCCTCCGAACGCGGAAATACAGACGAGCTCATCCACGAGGGGGTGGCTATTTGGCAGCAGTTCGTATCGGGAGTGGTCGACGACCCGATAGTCATCACTGACGAGCGTGTTCCCGCTTTTGCTGCAGCCCTAGAGTATTCGGCAAAGCGCGCCCTCGGCGAAAAGGTGACCCAAGCAGAACTCATTCACGCATACGGCTCAACAGTCTCAAGGTTTCGAACCGCGAACAACCTTATTTATGACGTCGTGTTCAGCGTGCTTAGTGAGGGTGAATGACTATGATTGACATTGATAGCTTGTTTAAGAATGCGCTGCTAAAAAAGTTGCGCGACGGGGAGAACCCGAAGAAAATCGAAGAAGACATGCCCGACCTTTTGCTCGAATGGTTGGATACACCCAACGCAGCTACCAACGGCGTTTCACCAAACGAGTACTTTTATTCCATGGATTCTGCACAGCTCGCGGACGCGCTATGCGGCTATGTACTCAGCGGAATAACTCCGCCCGACCCACTGCTTAACGCCCTCGAGGATTCGCCCGATTCTGAGCAGCCCCTTTACGAGATACTCTGTGGCAAACGCGGTGCGTTTGAGCGGGTGGAGCAGCTTCTGGAGACACGCCGTGCCGCAGCGGAGCTGCTAAATCAAAAGGGCTCGACACTCCCCGTCGCGGAATACCTGGAAATCGTAAAGCACCCCACCGAAAACCCAGGGCTCAATGAGGCCGCGGCGATGGGGCTGCAAGCAATGGGTGAAGACGTGCGCGAACAACTGCTTAGTGCTCTGAGCGGCGCTTCGGACGAGGCCGCAGACTGCCTATTAGACCTTCTTTCCGGTCTTCCCAAAAAGGACGGGCGCATTTACGACTACCTGCTTCGGCATTTTCGCGGAAGGTACGAGCGAAGGGCGTATCTCGCCAGTTTGCTTGCGCGCTACGGCGACGCCGACGCGATACCCGTGCTCGAGGGCGCGCTCTCATCCGCGGGTTATGCGGATTACATCGCACTTGTGGAAGCCATAGAATCGCTGGGCGGAGTCGTTTCCGAACAACGCGATTTTACCGGAGATCCAGATTATGAAAAGTTGAAACTAAAGAAAAGATGAATGATTATTTCGCCACGTGCAGGTTCGGGCTGGAAAGCGTACTCGCTGGAGAGCTCCGCTTTATTGGGGCGGACAACGTTTCCGCGAAGGACGCGAGGGTGGATTTTTCCGGCGATTTTGCTCTGCTTTGCAGGGCTAATCTCTGCCTTAGGACAGCCGAGCGGGTGTTTATGAAGATTGGCTCCTTCAAGGCGACATCCTTCGAGGAACTTTTTCAGGGCGTTTTTGCCCTGAATTGGGAGGATTATATACCAAAGAGCGCAGCTTTCCCTGTCAAGGGCAAAAGCGCACGCTCTACGCTTCACTCCGTCCCCGATTGCCAATCCATAACAAAAAAAGCCATCGTCGAGAGGCTGCGCAAAGGTCATAGTGTGCGCGTGCTCCCAGAGGACGGTCCGAAGGTCATAGTCGAAGTGGGGTTGCTCGAGGACATCGCCACCCTCGCCTTGGACGCTAGCGGCGCTGGGCTGAACCGAAGGGGCTACCGCACGCTGAACGCCGAAGCACCTATAATTGAAACGCTCGCCGCGGGGCTAGTGTTGCTTTCGGGGTACAGAGGCAAAGGTCCCTTCCTCGACCCTATGTGCGGCTCGGGTACCATCGCAATCGAAGCCGCGCTGATAGCCAAGAACCGCGCCCCGGGGATGCTCAGGCAATTTGCGGCGGAGGAATGGCCTTTTCTTTCAAAAAGGCACTGGAAGGCGGAGCGCGAGCGCGCACAGGACCTCGAGAGGCATGAGTCTTTAGAGAACATAACCGCCAGCGATATAGATGAATCGGTGCTGAAACTCGCACGTTTCCACGCGAACAAGGCGGGGGTTGACCTCGCTTTTAGCCGGGCGGACGTTACAGAGCTGCACCGCCGCGATACGGGGGGTATACTCGTGTGCAACCCCCCGTATGGCGAAAGATTGTCGGATAGGCGCACCTGCGCCGCCCTCTATTCGAAGATGGGGCGGGCGTTTGCCCAGCTTCACGACTGGACGGCGGTTATTATCTCCTCCCACCCGGGATTCGAAAAGAGCTTAGGCAGACGGGCGGACAAGCGCAGAAAGATATACAATTCGGGCTTGCCCTGCCAGGTTTACACCTACAGATACAAATGAGGAATTCGTCATGACAGATAAGCGAAATATCGCAGGCAAGACCCTCCCGGAGTTCCTCGCGGCATACGACCCCAAGTGCTTCGACTGCCCTTCCGTCACTGTGGACATGGCGGTGATTACCCTCGAGGGCGAGGTTTTGCTCATCCGCCGCGGTGACCACCCGAACATAGGTCGCTGGGCATTGCCCGGGGGCTTTTTGAATATGGACGAGACCCTGCACAAGGCAGCCGCCAGGGAGCTTTGCGAGGAAACGGGGCTTAGTAATGTTCCACTCATTCCCTTTGGTATGTTCGGCGAACCCACCCGCGACCCGAGGACGCGCATAATTACCTGCGCCTTCCTCGCCAGGGCGAAGCGGGACGAGCTAACATTCGCCGCAGGCGATGACGCCGCCGATGCAGCGCTGTTTGCTATAAGCATCGAGAAAAAGGACAGAGTGGAAATCCCCGCACCGAAGATTCGCGAGTACGACATCACCCTCCCCTGCACCGCCTGCGGCACACCCTTTGGCAACACTGGAGTGGAATATGTTCTCTCCCTTACTGGTACGGGTAACGGTCAGGGAGTTGCGCTTTGTTCGCGCATCGCGGTGGACGACAACGGCATATTTGTGCTGCTTGGCGGGGTAGTCGGCATCGACGAGCTCGCCGGCGACCACGGGCTGGTGTTGTTCCATGCCCTTAGCAAGTGCGGGATGGTTTGAATAATTAATCTGAACACTTGGCAAAGAGAAATTAAAAAGCACCCCCAAAAAAAGAGGTTGCTTTATTCGCTACACTCACTGGCTATCCCTTGCTCAATATTGCTTTTAACGCCGCTCGCCCATCGATAACACTGATTAAACAGTCAGTTTTCATACCTCGTTGATTAGAACTTAGCAAGCAAATCCTTAAGGTCGCAAACATCTGCCCCATACACATCCTTTAGATATTTCAGCCCGGACAGATAATCCTCTTCGGTAAATGAATTCGTGGTTTCCCGGGGGACGACAATCTTATATCCGAGATAATAGGCGTCGGCGCTCGTATGCCTGCAGCACATATGTGCATGGAGACCTGTTATGACGACCGTGTCGACACCCAGTTCAGAAAGCAGTATCTGCATGTCGGTCTGATAGAAACCGCTGTATCTCCTCTTTGGAACAACAAAGTCGCAATCCTCTGGCATAAGCTCGGGAATTACCTCCGCCCCTTCGGTTCCTCTTATTGCATGGTCGCCCCATAATTCCAATTCCATGTCAATCCCTTTGAGATGGCTGTCGTTAGAATATATAACAGGTATGTTATGCGCCCTTGCCGCTTTGGTCAGCTCCACCAGGGCGGGCACGATTGCACGGCCTCTTTCGCACCCCAATGCGCCTGTAACAAAGTCATTCAGCATGTCAACAACGATTACGGCATATTTGCTCATACAAATTGTCTCCTTTAGTGTAGTCAATATAAATAGAGTATACAAGTGTCTTGTCACCTGTATACCCATTATAAGCGCAATTCTTGCTTTGTCAACTATTCTGTCAAAAGAATACCCAGTTTATTTAGCGCTTCTTTTGCGCGTTCAAAAGCAGCCTCATCGGGGCACAAAACCGTATGCAGGTGCAAACCGCCTGTCAGATAAGATAAAGGCTGGGCTTCTGAGCAGCGAATAATAAATTCGTCAACATCGTTGCGTGTTGATAATTGTAACAGTCCAATGAGCTGACCGTAGACCGGATGCTCGACGATTACGTCGATTACTTTGCAGCCCGCATCGACGATAGCATAGAGCTCGGAAAGCATTCCCTCTGCGTCATGGGCACAGGCAATCTGATGCGAAATGCCTTTATCAGTCATTTGCAACTTGCTTTGTAGGATATAGCCTTTCGGGGTAGCTATGAGATTTGAGCCGCAAGCGCGAAGTATGGCGACGTCGCCAACAATCACTTGCCGGCTCACATTCAGCTTATTGGCCAAGATTTTTGCGCTGACCGGGGAGTCGGCATGCGATAAGATTTTTAGTATTTCGTTGCGCCGCATTTCTGCGTTCATCGGTTTTTCCCTTCAATATGTATTCCTTTTCCCAAATATGCTACCCATTTCGTACTTCATCGGTGCATAGATACGGTTATTCAAACACCGAGCCGTCCGGCACATTTGCATACGAGGGCAATTCCGACGAATCCGCAGCGTCAAAAATCAGGGTTTCGCCTGAAATGTCGAACATATAAGTGTACTTACCGTCATCTGTATTCAGGGTCAGCCTGCCGTCGGCTTCTTCGTAATTACCCACGGCGATATAGCTGCTCAACGGAGAATAGGTGAAGGTGAACTTTCCGCCTTCTTCCAGCTTTACCGTAGGTTTAAGCGCTTCTTTAGATTCCTGCATCACATACTCTCGAATGGGTAGCTTTTGCCCTGTTGTTTGGGCGCAACCTGCCAGCGCAAGGGTGAGAACCAGTGCAAGCAATACCGATAGGGTTCCATGTGAACGAATTGTGAAATTTTTGAATGTCATGTCGCTCTCCTTTTGTTTTCGATTTGAGCGAATTACAGCCCGTTTCGCTCTGCGCGCTTCGTTATCATTTCGCCCGCGATGCTAATCGCAAGCTCCGCCGGGGTCTGGGCTTTTATGTCTATTCCGATGGGGGTGCATACCCTCTCGATGTCCGACTGCGATATACCGTCCTCGCGCAGCAGCTTTTCCACAGCCGCCTTTTTGTGTTTGCTGCCCATGACGCCCACGTAACCCGCCTGAGTGCGCAGCACCTGCTTTTCCACTTCTGAATCGAAGGCGTGCCCGCGGGTCATGATGCAGACGTAGTCGTTCGCGGTTATCGAGATGGTGTCCGAGATGCGCGAAAAGTCCACCAAGCCGACATGTTCGGCAGTAGGAAATAGCTCACTGTTGGCAAACTCGGGTCTGTCATCCAGAGCGACGACCCTGAACCCTAGGTGGGAAAGCACCGGCCCGAGCTCCTGGGCGACGTGGCCGCAACCGAATATTATCGCCCTGCCCGCTGTCACGAACTGTTCGGCGTAGAAGCGGCGATCTGCGAATTCCGCCTTGACAGTCTGCGCGTTGAGTATGCCCTCGAGCCCAACGGGGCAGTTGGGCAGCCCCACGAATCCGCGCGAGCGGGAATACACGCCCATGCCCCAGTCGGATTCGACGGTGGTTTCGGTCACCAACCAGGCGTCCTCGTCCACATCGCACATTTCGCACGCTGCTTCCACTACCCTGAGCACATCCTCTCGCTCGCCGCCTACGTATTGGAAGAACACCGTCACATCGCCGCCGCAAATCATGCCGAGGTTGGCGACGTCATCCTTGGTTAGCTTGAAGGCGGTGGTATACGAGCCTTTTTCTTTGAGGGCTTGTACCGCCATCTGGGTGGAGCGGTACTCCACGGCGCCGCCGCCGATGGTTCCCATCAGGTGCCCGTCCTCGCCCACCAGCATTCTAGCGCCGGTGCCCCGGGGGGTAGAGCCTGAAGATGCGACTACCGTCACCAGAACCGTCGGTTTGTTTGCCCTAAGGCAGTCTCTCAGGGTGCTTAGCAGTTTCTTCATTTACAAATTTCTCCTTTTGTATTAAGCTATTCGTCTTTATCGGCAGGCTCCATAAAGAGCCGCACGCGGTCCCCGGCATCCTCGAATTCGACGCTCACTTCGGCTCCCAAGAAGCGAAGCACGCTCACCCCTGTGTACTGCTGGGGGTTTTCGAACATTCGGGAAGGGTGTATCTTTCTAAGATAGGAAAGCAGCACCCGATTTACCCCCGAGTGTGCGACGCTGAGGGCTTGAGTACACTCCGGACAGGGCGACTCCGTCGAACCGCCTGGCGAGCAACGTCGATTGCCCTATGCCTGCAGTCGACAAAGGCGGGTTCGTCGTTCCTATGCAAAGGCGTACCCCGCCGGCAAAATACGGCTTGGCGTGGCGAACGAGGTAAACTACCCGCTCTTTTCGGCATAAAATTCGGGCGCGCCGGCATCTTCGTTGTAATACATATCCATCCGTCCCCTCTTCCTTTGATATTAGCAATCATACTATATCTCCGAAGTATTTTTGAAACAGCCTTTGAACATCGTCTTTCGCTTCCTTTTCCATCGCATAGAAGCGCGAAAGCACATCCTCCCCAGAGGGGGTTAGCATCGTTCCCCCGCCTTCCCTTCCGCCGTGTTTTCGGTCGACTATCGGAAAGCCGAGCTCCTTCTCTGCGCTATTTATCATCTTCCAAGCTTTGCTGTACGAAATGTTCATTTCCTTGCACGCGGTGAGCACCGAGCCCGTATTCTTCAAAAGAGTGAGCAGCTGGGCAGTGCCCGAGCCGAAGAACACCTCTTCCCTGCACAGGCGAAGGCTAATAGACGGGCGGAACATCTGCTCGTTGTGGAAGGCGACGAGCATGGAGAAGTCCTCCTCGGTGTCTACGTCGTGGAGTATGCCTGGGTCTTCCACGTTTACCCGAGTCCTATGCCCGCAGCAACTTTCCACAGCATCGGCAAGGCTGCCCCCACCGCTGTATTTGATTACTTTTTTGAGTACATCGACAGACAGAAGTATAGGGTGACCCTCCTCGCCGTCCGTTACGGGAACTACGGCACAGCCCTGTTGCTCCATCAGCAGGTCGAGGGTGTTTGCGGTGAAAAGGGGCACGTCCACAGGCATGAAGAAGCACCTGCCGCACTTGTCCGCGATGTAAGAAAAGCCGATTTTGGCGGAATCGAGCATTTGAGTGGATTCGTAATCCTCGTTTTTGACGCAGATGACCCCCAGCTTCGCAACGTGCTTTTCTAGCTCCTCCGCCCTGTAACCCGTAACTATTACTATCGGGTCTACGTCCCCCTGCTTTAGGGTGTGTATCTGCCTGTGGATGATGGAGATCGACCCGAGCTGCACCATGGGCTTGAAGTCCCCCATGCGCGAGGATATTCCCGCAGCCGCAATCACCGCGCCTGTTTTCATGGCAAGCCCTCCTTATTGATAAGGTAAGCAAATCGCAATGCAAACTGAATCTAAAAATGTCACATATATATCATTTTACAGCCTAGCGGCGAATTGGGCAACCGCCCTGGTCGCATTTTAGCCGATTTCAATCAGCAGTCTTCTACCTGTTAAGTCATTTATGTGTAGACGTTCACCTTTTTACTTGTTCGCGCAATTCGTATTATGATAATATCTAAGAAAAATGGGGGTACTTTACATTGCACCTTTTCATCACCGGAGAGATAGGCGCGGGCAAGAGCACGATAGTTAACAGCATACTGCAAAAGGTACATTGCCCCGTTTACGGATTCACCACAAAAAGAGGATCGATTACACCTTTGGGGAGCGATGTTTTTATGTACCCCGCGAGTGGCGGCGAAGGCCGTGCAATTGCCGTCTGCCGCTCGCACAAGGAGTTCAGCGCAGATTTGGATGCGCTCAACGAGTTCGGAATGTCGCTTCTGGCGGGCATTCCCGATGGCGCATTGGTGCTTATGGACGAGCTGGGCTTCCTCGAGGGCAAGGCGACCGCATTTTGCAAGCAGGTGCTCAAAACGTTGGACAGGAACGTAACAGTGCTGGGAGCGATAAAGCCCCTACCCGACCCCTTTCTGGATTCCGTCCGAGCTCACCCGCATGTACGACTTGTAAAGGTGACCCCGCAAACCAGAAACGCCGCCCGCTCTTTGGCAGAAGGATTGTTTTTTGGACAAGCGGGAGCTGCGCAAAATAGTTTTGGGAGTGCGATAAAATGAAAATTGTAGAAGTACTGAAATCCCCCGGCGTAAAGCTCTCGCTGGAGGTGTTCCCACCCAAGGCGAACGCGGATTATTCAAAGATTCAGTCCGCGATAGACGAGATCTGTGCCCTTAAGCCCGCCTTCTTGTCCGTAACCTACGGCGCGGGCGGCACGACCTCGGAAAACACAGTGAAAATCGCGTCCCACGTCCAGCAGGATTTGGGCGTTACCTCCCTCGCCCACCTGACCTGCGTCGGCGCGACCAAAGAGCAAATCCGCAATAAACTCTCCGAGCTGAAAAGCGGCGGGATAGAGAACGTGCTCGCCCTTCGGGGCGACATTCCCGACAGGGAGAACTTCCCCATACCGAACGGGTTTAGCTACGCCTCAGAACTCGTCGACTTCATCAAGAGCGAGTCGGATTTTTGCATAGGCTGCGCATGCTACCCGGAAGGGCATGTCGAGTGCGCCAGCAGAGAGGACGACATAGACCACCTTAAGCTCAAGGTGGAAGCGGGGGCGGAGTTCCTGACAACCCAGATGTTCTTCGACAACAATATACTCTACAACTTCCTTTACCGTTTGCGCGAAAAAGGAGTCACCGCGCCTGTCATACCCGGGATAATGCCCGTCACCAACGCAAACCAGCTTTCGAGGATAGGATCGCTTTCCGGCGCAACGCTGCCGCGAAGGTTCAAAGCGCTAATCGAGCGCTTTGGCGGCTCCCCCGCGGCGATGAACCAGGCGGGCATAGCCTACGCCACCGAGCAAATAATAGACCTCATAGCCAACGGCATCAACACCATCCACGTTTACACGATGAACAAGCCCGACGTCGCCGGGAGCATCATGCGCAATCTTTCGGAAATAATAGGTAAAAGCCTGTGAAGCCCACCCCGAACCCTTCGGAAATATACCGCTATTTGGGTGTTTCCTCCCCCGACCCCGAAACAAAGCGCATGGTCGCCGAATGCTCCGACCTGCTTGTTAAGCAGACGGAGGCGCGATTTGTCCACATGCTATACGGGATTACCGTAGAAAAAGAACGCGTGTTGCTCGCCGACCACGCATTTTTGAGCGCCAGTTTGGCAAAGCACCTTTTGGGCTGCACCCATGCGGTGCTGCTCGCCATGACGTTAGGAACACAGACGGACAGGCTGCTCGCCCGCTACTCGCTGACGAACATCGCCAAAGCCGCGGTGCTCCAGGCAACCGCCGCCGCTCTGGTCGAAGCTGCGTGCAACGATTATTGCGACGAACTGGCAAAGCTTGCGAAGGCAGGCAAATTCACCGGCTCCCCTGCCCATTTGACGGCGCGCTTTTCCCCAGGGTATGGCGATATGCCTTTACATTATCAAAAAGACGTGCTGGAGCTTTTGAACGCGCCCGTTCGCATAGGGCTTACGGCGACGGACAGCTTCATGCTCGCGCCCTCGAAATCGGTTACCGCCTTTGTGGGGGTTTCACCCGTTCCCATAAAAAGCTGCTATGGCGAATGCGAGCTTTGCGGCAAGCACGACTGCGCATTCCGCAAACCTGACCTTTCGGAGTAAACCATGAGCATACTTGATTACCTCGGCAAAAACATACTGATACTCGATGGCGCAATGGGCACCCTTTTGCAACAGCGCGGTCTGTTGCCCGGTCAGCGTCCGGACGATTGGAACATCGAGCACCCGGGCGAGATACGCGCCGTGCATAGAGCGTATTACGAGGCGGGGAGCGACATTGTTCTCACCAACACTTTCGGCTCGAACGGAGTAAAGCTGTTGGGCTCCGCGAAGAGCGTTGAACGCGTCGTTTCTGCTGCTGTGGAAAACGCGAAGGAAGCTGCCGTTGCCGCCCGAACCGACGGAAGGCGGCTTTTCGTGGGCTTGGATGTAGGCCCGACAGGGAAGCTATTAAAGCCTCTTGGTAACCTCGGCTTTTCGGATGCAGTCGCCGCTTTCTCCTCGCTTTGCAACGCGGGGGCAAAGGCGGGAGCGGACTTAATATTCATCGAAACGATGAGCGACCTTTACGAGCTAAAAGCCGCGGTGCTCGCCGCGAAGGAGACGGGTTTGCCCGTTTTCGCCACCGTTGCACCGGACGCGAAGGGAAAACTGCTCACGGGCGGGGACGCAGCCTGCGTAGTCGCGCTGCTTTCCGGTCTCAGGGTGGACGCCCTGGGGTTCAACTGCGGCATGGGTCCTGTCCAGATGAAACCCTTTGTTAAGGAACTGCTCGCCCTTTCGGACATTCCTGTGATAGTAAAGCCCAACGCGGGCATACCGAAGGTCGAAAACGGAAAAACGGCATACGATATAGATGTGCCCACCTTTGCCAGTGAACTGCGCTCCTTCGCGAACGAAGGCGGCCCCCATGGCTCTGGGGCGGT
>ENA-UOOM01002741-UOOM01002741.1-fermentation-metagenome-genome-assembly--contig:-NODE-2741-length-13941-cov-17.992222_pt1 | contig 13941 bp, 7 predicted proteins | sample MGYA00245781_ERZ724031 | MGnify/ENA primary metagenome ERZ724031 (study PRJEB28704, sample SAMN03018317) | fermentation metagenome | biome: anthropogenic terrestrial biome; feature: soil; material... | reverse complement strand
AAATTTACTTTAGTTCGGTAAAAATCTTATTATGAAAGCATTAAATATGTGAATTATAAAACTGGGAAAAACGTAAAATAAAAAAGAGTAATGTAAAATTAATTAAAGACTATGAAAGTGAACACTTTAATTCATTATGTCTTTCCTTCATCAAGAAAGAAAGATATGTTTTTGGGTATTTTGATTGTTTCAATACTGTCTCTTTCGGGCTTATTTGAACCTGTTTACTCTTCCAATAATCAAGTTTTGATTATTGAAGAGATTCAGCAGAATCCTTTCACGGCAAGTGGTATTATCACTGATGCTGTTACAGGTGAATCACTGATTGGGGCTAACGTTATTGAAAAAGGAACAATGAATGGTACTGTTACAAACAGCGACGGATCATTCCGGCTTGAGGTACAAAATAACCGTGCATTGTTGGTGATTTCCTATATTGGATATCAGACAATTGAGGTGCCGGTCTCTACTAACATGAAAATCTCCATGAGTGAAGATACAGAGCTTATGGAGGAAATAGTGGTGATTGGCTATGGTACACAACGAAAAGGGGATGTTACCAGTGCTATTTCGAGTGTTAAAGCCGAAGATTTTACTGTTGGTAAAATTGGCGACGCTGCTGATCTCATTAAGGGAAAGATTGCCGGGTTAAGTATTACAAAAGGATCGGGTGACCCTAATGCCGGATCCACAATTCGCTTACGCGGTGTGATATCCCTAGAAGGCAGTTCAACTCCTTTGGTGCTGATTGATGGAATAGAAGGAAACTTGGGAACAGTGGCTCCTGAAAATATTGCATCAATTGATGTTTTAAAAGATGCTTCAGCTGCCGCTATTTACGGTACCAGAGGTGCAAATGGAGTTATTTTGATTACCACTAAATCAGGAATCAGAGGTGCCCAAACAATTGCAAATTATTCAGCTTACACTTCATTATCTAAGTTTGGAAAAACACTTGATTTTTATGGTCCGGAAGATATTAGATTGGGAAAGACAAACTTCGTTGATAAAGGGTATGATACCGACTGGCTTGATGCCGTCACAAGGACTGCGATGACGCACAATCATAATGTTAACGTGCGTGGTGGTACAGATAAAACAACCTATTCGGCAGATTTTAGTTATAGAAACGAAGATGGTGTTATCATGGATACTTATAGCAGGGATATGAAAGTAAATCTAGATGTCTCTCACTGGATGTTCAACGATATGCTCAAGATACAGATGAATATAGTAAAGGGAGTTCACAAAAACAGCGCTACTAATGCTAGTAACTCTGATGCATCCAATATTTACCGTCAGGCTTTAATTCACAACCCCACAGAGCCGATATGGAACGAGGACGGTTCATATTACGAGAATTTTCAGGTTAACTACTATTACAATCCTGTGGGAATGATAAAGGAGCGTACAGGTGGTTACAATAATGAGTGGACTCGTATGACCGGTAACATAACTTTGGAACCTATCAAAGGATGGCAGACTAATCTGATGGTGGCCACCCGTCTTTCTAATGCTCATAATAAAGGCTATTATACCTCTCAGTATTTCAGTCAAAAGATGGAAAACCATACAGGTTATGCCTATCATTCATTTGGTGAAGGCCGCACAGACAATCTCGAGTTGACTTCAAAATATAGTAACTTCTTTGGTCAACATCGTGTGGATGGGTTAGTAGGATATAGTTACCAGTATAGTGTGAGTGAGGGATTTAATGCTAATAATTATGATTTTCAGAATGACTTCTTCCAGTATAATAATCTTGGAGTGGGTATGGCACTTAAAGATGGAAAAGCCGGTATGGGTAGTTACAAGAATGACAACAAGCTGATTGGTTTTTTCGGACGTATCAGTTACGGTTATGCTGACAGGTATAATGTTTTATTAAGTGTGCGTCAGGAAGGATCCTCCAAGTTTGGAGAGAACAACAAGTGGGGTACCTTTCCTTCAGCATCTTTCGGATGGACTATCAGCAATGAGGAGTTTATGAAAGATTTAACTTGGATCAATAATCTGAAGTTACGCACCGGTTATGGAGTAACAGGTGTAATTCCCAATAACTCTTACCAGTCGTTGACCCGTTATGCACTAGGTTCTTCTTACTATTATGAAGACGGCGTATGGAAACCGGGTTTAGTTGTTGCTTCCAATCCTAATCCTGATTTGAAATGGGAAAAATCGGGAGAGGTAAACATAGGTTTGGATATTAGTGTACTAAATGACAGACTCGGGGCATCTGTGGATGTCTATAACAAAAAAACTACTGATATGTTGTGGTGGTACTCCGTACCTGCTCCACCTAATCTTTACACCAGTACACTGGCTAATGTTGGTGAATTGAACAACAAGGGATTAGAAGTTGCTATTAATTCTGTTCCTTTACGTACAAAAGATTTTGAATGGAAGACTACACTTACCAGTTCCTTTTCCAGAAATAAATTGATTAGCCTCTCAAACGATCTATATGAAACAGCTAATGAAATAGATGATGCTTGGTTGGGTGAACCTATTTCTATCGCAACACAACGACTAATAGTAGGTAAGACTGTGGGACAGTTCTACGGATTGAAGTCTGTTGGTGTATCAGAAAACGGACTTTGGTTAATTGAGAATCCGTCGACAGGTGAAGCTGAAGAGTTTACCGACAACATGCTTAATAACGATAATTATCGTCAGTATCTTGGCAACTCCCTTCCAAAAGCCTATATGGGATGGAATAATACTTTCTTCTATAAGGATTTTGATCTTTCGATGCAGTTTACAGGCCAGTTTGGATTTGATATTCTGAATGAACCCCGTGCATTTTACGAGAACAACTCTATCGCTTATAACAGGCTTAAATCTGTGGAAAAAGCACCTTATGGAGGTCAAAACACTCTTTCCTCATCACAAAAACAGACTATTGTCAGTTACTATATGGAAAAAGGAGATTTCGTGAAATTGACCAATCTAACTCTTGGCTATACTGTTCCGCTAAAAAATACGACTTATGTAAAGGGTGTAAGAGCTTATATTTCAGGTGATAATTTGTTTGCTATTACCGGATATAGTGGCTTGGATCCTGAGCTTTCAAATGGAAGTCCACGCTCTGCAGGTATTGACTGGCGCGACCGTTATCCATCGATCCGCTCATGTACTTTTGGAGTTAATATCACATTCTAATATTGATTATGATGAAAAAAAATATTTTTAAATCAACGATAGTTTCACTTGCCGGAGTTTTAATATTCACTTTCGGTAGCTGTACAGACTTGAGTGAAACCATTTATGATACGCTAGCTGCTGAGAAATATGAATTTACTGAGAAAGATGCAGCCAGTATGTTTTCTCCGGTGTACAGCAGTTTACGCTCTTTATACTGGGGATGGAACGGTTATGCCGATATTCAGGATGAATCGTCAGATCTTTGGTGTACCCCTTACCGTATAGGTATTGGCTGGGGAGACCTCTATGTTTCACTACACAAACATCAGTTTCACTCACAGATAGGACACTTTTGGACTGAATGGAATTATGCTTATGCAGGTATCAATGCATGTAACAAGTTATTGGCAGATAAAGCAGTACAAGCTTCTGAGGCAGCCACATCACAATTGAGAGGATATCGTGCCCTTTATTACTACATACTGTTCGATCTCTTCCGCAATATACCTCTTGATACAACTTACGATCACCCTGCAGGATGGATGCCTGACCAGGCAGATCCTCAGGAGACTTGGGATTTTATCATAGATGAATTGACCGATATCAAAGGCAAATGCGGACCTGATAATGGAATGGGACAAATTAATGATTATGCGGTAAATATGATTCTTGCAAAAATGTATCTGAATCACAATGCTTGGTTTAATGATCATAGTGATAATTCATGGTATGGAAAAGCAATTGATGAGGTAAATGAGATAATCAACAGCGGTCGTTTTTCTTTAGCTGCAAACTATTCTGACAATTTCAAAGAGGATATCTCAGGTAGCCCCGAAATTATTTTTGGAATCCCATTCGAAAATAAATATGCCAGTGGGAATTACTATGCTAATAAATGGATTCACGTGGCTGGAAGGGCAGTGTGGGACTTCAATGGCTGGGCTACCGGTGGAAGTACTGCTTTACCACAGTTTCTGGACACCTATGATGAAGAGGATGGGCGTTTTTCTTCGACATGGACAGTCGGACAACAGTACGATCGCAGTGGATCTCCCATTATGGTGGAAGGTCAGCCTTTGATTTATACTCGCGAAATTCACAGTATCGATAATCCGGGTTGTTATCCCTTTGAAGGTGCACGTCTGATCAAATATGAAATTTTATCTGGTGACTTTGGATCTGCTTATGACGATATACCATTTTTCCGTCTGGCTGATGCTTATATGATTAAAGCAGAGTGTCTGCTCCGTTTGGGAGGTTACAAGGGTGAAACTGAACAGGCTGCTGCTGACTTGGTTACTGCTGTGCGTCAACGTGCATTTAAAGATAATCCAACTAAAGCTGTTCGTACAGTTGCGCAGTTGAAAGGCGGCAGTGTATATGAATACGGCTATCGTGAAAATCAAGGTAAGATGGGTGAAGAGGATATTTGGGTAACAACAAATGAAGGAGGTGATGATATTGAAATGGGAGGATTACTCGATGATCTTGCTTGGGAATTTGTTGCAGAGCATCACCGTCGACAAGATCTGATACGTTTCCGTATTAATGGAACTAATCAAAATGTTTACAATGGTAAGTCGTGGTTTTCCAAAAGAGCTAAAACAGATCCTTCAGATAATCATTGTGATATTTTTCCAATTCACAAAACATTCCTGGATGGAAATCCCAAGCTGGTTCAGAACCCTGGATACGAAAGTAATTAAGTTGCTATAAACAATATAATAAAATTGACATGAAGAAATATATCATATATGCTTTTATAGTATCGGTTTGCTATATGTTTACTGCATGTAGTGACAGCTTTGAAGATGCTACAAGCAAACATATCTACGGTGAGGACGAAAGCCCCTATCTGAGAATAGATCAGGAGGCTACAGTATCTGCGAACATTGAATTTGCCGTGGAACGGCTGGAGCCATTTGTGATTAACCTGACAGACTATAACGAACTTTTTCAGGAAAAGATGGGCTTGACAGCAGATCAGGTAATAAGCGGATTGCAAAATGGGTCAGTAGTATTTTACAACATAAATACAACCCGTAACCATTGGAATAAGGCTGCAACAACAAAAGGCACTACCGGATGGTATTATAATACGGCAGGAGGTGTGACTACTGAGTCAGACGCATCTAAAACAGTAAGTTTGGAAATAAATGCCAGTAATAAAACACTGACAATATACCCGATTGAGGGCGTTGATGTAGGAACATCCATCGGTTTTAATGTAGGGTTTGCCCTAAATGGACCCGATTATGACGACTATGTCCGTTTTGCCTTTGAGGCTTCTTATACTGACCCTTCTATAGTTATGCTCAATATCACGATCCCTGAAGGTGACTACAGCTCTTACGGAATAGACCTAAATAAATATAAGGAAACGATAGAGGTTTGTATGAATTTGAGCTTGGAAGAGTTTCTGTCAAACATAGATACCTTCGGTGGCACAATTCGTATGTACTCAGTGAATCCGAAAAGTGGTGTTTGGGATGAAACCAGCAGTTATACAGCTAATGCGCCTGGTTACTGGATGACGAGCGAGGGTGCTGTATGCAACTGGGGGGCAACCGATTTCACTCTCTTTGCAGAGCTATCTGCAGATGACGAAATTCTGTATATTGGAAGGGCACCCGGACTTAATAAGGGAAGTAAATATACACTAAGTATCGGTTATCGTGATAAGGAAAATCCGTCTTATTTCTTCCGTTTCATTATCACCGCAACAATGGCTTAATTATTAATTTTACAGGAGGATAATTTTCTTCAAGGAATTATTCTCCTGATTTTTTTATCCGGAGGATTTATATGTTGAGAAAAAAGCTCCAGATCTTTTTAATGTTTTGCCTTTTATTCTGCCTCTGTCATTGCAGTTCAGATGATCCGGCAATTGAAACTGAAAAACCTGATAATAAAGAGGAACCGGGTGATGGAGCTGTTTTTGAGCTGAAACCTTCTGATATTCAAGACTACTACAAAATATACAAGCCTAATGAATTTAAAAATATAAACTGGCTGCGGGAAGATAGCAAATGGTCGTTTGTCCGTTCAAAACAGTCGGAACATTTTATTGTCTTCTGGGAAAAAGGTTTTACTGAAAATCCTAACTCAACTTCATTACCAGAAGTGCTTAGGGTGGATATAGATGATCTGCTTGCGAAAGCTGAATCATTTTTTAGAATAAATGTAGAAAAGTTGAAATTTGCCGAATTGGGCAATAGTCTTTCCAACCTCGACAAATATAAAATGCAAATATACCTTCATTATCGGGAGGACTGGATGGCATATGGCAGCGGATATGATGATGTTATCGGTGCTATTTGGGTGAGTCCCCCTACCTGTAAACCGGTGGGGTCGACCATTGCTCATGAAATAGGGCATAGTTTTCAGTATCAGGTGTATGCAGATTTATTGGCGGCAGGAAAGACTCTAAATGATTACTCACGCGGATTCAGATATGGTTATGGAGGAAACGGTGGAAATGGTTTCTGGGAACAGACTGCCCAATGGCAATCTTTTCAGTCATACCCCAGAGAGGTGTTTGAATCTTATAATTTCAATGTCTATACCAAAAATTATCATCGCAATTTATTTCATGAATGGCAGCGATATGCCAGCTATTTTATTCACTATTATTGGGCTAATAAACATGGTAATGATTTTATAGGTAAATTATGGCGAGAATCTCTGATGCCTGAAGATCCGGCAGAGACTTATATGAGACTTAATAAACTAACTGTAGATCAGTTTAATGATGAGATATTTGAAGCTGTATCCAGATTTGTGACTTGGGATATTGATGAAATACGTTCAAATGGGGAGTCGTACATAGGTAAACACTCCTACTTGTTGTATCCCCTCGCTGATGGTGGTTACCAGGTAGCATACAGTAAATGTCCCGGTACCTCCGGTTATAATGTTATTCCGCTCAATGTTCCTGAAGCCGGTACTGCAATTACAATAACTTTTGATGGAATTAAACCTGGATCGCCCTTGACATTAGGAGACCCCGGTTTAGCATTGAAAGGGGAAGAAACAATTAAGGTAACCTCCTACAATCAAACAGATATCTCTATTGCCGGATGGCGTTATGGTTTTGTAGCATTGCTAAATAATGGTAAAAGGGTATATGGTGAAATGAATTCCGAACCTAACTCAAAGGTTGAGTTTCTTGTGCCTGAAAATTGTAATAAGATTTGGTTTGTAATTTTGGGTGCACCATCAGTTTATCATTCGCACGCATGGGATGAAAATGAGTTAAACGATGATCAGTGGCCTTACAGAATAAAAATTGAAGGGACAGATGTACTTGGGAATATAACAATAGATCCAAATGCTACTCCACAGGATATCATACTCACCTATAATTTGAGTTTTCCTGCCGATCCTGTTTCATATTCAGGAATTGAAATAAATTTAAATGAAAATAGGGATATCTCCAAATTAGCACAGGCATTTGTTATGCAACCTGTTGAAATGGCCGGAATTATGCTTGATCCAAAGCAACAACCACAAGAGAATAAAATAGTTTTTGCTTCTATTGAATCAGATGGCAGACAGAATTATGATACCACTGCCAACGGATATGGCTTCTGGTTTAACACAAGCGGAGATGTAGTGGGATGGGGCAGTGAGAGTATTATATTTTCCGAGTTTATTCCCTCGGATTTTACTTTCTTTATCGGTCAGTATCCAAACAAGTGTAAGAAGGGTGATAAATTCACGATTAAAGATGCACTCATTTACACGAAAAATAACAAACAATACATAGCAATATTTCAATTTAATATAACTATCACATAAACAGCCTTGGTTGTTTCACATAAAACCTCAAATAGGATTTTCAGATGAATAACAAGAAAAAAATGAAAAAACAACAAATTCTATTCTTACTGATAGGTTTGATACTAATATCCTGCAGTAATAAACAGGAAATGAACTTCAATTCACCTGGAACTGGCAATCCTTTGTTACCCGGTTATTTTGCCGATCCGACGGTAAAGAAATTTGGTGATACATATTACATTTATGCTACAACTGATGGCATCAAATTGGCATCAGGTGAACCACAGGTATGGATCAGTAAAGATTTTGTGAACTGGTACAACTACGAAATGGATATAGAATTACCTGAAGGTTTAACTAACTGCTGGGCTCCCGATGTAATGAAAGGGGCAGATGGAAAGTATTACTACTTTATGGGTAACTGTCAGTTTGGGTGTAACATATACGGATATGTTTCCGATAGCCCTATGGGACCATGGGAGCCGGTTAATGATGGTGAACCGGTTATTCCTGTAGGTACCGGTAAAGAACATCTTCCCGCTCTAGATGCACAGTTTATTGAAACTGATGAAGGTAAAATCTCGGCTTGGTTTGGAACATGGTGTACATCGTTTGGAGGATTAGGCTGGGCAGAGTTAAATCCCTTAAATCTGAAAATTGAGAAAGAGGGTATTATTCCGGTTGAACAGCTTCCTGATGTGTTTGAGGCGGCATACCCAATAAAGCGTAACGATCGCTGGATAATGATGTACTCTTCCGGCGATTGCAGGCTAGACAGTTATGCAGTGCATTATGCTTGGGCAGACAGTCTTTATGGTCCCTATCATTATGGTGAAAACAACCCCATACTTGCAGGCTCTGAAGATGGAAAGATAGATAGTCCCGGACACAACTCAATATTAGAAGAAAACGGTGATTATTTTATACTTTATCATAGGCATGATAATCCTCATAGTTCAGGAGGAGAGTTCAGACAGATCTGTGCTGATCCTCTTATATTTGGAAACGATACTACTATCGAGAGAATAATTCCAACACATAATGGTATTGGTTATCTGGCTGAAAATAGTATATCATACAGAAATCTGGCGTATCTTTCTGATGTATCAGCTTCTTCATATTACCATCTCTCTTCACCCCCTACCAGGTTTGAGTCAGAAGGAATTAATCACTCTTATCTGCCGGAGTTTGCAACCGACGATAACAATGGTACATTATGGAAAGCTGAGGATGGTAGGTTACCTCAAATACTTACTATTGATTTGGGCAAAAAAAAGAATATTAAGAGGATAATGACTCAGTTTGAGTATCCTACATTTTATTATCAGTATAAATGGGAGATATCAACTGATAGTCTTAATTGGCAAATATTTTCAGACAGAACCTCTAATAGAAGAAGTGGCTCTCCAATGATAGATGATAATGATTGTGAAGCACGATATTTGAGAATTACCATAACCGGTACTGAAAAAACCGGTATGTTTGCCGCTATTTGGAATGTGAAAGTTTATGATGAGCTGTTTGAAGTACCTCAATTTAGCAATAAGGAGGTTATTGAAGGTCCGGGCAGTGTAGTCGGTCAAAGGAGACTACTTGCAAAGTTGGATTTTGATGATGAATCAATAGGTATTGTTGAGAAAGGAATTGAAAATAAGGGAGAGTTAGGTGGAGTTTTTGATCCTGTGGGTAAACCTGTAGTGTCTGTTAATGAAGGAGTTAAATCGATAAACTTAGATGGAGACAGTTATTTGATACTTTCGGAAAAGTCTCCAGAGTCATTAAATTGGAATGCACCATTTACCGTTACGGCATGGGTCTATAATCCAGAAGTCGGGACAGGGGAATGTTTGGTGTCATGGAATTCAAGGAGAAATATGCTACAGGCTTCTTATGCAGCTATGATGTATGGTGTCGGACCCTATGGTGCAGTTGCACATGGTGATGGCTACGTAGATGTTGCCTTTAATGAAGTCCCGGAAGCCGGCAAGTGGCAGCACCTGGCAATAACTTTTGATGGTATGTGCGAATATGTATATGTTAACGGTGAAATTGACAAACAGTTTCCTTTATCGTTATTTGTTGATTCGGACAAGATAATGATTGGAGCGTCGGGAATGCCTCATGAAAATTTTACTGGATCAATTATGGGAGTATGGCTATACGATGGTTTTTCCACTAGAGAACAAATCTTAGAGATTATGGCAGAAACATATACTGCTTTTAATAAACAGAAATAGAAAAATGAAATATAATTTTAAAATTATTTTAAATGAAGAGAATACTGATGTTAAGTTGTATCATCCTGTTATTGACTGGATGCTTCAATAAAAATGGTATTAAGAACGAAGAGAGTAATAAATCACTCTCCATGGTTCAGTTAGTGGATACACCAGAAATTACAGTTCCACCTGCATATCTGGAGCTGGATCCTTTTTATAAAAAATATATGAATGTGAACGGCATTCATGTAATCAGCTCTTGGAAAGTTCCTGACTCCTGTTTTTATGCAGCTTATATTACTGTGAAGGCATTGACAGATATGTTGCCGGCTGAAGTGATGGAATCCATGACAAGTCACAATACGCGTATTGGAATAATGGCTCGTTATGAAGGGACTACAGATATACCTGAGCATGCCCATCTTGCTAATGATACTTCACTTAATTGGGATGTGCGTGCAAGGGGTTTGGGCGGAACAGTTAATAGACCATTGACTACTTGTGCAGAGGAGAATATTCTTGCTTATCAAATAGATAAATATCATGCTGAAGATATTCTTATACATGAATTTGCACATACCATTCATTATGTAGGCATTGCTCCTATAGATGATAATTTTAATAACCGACTGCAGGTTTCTCTAGATGAAGCTATTGCAAATGGAAGATGGATAAATACTTATGCTGCAACAAATATAGCTGAATATTGGGCTGAAGGAGTTCAAAACTGGTTTGATATTAATGCTGAAGTAGATAATGACAGTGGAGACGGGAAACATAACAAGGTTAATACTAGAGAAGAATTGAGATTATATGACCCGGGGTTGTTTAAAATTATTTCGGAATATTTTCCCGAAACCGATGAGCCAATTAGTCGCCATATTGCTATTAATCTTTTTCAATGTGAAATTTAAAAATAAAAAAAATGAAACGTAAAAATATTTTAGTTTTACTGGTATTTGCACTTTGTGTGTTTATTACTAATGCACAATCCCCATGGGAGCGAATTGCAGAACGACCATCGACATTATTTATGGATCAGGGTGAATCGAAATTCACTACAAATTCCTTCAGACTTTCTTTAGTGGATGCATCTCAAACCGTGAAGCATCTGTCTCCTTTATCAGATACATCTTTTGATTATACACCGTCGGATCGTATCATGCTAAGAGATAAAGACGGCCTATATCATCTCGGTGATTTAAATATAATGTTAAAAAAAGAAGGTGAGAGTAATTGGAGACGTTATTCAACTGCTGAACAGCGTAGACCGATAGATAAACTGCCGGTAAAGGGAAATATACTTGCTGCAGCTGATCTTTCTGCCACTCTGCCTGCAGATATTCCTGTAAAAATAAAAAGGTATTGGGAGACCCTTGATGGAGACCTGGTTTTACGTTTTCAGATAACAAACAACTCTTCAGAGAAAGTAGAAATTGGATCACTAGGCATACCTCTGATATTTAACAATATTCTAGAAGGAAAGAGTTTGGATGAGGCACATCATGACAACGTGTTTTTTGATCCATACATCGGACAAGATGCCGGATACCTTTTGGTAAACCGTCTCCATGGAAAGGGAGGCAGCATGTTGGTACTTCCTCATCAAAATGCAGGTTTTGAAGCTTATAATCCTTTAAATGATGATCCAACTCCAAAGGGAGTGATTTTTGAAGGATTTCATGAGTGGCTGATTCATAGTAAAGCTAACTCAGAAACAGAATGGATTGGTGTAGAGCAGTGGAATGAACCTACTTCTACTATTCTTGCAAGTGGAGAAGTGAAGGATTTTTCATTAAAATTTGTAATTGCACCATCAATTCGTGAAATTGAAAATAAATTGATTCAGGAGCAAAGACCAGTAGCTATTAGTCTTCCAGGCTACATTGTCCCGATGAATGAGAAAAGTAATCTTTTTATTAAATATCCTAATAAGATAGCTAACATAACAGTGTATCCGGAAGATGCGCTAACAATTAAACGTAAAGGTGATACTAATAACGGATGGTCGCATTTTGAGATAGAAGGCAGGGAGTGGGGAAGAGCAAGGTTATCAGTTATTTATGAAGACAAAACACTTCAAACCATTAATTATAAGGTGATTAAATCACAAGAACAAGTTGTAAATGATTTGGGAAATTTTCTTACAACTGAACAATGGTATGAAAATGATGGAGATCTTTTTGGACGTTCACCTTCTGTAATGAATTACGACTATGATAAAAAAGAAATACTCACACAGGAGCGTCGTTCCTGGTTTGTAGGTCTTAGTGATGAGGCCGGTGCAGGTAGCTGGCTTGCAGCAATTATGAAGCAGCTGATACAGCCGGAAAGAAAGGAAGTGGAGAAAATGAAGCGCTTTTTAAATGAAACTCTTTGGGGAGGTATACAACATGACTCAGACTCTACGAAATATGGTGTCAGAAAAAGTCTCTTTTACTATGAACCTGAATTAATGCCGGAAGGTACATATAGTGATTCAATACGATTCAGGGGATGGGAAGCATGGTCTATTGAAAATGCGGAAGATCTGGGCAGGTCTTACAACTATCCTCACGTTGCGGCAGCTCATTGGGTAATGTATCATTTGGGAAGAAACCGAGGTTATGATGATATTGATTGGAAACTCAGCCTCAAAAATGCTTATTACACATCAATTGCGATGATGAAATTTGCTCCTTATTATGCTCAATTTGGACAAATGGAGGGTTCTGTATTTCTTTACATCCTTTTAGATTTACAACGTGAGGGATTCACTGAGATGGCATCAGAACTGGAAGCCGAAATGAAAAAACGTGCTGATCACTGGAATTCACTGGAATATCCGTTTGGAAGTGAAATGCCATGGGATTCAACCGGACAGGAAGAGGTGTATATGTGGACATCATATTTTGGTTTTGATGATAAAGCAGATGTTACTCTTAATGCCATACTTGCATATATGCCAACTGTACCTCACTGGGGGTATAATGGTAGTGCCCGCAGATATTGGGATTTTGTTTATGGCGGAAAGCTTGCCAGGATAGAAAGACAGTTACATCATTATGGCTCGGGACTTAATGCAATTCCCGTTCTAGATGCATTTTGGAATAACCCGGATGATTTTTATCTATTACGTGTTGGGCATGCCGGTTCTATGGGCCCTTTGGCTAATATAACTCAAGAAGGATTCGCTCCCGCGGCCTTTCATTCTTATCCTTCAACATTAGATATAGACGGATATACATGCGACTATGGAAGTGGCTTTTATGGATATGCTGTTAACTCTTCAACTTATGTTTATAATCATCCGGAATTTGGATGGCTAGCTTTTAGTGGGAACCTTACACAAAATGGAGACTTGATAAGTACTGAATTAACAACCGCCGGAAAAAACAGGGTTTTCATCGCTCCTGAAGCCTTGAAAATTGAAACAAAATCTGGTCAAATTAATCGGGTTGATTATAACCCGCAAACAGGCGAAGTTAATGTCATATTTGAAGGTAATGTTCAGTTGGATATAAATGCAACTGATAAACAAATAACTTTTCTTTCAGGTGAGTATGCAAAAAATGAAAGAGGATACTATGAAATTAATCCGGTAAAGGGAGTAAAATCTAAACTCCGGTTTAAAATTGAAAAATAATAGTTTAAAGTTGAATTTGTTTTTTATTATTACTAATGACAAATAAGGAAAATATGATTTATCGATTTATAAATATAAACTAACAAAAAACCCGGACTTCAAATAAATGTCCGGGTTTTTTTATGAACTATAATTCAGTTTTGTAATTATTCACTAATTGTACTTATTGTG
>ENA-UOOM01002737-UOOM01002737.1-fermentation-metagenome-genome-assembly--contig:-NODE-2737-length-13953-cov-3.256368_pt1 | contig 13953 bp, 11 predicted proteins | sample MGYA00245781_ERZ724031 | MGnify/ENA primary metagenome ERZ724031 (study PRJEB28704, sample SAMN03018317) | fermentation metagenome | biome: anthropogenic terrestrial biome; feature: soil; material... | reverse complement strand
GTCTATGCAGTGAAATTATATATATACTTTATTATAACAAAAAAATGTTCTGTTATAATAAAGTATATATATAATTTCACTGCATAGACTCATGCTACTGATTCAATAAGCGCTTGTGCGTATTGTGAAGCAAAATGCGAGCGCAAAAGCACCTGCAAAGGACGTTTTTTGTTCACCTCACCACAAGCGTTTGATAAATATGCATATTATGATTGCTTCCCAGAAAGTCGTGAAACGACTTTTTTCTGCAGGCAAATAATCATATTATATTAAAAAAAGCACACATTTTCATGCATAAAATACCGTATGACGATCTTTATGTATGAAATGCATGACTTTGAGTTAATGCAATAAAATCATATTTATGTCATTTCAATAAAAAACATAAATGCAAGTCATGTGTTTTAGCTATTGCTAAAATGGTAAAACAGAATTTGAACAGTATTAATATTTGGTGAATTTGTCGCCATTTTGTTATGGGCAGAATTTAGGCAATTAAGAAAGAGCTAAAAAAGCGTGGGGGTAAGATGAGGTTTTTAAAAAAATATATCAGGTTTAATACGCTGCAAAGTAAAATAAGCATTTACTTTATTATATTCTTAATTATACCATTTTCCATACTCTCATTTATTATTAGCAAGCCTATTGAGAAAATATTGGAAGAGAGGATATCTGATTCTATTCAGAACAGCCTCAATATTAAGGCTGTTACCTTAGAGAGCATATTCAGGGAAATGATGAGGTCGGTAACAATTATAGCCCTTGATAGAAATGTAGCTGATATATTAAGTTATCCTGAAAAGTACAACAGCTATGAAAGAGGCAGAACAATTATAAACCTAATGGATACCGACAGCTTATATCTTAACAAGATTGAAAAGCATATAACAGTTACAGATTTCAACAATAATATATACACATCATGGAGACAATACAGAAATAATGAATATGAGCTTTTAAACTCAATGGATTGGTATAATAAAGTGCTTGATACAAAAGGCGAATTTGTATGGATTTTTCATGACATTGATTATATAACAAAATCCGGCGACAACCTTTTAACAATCGCCGCTCTCGTTGACAGGTACGGAAAGGCATATGGAGCCGCGATGGTTAGCATTTATGAGGATGATATATACAAAATTATTTCTCTTGCAAATGAAGACGATAACAGTGAAACTGCGATTATTAATGAAAAGGCGGGAATTGTTTCTTGCACGGACAGCGAAATAACCGGAGTAAATTTAAGGAAACAGGATTTTTATCAAAGAGTACTTGAGAGCAATGAGGGTTTTTTTGTTGATTATGTAAATAATAAAAAAACCATTGTTAATTACGCCAGAGTTGCAAAAACCGACTGGAAACTTATTATGTTTACTCCATACGACAGCATATTTAAGCAAATAGGTGATAAAAGAAAAACTAATGCGCTATTTATAGCATTAATGCTTATTATTTTTACCACGATAGCTGTTTTGATATCCTTAAAAATAACAGGTCCTATAAAAATGCTCAGAAACAATATGAGAAAGGTAAAAGAAGATGATTTGGGTAAAATACTTCCTGTGCAAGGCAGTGATGAGGTAAAGGATCTTATCGTTGAGTACAATAAAATGACCTGCAGAATCAAGACGCTGTTTGAAAATATTAAGGAGGAGCAAAAGCAAAAGCAGGAACTAAGATTTAAAGCGCTTCAGGCACAAATTAACCGAGACAGCTAAAATGATTACAGCACTGGGCTCCATAATGGAGGAATGTATTGGAAAAGGGGAAGATATAATAAAGCTTGAGCAGGAGCTTAAATATATTGAAAATTATGTGTATCTTCAAAAAATAAGGTATAACGATAAATTCTCAGTCTTTTATAATATAAAGGAGGAGGTGCTTGATTGCCGGGTATTCAAGTTTATTTTGCAGCCTATAGTTGAAAACAGCATTTATCATGGCATTCAGAGCATGGAGGGTACAGGGTGTATTGATATAGCCGCATACAAAGAGGGTGATAATTTAATAATAAAAGTGAAGGATAACGGAGTCGGAATTAAACCTGAAAAGCTGACAGCCATAATGGAGTATTTATATAAGGGGACAGATCCCGGAGGAAAAGGAAGAGTAGGCATTAAAAATATACACGACAGAATAGTGTTAAGTTACGGAGCGGAATATGGTCTTAAAATAGACAGTATTGTAGAAGAAGGAACCGAAGTGACTATTACTGTGCCATGGACTACTATAGAAAAGTGAGGGCATTTAAGTGATAAAGGTACTGATAGCAGATGATGAGATAATTGTCAGAGCCGGTATAAAGTCTCTTATAAATTGGGAGGAAAACGGGTTTAGGGTTGTTGGTCTTGCGGTGGATGGTAAAGAGGCAATGGAAATGATACACGGTGAAAAACCTGATATTGTTTTAACCGATGTTATGATGCCTAAGATGTCCGGTATAGATCTAATTAAAGCTGCTAAGGCGGAATACCCTTTTATAAAATTTGTAGTTCTTAGCTGCCATAACGATTTTGAATATGTAAGGCGGGCAATGAAGTACGGTGCTGAGGATTATGTACTCAAGCTTTCTATGGATTCGGATGAATTACTTGAGCTGCTGCTGGCTCTATCAAAAAAAATTAAAGAAGAGAGAAAGCTTAAAAGTGCAGAATTTTGCTTAGTTGACCAAGATGGCTTATCTGAACGCAGTAAAAGGATTGCTTATTTTATAAGTTTGATTAACGGAGAAAGACGGTCATTGGATGTAAACGACAGTAAGGCTGTGAAGCTTTTTTATATTAGTGCGCATAAAGTACTTGCATTTATTAAAATAGACAATTTTAATAATATCAATGAAGACAGGGGAAAAGCAGAAAGTACTCTTATCAATGTAATGGAGCAGCAACTTAAAGGTAAGGGATTGCTTGAGGTGTTCAAATATAAAGAAAACAGCTTTATTGTTTTGCTTAGCTTTGAAAATGAAGAATACAACCGGATAGACGAAACTGTTAATAATATTTGCCAGAAACTTCAGGTATTTATTAATAAGTATGTGAATGTTACCATATCCATTGGTATCAGCAATGTATTTAAAGATTATTATGATTTGGATACAGCTTTCAAACAGGCTGATCAGGCATGTAAATACAGATTTTATAATGGTGCCGGTACTGTTTGTAAATACCGTGAAGGGATATTTTCAGACGAAAGCGTGCAGGTTTTTTCCGCAAAGGAACAAAAAGAGCTTATAGATTATCTTGACACATGTGATACAAATAGTATCAACCCTTTTATTAATAATATTATTTATGAGCTTGCGAAAATCCGTCCCCCAGTTGAAAAATGCGTTCAGTTGTTTATGGAGATATATTACTGCATGGGTTCCGTACTAAAAAATTACGGGGACAGCATTAAGAGTGAAAATGGAACAGGCACACCGAATTATATACAGATATCAAAAGTAGAATTCATTACGGATGCAAGAGAGATACTATTGCAATATGGTGAATACTGCGCAAATCAAATAGAAAACGCAAGAAATGCGGTATATCGAAAAGAGATTATGGCTGCAACCGATTATATAAAGAAGAATTATTCAAGTAATATATCTCTAAAGAGCGTTGCTCAGCATGTTTTTGTAAGCGACAGCTACCTTAGCCGAATTTTTAAAGAAAACTTGAATATGAGTTTTGTGGAATATCTTACAGGGATAAGGATCGAAAAAGCAATTGAGTTTATAAAAACAACAAATCTCCCAAACTATGCTATTGCAGAGAAAATTGGTTATGAAAACATTAATTATTTCGGTAGAGTGTTTAAGAAAACAACTGGTTTAACCCCGACACAATACAGAAGTAAGTACAATTCATTTGATACCGGTAAAAATAGTGAATAATCAGAACAAAAAATTGAAGATTCTATACTCCATTTCAGAATATTGAACAATGAATATTGAATAGTTCATTCATTTTTATTTAATAGTTTATATAATTAAACTATAGCGAGGCTGTAATCACGTCATATTTGACTGAGACAAGTCTGCCTCGTAAAGGCAGTGCGCTGCAACTAATCTGCAGTATTCACTGCTTAAAAACACATGTAAGAAGGAGGATTTTTGTATGACAGGAAGAAAGGTTTCTTACTTAAGCTTTGCATTGGTTATTGTTATGACGCTTTCTTTGCTGGTAGGTTGTACACCAGGTAAGAATAATCAGACAACCGCACCAACAACAGCAGCAACATCAGCAACAAGTCAAAACCAGCAAGCTGAAACAGACAAAAAAGATGTAAAGGGAAAGATTTCTTTATGGTGTGCATGGGGCGAAGGCAGTGGTCCTGCATCATGGATTGAAGACTTTAACAAGGAATACCCAAATGTTGAAGTTGCGTATAATCAGTTCAGAAATAATGAAGAAGGGAACACACTCCTTGATGTAAGCCTGCTTGCAGGTGAAGCAGATGTAGTATTAAGCTATGGTGTTGAAAAATTTATTCCAAGAGCACAAAAGGGAATGCTTCACAGTATGAATGATTTTCTTGCAAAAGACGGTGTTGATGTTTCCAGAGACTTCTCACCGGAAACGTATGTGTATAATGATCAGTATTACGGACTGCCAATAACATGTATATCTGAATTTATTACTATCAATAAAGATATGTTTGATGCAGAAGGCATTGGAGTTCCTGAAGAATGGACATATGATGAATATCTTGACATTGCCCGCAAGCTCACCAAGGGTGAGGGCGCTAATAAGGTATACGGCTGTGCAGACCATAAGGATCAATACTTTTGGACTTATCCTGCAGTATCCGTTCTTGGTTCAAATGCTTTATACAATGAAGAAAAGCTTTCAAACTTTGATAACCCTTATTTCAAGCAAGCAATTGAAATGAGATATAACATGGAAGTTGTTGAAAAGATAGCTTTTCCGTATCTTGAGATATGGGCATCAAATTTGAGGGGTATTGATTTCCTGCTTCAGGAAAGGGTGGCTATGATAGTTGACACATCCTCATCCGCAAGATACTTTAATAATATGACAGAATATCCCCGTGATTTCACGGTAACATTTGCTCCATATCCTAAAACTCTTGCTGATCAGGAACACAATTATGCAAATGGTTTGAAGCTGTTTGGTTATGTTAGCATAAACACCAATACGGCCGATAAAGATGCCGCATGGGCATTTATTAAATGGCTGGGGCTTGATAATTCAAGCAGGATCGCACAGGTTGGACACATCCCCTCATATACAGGCACAGATAAGGACGCCGTTATTGTTCAGATGTTCGGTGATTTAGAAGCAACTGGCAAGCTCATAGACATTGAGGCTTTTAAGAGGGTTGTTCTGGATTATAAATCAGTTCATTTCTCCGATAATCACTTTGACGCATATGACCAATTATTTGTTATCGGTAAAGAGGAATTTGAAAAAGTAATGTCTGATATGATTTCGGTTGATGAAGCCATCAGCAACATGAAGAGAAGAGCAGACGAGGCTATAAAAAGAGAAGACTAATAGACATTGATGGCTAGTGGTTGGCAGAAGACAACTCCATGTAATAGACGACATAAAAACTAGGCTTATGGATTTGCTTCTGCCAATTACAATTTATGCAATTATTATTAATTACTACTAACTAATCTCACTTTTAATGAGGTGGAACTTTTGAACAGAAAAAAAGAAACATTATACGGATATTTATTTTTATTACCCAGCCTTGCAGGTTTTACAATATTCTTATTGATTCCAATATTGTTTTCTGTGTATCTGGCTTTTACAAACTGGGATGTAATCTCCGGTTTTAATAATATAAATTTTATAGGAATTGCAAACTTTACCCGAATGTTTAAAGATGAATGGTTTATCGCATCTATTAAAAACAATTTGGTATACACATTAGTTGTAGTGCCGGTTACGTTACTTTTGTCCCTTTTTATCGCAATGATATTAAATAATATGGTATATTTGAAAAACGTGCTAAGACTGGCCTATTTCATTCCATATGTTTCAAACACTGTTGCAGTGTCTGTATTGTGGATGGCAATGTTTGATTCGTCTCAGGGACCGGTTAATCAGTTGCTTATGACACTGGGAGTACAAAATCCGCCAAAATGGTTGGTCTCACCTGACTGGGCAATGATAACAATAATTCTCATGTCTGTGTGGACGCGTATCGGGTATTGTCTAATAATATATTTAGCTGCGCTTCAGAACTTACCACAAGAATTATATGAGGCAGCAGATATTGACGGAGCTAATTGGTACAGAAAATTTAAAAGCATAACATTTCCTTTGCTGACACCAACAACATTCTTTCTGGTAATTACCCAAACAATAAGTTCTTTCCAGGTGTTCGCCCCTGTAAATCTTTTAACACGCGGAGGCCCGGGCACGAGCACAACTGTTTTGGTTTACCAGTTATACAGAGAAGCTTTTAGATTTTATCATATGGGTTATGCTTCTGCTATTGCAATGGTGCTGTTTGTAATTATATTTACTGTTACCTTAATACAATGGAGGTATCAAGATAAATGGGTCAATTTCTAAGAAAAAATAATGAAAACAAAAAGATAATTATAAAAATAATATTAACGGTTATAATGGCCGCAGGAGCTATACTGTTTATCACTCCATTGCTTTGGATGGTGTCCGCTTCATTGAAAAAAGCAGGCGAAGTATTTGCATACCCTATTAAGTGGATACCTGACGAGTTAATGTTTTCAAATTACAAATTTGTATGGCTAAACGAGTACTATCCATTTTATATCGCCTATTATAATTCGATAAAGGTTGCGTTCCTGACAATAATAGGAGCATTGTTTGTCTGTACAACTGCAGCTTACGCTTTTACAATGATAGAGTTTAAAGGACGTAATGCAATATTTATGATGTTTCTGGCAACTATAATGATTCCGTCTCAGGTTACTTTAATACCAAGGTTTGCCTTATTCTACAAAATAAATTTGTATAATAACCATCTTGCCTTGATTTTGCCCGGTTCGTTCTTTGTTTTGGGAATATTTTTGTTAAGGCAGTTTTATCTTTCAATACCTATGGAATTACCTGAATCGGCGAAGATAGACGGTGCTTCCCATTTTGTGATACTGACACGGATAATAGTTCCGGTTACAAAGCCCGCAATGATTTCAATCGTAATTCTTGTTTTTATAACAATGTGGAACGAGTACCTAAATCCGTTAATATTCATTACAAAAAAGCAGTTATATACAATTCCACTGGGGCTTCAGGCATTGCTTGATGACGAGATGAGGTTTTATAACTACATTATGGCCGCAGCCTCAAGTGCAATAATAACTGTAATAATAGTATTTCTTTCAATGCAGAAATATTTCATACAGGGTATTACGAGAACCGGTATTAAAGGATAGTTGTGTTTTAAGGGAAAAGGTCAATTATTTCAAATAAATACGGGGAGGATAAATAAATGTCAGGATATACTTATAAAAAGGAAATACCAGTAACAGATGAAGTGGAAGTATTGATAGTGGGTGGTGGTTCCGCCGGAATAGCAGCTGCTGCAGCAGCGGCCAGAAGGGGAGTAAGCACCATGCTTGTGGAGAGCTATGGATGTTTGGGGGGGATGGCTACCACAGGCTTGGTGGGCCCCTTTATGACCAGTTATGATGCAACCGGAGAAGTACAGGTGATAAAAGGAATATTTGATGAGCTTGTGAGAAATATGGAGGAACGCGGAGGAGCAATCCATCCGTCAAAAGTGCGTTCAGGTAGTACTTACTGTTCATTCATATTAAGAGGACATGATCATTGTACACCTTTTGATCCGGAGGTATTAAAAATATCAGCAGAAGAAATGGTTCTTAAGTCGGGCTGCAGATTATTATTATACACAAAGATAATAGATGTAATATTGGACGGAGACAGGATAACAGGTGTGGTAGCCGCATGTAAATCCGGTCTTAGGGTCATTAAAGCGCAAATTGTGGTGGATTGTTCGGGAGATGCAGATATTGCAGCCATGTCAAATGCCCCCTGTATTCTTGGAGCAGAGGAAGACAACTGGATGCAGCCCGGATCAATGTTTTTCAGAGCTGGTAATGTTAATTCTGATGAAGTGGAATTGGAGATCAGCAGAAACAGATACCGCTTAGGATTTGATGGTAAAAGGAACTGGGGTACATTCCATTGGATAGTAACCGAGGGAATTAAAAAGGGCGAATGGGACATAGACAGAAGCTCCTTAGGCATGTACGAAAGCAATGTTAAAGGAGAATGGAGGCTTAATATTAGCAGATTAACGGGCATTGACGGAACTAAGTCCGAGGATTTAACCAAAGCATCCATTGAAGGCAGAAAACAGGCATTTAAGATATTTGAGTTTTTGAAAAAAAACGTGCCGGGTTATCAGAACTCAAGACTCATTGATACCGGAAGTAGTATAGGTATTCGCGAGACAAGGCATATAAAGGGCGAATATATACTCAATGAGAATGATTTACTGGATGGGATAATTCCAGAAGACTCAATTCTAATGGCATCTAATTCTGTTGATGTACATGCAAAGGGTGAACACCAAGGCAGTGGCGTATATACAACTATGCGCAACGGGCGCTGGTATGGAGTACCTTACAGAGTTTTGGTACCATTAAAAATTGATAACCTGCTGGTAGCGGGAAGACCTGTTTCTGCAACACCGAACGCAGCTTCTGCAATAAGGGTTATACCGCCATGCTTTGGATTAGGCGAAGCTGCAGGAACAGCAGCAGCTCTGGCAATAAAATCAAGTACCACACCACGCAGTGTAAACGTAAAAAAATTAATTGATATGCTAAAAGAACAGGGTGCATTTTTAGAACAAGATAATTAGTATTATTTCGGCTCCTTTTAAAGACTAAAGCCGGGGAGAATATTAAAATACTCCCCGGTTAATGGTCATATCAAATTTACCGAAATGCCCCGATAGGAGTGGACTGCCATGAAAAAAGTTTTTGTTACAATTCCTGATTTACATGCAAAAAACCCAGAGGTAAAAGAATTACTGATTTCTAGTGGCTTTGAAATAATAGAGTCACCGGTTATTGATTGGACTTCTTTTGAAAAGCTTGATGAGATATTGCCTGAAATATGCGGAGCAATTGCCGGAGGAGTTGGCAAATGGGATGAAAGCTTATTTAAAAAAGCAAAGAATCTGAAAATAATAGCTAAGACAGGCAAAGGTCTTGATAACATTGATCTTGCAAAGGCAAGAAAATATGGGATTTCAGTAACTAACACAGGCAGTGCTAATGCAAATGGCGTGGCTGAACTAGCTGTAGGCTTAATCCTATCCCTTGTCAGGCAGATTCCATTGCTTAACAACAACACAAAGAGTCGGATTTGGAACAGGATTGCCGGCTGTGAAATTATGGGCAAGAAAGTAGGCTTACTTGGCTTTGGAGCAATTGCTCAATCGGTTGCGCAAAAGCTCTCAGGATTTGGCACAAAGTTATATGCATACGATTTATACCCAAACTATGACATCGCTAAAAAACTCAATGTAGAAGTTGCTGATCTTGATTTTGTACTGAGAAACAGCGATATTGTTTGCGTGCACTTGCCTGGAGTAAAGGATACTGAAAAACTTATGTCTGAAAGCAAATTTTCAATAATGAAAGACGGTGCATATTTTATTAATGTAGCAAGAGGAAGCATTGTTGACGAAAAAGCGCTTTATAATGCTCTTTTAACAGGAAAACTTGCCGGGGCAGCAATTGACGTGTATGAGAGGGAACCCGCTACATACGACAGTCCATTGTTTAAATTGGATAATATTATATGCACACCTCATATCGGAGGTACAACATATGAATCCCTTACAAGTGATTGTATGCTGACAGCCGGGGCGATTATCGATGTTATAAACGGAAAGGCTCCTCAAAATCTTGTTAATTAGCAGCTTTAAAATGGTGCCACAAAGCTACTGTTCAAAATATTCAACGTTTTTTGCAGGATAATGTGACTACAGCTTTTTCCTATAGGATTGAAAAGTAAGTGGGCAACTGGTTTATAAATCCGTTTTAACCTTATTGAGGATAATGCCTGAAAAGGTATATACACAACTGCTGAGCAGCGAAAGCTATGGTTATAAGGTGGAAAACATATGGGCTTAAAGTAATAAGGAGTTGAAGACAATGCAAATAGCAAGAATAAAAGAGCTTAAAAATTTATACCGGGAGGTACTGCTAAAAGATATTGTGCCTTTCTGGACAAAACATTCAATTGATTGGGTAAACGGTGGCTATTACAGTTATTTAGACAGAGACGGTTCGATTCTTAATACCGATAAATCAGTCTGGATATTAGGGAGGCAATGCTGGTTATATTCAAAGCTTTATAACACTGTGGATAAACGTGCTGAATGGCTTGAAGCAGCCAAAAACGGTTATGACTTTTTAAACAAATATTGTTTCGACAGTGATGGAAGGATGTTTTTTCAAGTTACCAAGGACGGACAGCCATTAAGAAAGCGCAGATATTTTTTCTCTGAGACTTTCGCCGTTATGGCTTATGTAGAATACGCGAAAGCAGCCGGTATCGAAGAATCCCTTGAAAAAGCAAGGAATGTTTACAAATCTATTATAAGAATGTATGAAACACCTGGAATTCTTCCACCTAAAATTATTCCTGAAACCAGAAAATTAAGATCCCATGGGAACACAATGTCACTTCTCGCCACAAGCCTAGTTATAAATGAAGCTGATGAGAACGGTTTTTATGAAAAAGCAATAGATAATTGTGTTAACGATATTTTTCGCTATTTTGTTAAAAATGATAGAAAAGCATTGTTGGAGGTTGTAGGAGAGAATGGCGAGATTATTGATAACCCAGACGGTAGATGCATAAATCCCGGGCACTCCATAGAATCTTCATGGTTTTTAATGCATGAGGGTATGCGAAGGAATGACAAATCTATCATAGATAGAGCCGTAGAGATATTGGATTGGTCGTTTGAGAGGGGTTGGGACAAAGAATACGGAGGATTATTGTCCTTTGTTGATCTGGATGGCAAACCTCCCGAAAAGGTTGAATGGGATATGAAGTATTGGTGGCCTCATAACGAAACAATGTATGCCACACTTCTTGCCCATTATTTAACCGGAGATGCTAAATACGAAGCACTTTACGAAAAGGTGCATGCTTGGACCTTCAAGCATTTTCCTGATCCGGAATACGGAGAATGGTATGGATATTTGCACAGGGACGGAAGTGTTTCACTACCTATTAAAGGTTCGGTGTGGAAAGGACCTTTCCACATACCAAGACAGCTCCTTTATGGAATTGAACTTCTTGAAAAAATGGAAAATGACGCAGCAGCTACCAACAGGAAAGAATAGAGAATAAAGCTATTTATTAAATAGAAGTTGAGCTTAATTTTTGTTACGCAATGGTGAGTAAAGGATTATGCATACATAATCCAGCAATGAGCGACCCGAGGTATAAAGGATTATGCTTACATAATCCAGCAATGAGCGATTACAGGTTAAACGGATGGGATAGGCATTTTTCGCAGGTAGATCGGATACAATAATGTTCAAACTTATATATAAAAGAAATATGATGATTTTAAGTTAATTCAGTAAATTAAAGAGTGAAGAAAGGAAAATAGCTATGATTAAAAACACACTTCCAAGCATTAAAGGTATTATACCGGCACTTATAACTCCTTTCAAAGAGGATGGTGCAATTTATGAAACCGCATTGAGAAATCTGGTGGATCATCTGATTGAATCGGGAGTTGGTGGGTTTTACCTCACTGGCAGCACCGGAGAAGGCTTCCTGATGACAGCGGAGGAAAGAAAAAAGGTAGTTGAGATTGTTATTGAGCAGACAGCAAAGAGAGTACCTATTATAGTGCATGTGGGTACAATCGACACAAAAACTGCCGAAGATCTGGCAAAGCATGCATATGATTCGGGAGCTAATGCTATATCATCAGTTCCGCCTTTCTATTACAGGTTTGAGTTCAATGAGATTTATAATTATTATAAGGATTTGGCTTCTGCTGCACCACTGCCCTTGGTTATATACAATATACCTGCAACAACAGGCGTTGAAATTGGATTACCGGCAATCAAGAAGCTTGTTGAAATAGATAATGTAATGGGAATCAAATATACGTCCTTCAACCATTACGATATGCAAAGGATCAGTGAGTTTAATAACGGAAGAATAACCGTATTTTCAGGCGCTGATGAAATGTGTGTTTCAGGTCTGATTATGGGTGCGGTCGGGCTAATTGGAAGCTTTTATAATTTGATACCTGATCTATATGTTAGGATTTATAAGCAGGTGGTTGAGCAAAAGGATATTGTATCAGCACAAAATAATCTATTGATAGCAAACGATATAATTCAGGTCGTTTTGAAATATGGCACAAGCGGCGCACAGGTAGGAATTAAGCCTGCAATGAAATTTATGGGGATTGATTGTGGTACTGTCAGAAAACCATTTAATAAATTAAGGGCTGAAGATATTGAGAATATGAAACAGGATCTTCTCAGGATTAGGGAAGAAAGAAACGCCGAAGGCATACGCTTACTTAATGCCTTAAAATAATCAAACCAAGAAACTATGGGGAGGGTTGAAATTGCCAAGCAATTTCTTCCGTTATTTTAAAATGCTCACAGCATAAAGCGTATTTTGCAAGCAAAAACGCGTGATGCACACAAAACGTATACCGTATTTTTGCATGGTGCATAGCCTTGAAGAAGAGCAGCGAAAACAGGGGAAAGCGCTAAAATGCCCATGGCGTATTTTGCAAGCAAAAACGCGGTTTGGCGCACAATTCGCACAAACGCTCATTATATACCGGTCGGCCTATGGATGCATTTTCCCGCACAAATGCATCACGGGGATGAAGCTGTAAAGGCGCATAGTAGATTTTTCAGGGAAACGGATTCCGATATTTTAAAAGTAATGAATGAAAACCTAGTACCCTATAATCCTATCATAAAAGCCGATGAGTGGAAGCATATTAAGCCAATTGACTTAAACAGTGATTTCGTGAAGGATCAGCTGGATATAATAAAACGGGTTAAGGATGAGGTTAAGGACGAAGCTGTAATACTTGCAACCATTCATGGTGTAGTTGCTTCGGCCTTTCATTCCTGCAAAGATCCCAGTACATACGACACTGAGGGCGGAGTATTACAGGAGCATCTGAAGGAAAAACCTAAAATTGTCCGTAATGCTTTTAAAATTCTGGCAGAAGGGCTTGCGCAGCTTTCACAAGCATGCATTGAAGCCGGAGCGGATGGCATATATTATGCGGCTTTAGGTGGAGAAACCTACCGTTTTTCCGATGAGGAGTTTTATAACTATATAAAGCCTAATGACCTTCATATTCTGAATGCGGTAAGTCATGTGCCCGCATTTAATGTTCTTCACATGTGTAAGGACAGGCTTAATTTATCCCGCTATTCAGATTATCCTGCCGATGTGGTGAATTGGAGTGTTCATGCCGATAATCCACCAATGGAAGTGGCAAAAAACATATTCCCTGACAAAGCATTTTTGGGTGGTCTTGACAGTAGTGCAGGTTCCCTTGTATCAGGAACACTTGAGGATATAGAACAAGAAGTTAAAACCGTCATAGAAAAGATGAAATGTAACAGGTTTATTCTCGGCGGTGACTGTACCTTACCTACAGGAATTTCATATGAACGGATCAGAAAAGCTATTGATACATCAAAGAATTACTCTATTTGTTTTTAACCCTTGCGTCGCGAATTTAGCCGGTGCTTGCTTATGGTGAACCATAGCAGGCATCGGTTTTTTTGTCCTACTTGACCATTGACACAGAAACTGTAATGATTGATAATTGTTATGACGCCTGATCAAACGCTTCTTAAGTAGGATTCAATCCACCATTGAAAAGGCTTTTGATAAACTGCTGGTCGCATGCAGAGCTTGGCTGGTCGTAAGCAAAGCTTGGCTGGTCGCATGC
>ENA-UOOM01002735-UOOM01002735.1-fermentation-metagenome-genome-assembly--contig:-NODE-2735-length-13965-cov-6.998131_pt1 | contig 13965 bp, 11 predicted proteins | sample MGYA00245781_ERZ724031 | MGnify/ENA primary metagenome ERZ724031 (study PRJEB28704, sample SAMN03018317) | fermentation metagenome | biome: anthropogenic terrestrial biome; feature: soil; material... | reverse complement strand
ACCGTAAAAATAGAAGTTGAAGTAGAAAACCTGGAGCAGCTGAATTTGGCTCTAGAAGCCGGTGCGGATATCATTATGCTCGACAATATGGATACTCCCACCATGCGAAAGGCGGTCGAGTTAGTTGCCGGGCGGGCCCTCTTGGAGGCGTCCGGGGGGATTACTGAAGACCGCCTGGAAGAAGTCGCCCGAAGCGGAGTGGACTTTATCTCCGTTGGAGCCCTGACCCACTCTATACAGAGTCTTGACATCAGTTTTGATCTTTTAGAGGTTTATTAGCATATACCCCTCCGGCTGAATCCCCGGTTTAACGGTCTTATGAAGATAGGAGATGAATAACTGTGATCTGCGTATTTGATGTGGGCAACACCAACATGGCCGTCGGAGTATATAGTAAGCAGGAACTGGTGGGGCACTGGCGCATTCGCACCGATACCATGCGCACCTGTGATGAGTACGCCATCATAATCAGCGAGTTGTTCTGTTTAAACTTAAACGGATTGAAACTGGAACAGATTGACGCGGTGGTTATTTCATCGGTAGTACCAACAGTTATGATGGAATTGGAGTGGCTGAGCGCCAAGTACTTCAAGTGCAAACCCCTGATAGTAGAAGCCGGAATAAAAACCGGTTTGGCCATTAAATACGAGAACCCCCGTGAGGTTGGGGCTGACCGGGTAGTCAATGCCGTAGCCGGATTTCATAAATACGGCGGTCCTCTGATAATAGTTGATTTCGGCACTGCCACCACCTTTTGTGTGATAAGCCAGAAGGGGGATTATCTGGGGGGGGCAATCGCGCCGGGCATCAAAATATCCACTGAAGCCCTGGTGTCAAGAGCCGCTAAACTGCCCCGGGTTGAACTGGTTAAACCCAAAAGCCTGCTGGGTAAGAATACCATCAGCAGTATACAGGCGGGTATTATTTATGGATTTGTCGGTCAGGTGGAAGGTATTATCAGCCGCATGAAAAAAGAATTGGAATTTGAACCGCAGGTGGTGGCAACCGGCGGGCTGGCCGGTACTATTGCCGGGGAAACCGACTGCATTGATGTAATTGATGATCTCCTCACCATGGAGGGTTTGCGCCTAATATACGAATTAAACCGGAGTTGAACATGTTCTCAATTGGAAATGTTGCAGTACCCAATCGGGTAGTGGCCGCGCCGCTGGCGGGAGTCACAGACAGGGCGGGCCGGGAAATGGCCCGCTTGTTTGGTTGCGGCCTGGTCTACACGGAAATGATCAGTGACATGGGGCTGGTATATAATCAGCAAAAAACCCTGCAACTGGCCGCTGTGGAAGGCGAGCAGGGGTTGGTTGCGGCCCAGCTCTTTGGCTCAAAACCCCGGGCTATGGCCCAAGGAGCCAGAATACTAGAAAAACTCGGCGCTCAAATTATCGACATAAACATGGGCTGCCCCACCCCCAAGATAGTGCGCAATGGGGAAGGAGCAGCCTTGATGAAAGATCCCGCTTTAGTCCGCGATTTGCTTGACGCTGTCCTCGATGCGGTGACCGTGCCGGTAACGGTGAAGATTCGTAAAGGCTGGGACGAAAAGCAGAGCAACTATCTGGAAATAGCTCTCCTGGCTGAAGCAGAGGGCGCAGCTGCAGTGGCTTTGCATCCCCGCACCAGGCAGCAGTTTTTCTCCGGACACTCCGATTGGACAGCTATTAAAGCCCTCAAAGAACAGCTGCATATACCGGTGATCGGCAACGGAGACATTTGGTCAGCCCAGGACGCCCGGAGGATGATCGAAGAAACCGGGTGTGACGCGGTAATGATCGGGCGGGGTGCCATGGGAAACCCCTTCATATATCGCGAGACGGCGGCCCTGCTTGAAAAGCAGCAAGTCCTGCCTGCGCCCACCTTAAGCGAGCGTTTTATGGCTGCCCGGCAGCACCTGGATCTGGCCATCGAATTTAAAGGTGAGTACACCGCAGTCAGGGAAATGCGCAAACATTTTGCCTGGTATTGCAAAGGCCTGAGAGGAGCCGGCCGGGTTCGAGGGGCCATCAATCAGGCCGCAACCCGCGAAGAGCTTCTGGCAGCCTTAGCTTCCATCACCCTCCCGACAGTTATATAACCTCATATTTTAAATTTCCTCATAGGGCAGGCTCAGGAAAGGTTGCGCTTTCTGAGCAAAGGGTCGTTTGGATCCGTCCCCGCGGCCCATCGTCCCGCTAGTTGGTTTTGTTGCTCCAAGCCCTGTAAAATGCTAGAATAAATGCAGATTGTATACATATTGTGCTCAAGGGGTAGTGACATGGAATTTTATCGTATCCAAGACAAAATCGTGAGCTGGAACAAGATATCATCGACACTTAAGAAGGCCCTGGTCCTAAGGGCTCGCGGATTTTCCCAGCAAGAGACCGCCGACCGGCTGATGATCGATCGTACTTTCATTTCCCGCCTGGAAAAGATCGGCGAACTGCGTAAGGGTCAATCCATTGCCTGCGTGGGCTTTCCCATCAAGAATAAAAGTGAAATTGAGCACCTTCTGGAAAAGGAAGGTGTCGATTTTATATTTTTGATGACCGAGCAAGAACGTCTTGATTATGTTAACAACCGCAGCGGCAAAGATGTGCTCAACGAATTGATGGATCTTATCGTCAAAGCACGCGATTTTGATATAGTCATCCTAATCGGCTCCGATACGCGTTTGAAATTAATAGAGAACATTCTTGATGCCCAGGTGATTCCTATTGAAATCGGCACTTCCCCTATTACTGAAGATAAGTGGGTTGACCCTGAATTATTAAAAAAGATTTTACGGTCGGTAAAAGCTGCACGGTAAAGAACTCTAAGGTATGCTGCAGACGAAGGAGGTTCTCTGTTGAAACGAATTGTAAGTGTGAGCCTGGGGTCTTCAAAGCGGGATCATAGCTTTGAAACCGAGTTTATGGGAGAAAAGTTCCTGATCGAACGGATTGGAACCGATGGGGACTGGGACAAAGCTATTCAATTGATAAAAGATCTGGATGGCAAGGTTGATGCTTTCGGAATGGGCGGCATCGACCTTTATATTTATATTGCCGGCAAGCGGTACGTGATAAAAGACGCCAAAAAACTGCTGGTTGCCAGGAAGACCCCCATGGTGGACGGGAGCGGGCTCAAGAATACCCTGGAACGCAAATGTGTCCTGGATATTCAGAAAGACGGAATTTTAGATTTACGCGGTAAAAAGGTACTGATGGTCAGTGCGGCAGATCGCTTCGGTATGGCTGAAGCCTTGGAAGAGGTAGGGGCCAACCTGACCCTGGGGGATTTGATATATACCCTGGATGTTCCCATACCCCTTAAATCTTTAAAGGCATTAAAAATGATAGGCCGCATGGTGGCCCCGGTTGTTGTAAGCATGCCCTTTGATAAACTTTATCCCACTGGCAAAGATCAGGAAGTCATAATTCCCAAGCATTCAAAATATTATTATCAAGCAGATGTAATTGCAGGTGACTTCAATTATATCAAACGCTATCTGCCGGAAAAGCTCAATGGGCAGATTATCATTACCAACACCACTACCCGCGACGACATGCGGCTTCTGAAACAACGTGGCATCAGCAAGGTTATTACCACCACACCCAACATGGGAGGGCGTTCCTTTGGGACTAACGTGATTGAGGCCTTGATGGTGTCCCTGATCAACAAGACTGTTGAAGAGATAACCCCCAAGGATTATTACCACATGCTGCAGGAACTCAACATGAAGCCAGGTGTGGTAGACCTGGAGAAGGAAGATGTCTGAGCTGGAATTTGCCTTTTTTAATCTCATGCAAAGCGATAAGCGGGGGCTGGTATATCAGAAATATCTTCTGGATAGATTAGCCCCTTTTTTATTCGCCCCCCGGGTGGCTCGATTAATCGATATGCCAGTCATCAATGCCCGCGGTTATCATGTGGTTTTGCCTTTGGGAGAAGGCAATCTCAATAGCATGGAACCAGAACGGCAGCAGCAGATGCTGAGTAAGTCCATTGATGTGACCCGGGATTTTAATCTGCCCGCCCTGGCGGTTGACCGCCGTTTAAAACCCAGATTCGTTTTACCCCAGGTGGATATGCAAATAATCTTCGGAGACCATTTTATCAAAGCCCTGGCCGCCGCGTACATCAACCGCAGCCTTAACCGTCACGCTGTCAAGAGAATCATAATCGCTACCGATAATGAGGATCTGGTGGATTTTGTGGATTATGCCTCACGTTTTGACGTGCCTTTGTCGATACAAAGCTATCAGCCCGCCCGCTACGAGCCGGTGGCCCACCAAATGATGTATGAAAACGGCAGGGCGGTCAGCACCAGCCTATTTAACCCTCGGAGCTGGAGCAAAGGAGACCTGGTGGTGATATTTGACCCCCGGGATCGCTTTGTGGCCATCTCTCCTCCAGACGTCTTCTGCCTGCAGTTGGGCAATCGCAGCGAGAATATAGCCCCGGTCTTAGAAAACAACCTCAAGAATCATGGCGTTGAAGCCAGGTTGTGCATCCTGGCCCCGATCATGGAATTATGCCTGGGAATAATTACCGCCAAACAGCCGTCCCGGGAAACTGTCACAGCCGAAACTGTATTGCCGCCGGATTTCATCCGGATAGAAAAGTCCGCCAGTTCGCTGGGATTGTGGGAGTTATTCCTTGACAAGGCTATTTGAAGTCATTATAATACCATAAAGCATAAGATAGTAATGTCATTGAACCGTGGCCATTTTGGGCATCACGGCAGTAGCGAGCATAGTCTCGCTTTTATTAAGTAAGTTTCAGATGAGGAGAAATGGCATGGCAGAAGAAAAAGAAGTCCTTTTAACCAAAGAAGGTCTGGCCAGGCTGGAAGCTGAGCTGGAGCACCTCAAATCGTTCCGCCGTGAAGAAGTGGCCGAGCGTATTAAACAGGCCATCGCTTTCGGGGATATCAGTGAGAACTCCGAATATGAAGATGCCAAAAATGAACAGGCTTTTATTGAGGGCAGGATTTTGACCCTGGAGAAAACCTTAAAAAAGGCCCGTTTGATGGAGGATAATGACATCCGCACCGATGTTGTGTCATTGGGCTCCCGGGTCACCCTGCAGGAAATGAAAAGCGGACGAAATGTGACCGTAACCCTGGTTTCAACGGTTGAATCCAAATTAAAAGACGGTAAAATATCGGATGAGTCTCCAGTAGGTTCCGCTATTTTGGGCAAATCGGTAGATGCTATTGTGGCTGTGGAAGCCCCGGCTGGACTTATAGAATATAAGATAACCAACGTGCAGAGATAAAGCCTTTGCTAGCTGTTCTTTAAGGCAGCCATGATATCCTGACCCAAGGATAGATCGGTACGGTCTATCCTTGCTTGAGTATGGGACAGGTTTTACGGGGCTTAAGCAGCGAAGGCTTGTGGTCTGGTAACAAAATGTGAGGAAGTGTCTTGATGTCTGAGCAAGAGCAAAACCTGAGCGAATTGAGAAAAGTCCGCCTGGAAAAAATGGAAGAGTTAAAGTCCCTGGGATTGGACCCCTTTGGCCATCGTTTTGAACGTAATGCCTTTACCAAGCCCATAGTCGACGAATTCGAGCAATGGGAAAACCAGACTGCCAGAGTGGCAGGACGCATCATGTCCAAGCGCAGGCATGGCAAGGCTGGATTTGCGCATCTGCAGGACATTAGCGGCAGAATTCAACTGTATTTTCGCGCCGATGATCTGGGGGAAGCCCAATATGATTTGTACAAAAAAATGGATATGGGTGATCTGGTCGGGATTGAAGGTCAGGTCTTCAAAACCCAGAAGGGCGAAATCAGTATTCACGTTAGTGATTTGGTTTATCTGTCCAAATCATTGCACCCCCTGCCGGAAAAGTGGCATGGCCTTAAGGATGTGGAACTGCGCTATCGGCAGCGCTATGTCGATTTGATCGTCAATCCGGAGGTCAAAGAGGTATTCATCAAACGCAGTCAGGTTGTTAAGGAAATAAGAAATTATCTGGATAGCAAGGGATTCCTGGAGGTAGAAACTCCAATGATGCAACCTATACCGGGAGGCGCTACAGCTCGTCCCTTTATCACCCACCACAATGCTTTGGATATGGATCTTTACTTGCGGGTGGCTCCAGAGCTTTATCTAAAGAGGCTTTTAGTGGGAGGGCTGGAGAAAGTCTACGAAATCAACCGCAACTTCCGCAATGAAGGGATATCGACCCGCCACAATCCCGAATTTACCATGCTGGAGCTGTACCAGGCCTATGCCGACTATGAGGACATGATGGAATTAACTGAGGAATTGATCAGCAGAGCGGCTTTCAAAGTCAATGGCTCCATGCAGGTAGAATTTGAAGGACAGATTATCGATTTTTCGACACCCTGGAAGCGGGTGCAGATGCTTGACGCCATTAAAGAACATACTGGTCTGGACTTCCGTACAATAAGTGATGATGAGACCGCCCGCACCCAGGCTAGAAGTCTGGGGCTGGAGGTAGATGATACGGCATCCCGGGGTGAGATAATCAACGAGGTCTTTGAGGCCCGGGTTGAAGAACAGCTTATTCAGCCCACCTTTGTATACGGCCATCCGGTTGAAATATCGCCACTGGCTAAACGCAACCGTGAGCATCCTGAATTGACCGACCGCTTTGAGGTCTTTATCATGCAGCGGGAGATCGCCAATGCCTTCTCCGAACTTAACGATCCGATTGACCAAAAACAGCGTTTCATGAAACAGGCCGCCAAACGGGCCGGTGGAGACGCCGAGGCCCATATGATGGATGAAGACTATATTGCTGCCCTGGAGTATGGCATGCCTCCTGCAGGGGGACTGGGCATTGGTATCGATCGTTTGGTCATGCTCATCACCGGGTCGCCATCGATACGCGATGTCATCCTTTTCCCCACCCTCAGACCCAGGGAATTATAAGCGAGAAAAAAGGTGCGGTTTGGCAAACCACACCTGCTCATAGGAAATATCAGGCTGTCCTTGGAGACTTCCGACTCTCGGGGACAGCCTATTTATTACCGGTAATCATAGTTGAGTATCTCCGGAAAAAACCGCTTGGCTATCCATTCCAAAAGCATTATGCCCAGGACCACGCCCAGGCCTATTACTGCCCCCACCAGAATCCCTGCTAAACTGCGCTGCAGTGATATTGAGGCAGTGGTAAATACATGGCAGAAGCTGTTGACCATAGAAATGCTGCCGACTGTCACCGCCAGGCCCCATATGAATAGTATGAAGTCCTGGCGATACTTATGATAAAGGTATACTCCAGAGATCAGGGCCGGGTAACCAATCATGATTTCTTTGAAACGCGGCCGGGCGGGAAATATCATTTCCAGGATTTCACGCACCCGCAGTTCTAATGAAGATACACTGACGATATTGTTGCCGCTCCGCCCCAGATAATAATATCCCGCGGCCGCAGCTACTGCGAATAAGAACAGGACCAGGTAGCTGGGCTTTAACTGCAGGGTCTTCCATACCGCCATACTAAGCTTATCTTCGCCTTTGAAACAGCTGAAATAATTTAGCATGAACAGTAACAAGGGCAGGAAGAAGGATAATTTAACCCCGCTGAAAATCTTTATGTTCATGATATAGCGGATGTCTGCCAGACTGGCTATTACAGTATATCCGCCCAGAAGATTGATCCCCACCACCAGCAGCAAGCCATAAAGGGTCTTCAGCCATAAGGGGTGATGCCGCCGGTCGCGAAGGTATAGCAGCAATAGCAGGCTGGACAAAGTTGGATACAAAATCGCCGCCCCCAGGGCGTATAGCTTGGAAAGATCGAGCCCCGTGAACAGGTTAACGAACAGGCTGAAAGCTCCTCCCAGGAGCAGCAACAGGTAAAGATAAAGGGGTTTCCATTTAAATAGGTAGTACAGATAGAGGCTGCCTGCAAAAACCAAACTTAATGACACCATAAAACGGTGCCAGGGGGAGGGGGTCTGATTGGAATGAATGGGCAGTTCCTCATTCAAAATAAAGCCTTTGGCCTGCATAGTCTCATGAAAACGCCCAATGGTGTCGATAGTATTATCCAAATTCTGTCCGGCATCCAGCTTTAAATCCTTGAAAGGTGACACATATAGGATGCGGATGCCACGATCGACTACGGCGCGCACCCAGCGATAATATCTGTCATCAATGCTTTTGACGAAGTCATCATTCACCGAGGTGTAGAGCCTATTGATGGGATACCCGGTTTTCTCCAGCACCTCATCCAGACCGGGGGTATTAACGTAGCCTAATTGTTCCGGTGTTTCTACTACCCCGATCATCAGGCCATAGCGGTTGACCAGATCGGATATGTTATCGAGATGAGCGGGTTGACCACTCACCTCATTGGAAAAAACCAGGTACTTGATGTCATAATCACGGACAATAGCCTCGTATTCCTGCAAGTATTCAAGGGATGTGCCCTTGCTGTTTTCCGGGCGCAAGACTATCTCTAAGCCATAGGCCTTAATCTGCTCGATTTCCCGGGGATCGAAACCCAGTATCATATCGAGTTGAGGCTGTATTTCTTTGCGCTTGTCGAGAACGGCAGCGGCGCTGTTTATAATAAAGTAATGGTTTTCCCCTTCGATTAGGTGGATTATCTGTCCAGCCTGGTAGCGGGACTCCAGCTGCGTACTTAAAAATTGGGCAACCTGCTCCTGGCTGGTAACCGCCACCAGATTGGCGGGGCTTACCTGTTGAGAGCCCATGCTTCTTAAAACCTTATTCCACAGCTGGGGCTGGTTGGCCTCATGGAAGGTGCGAAATTCGCCAAAACTCCATAGGTACACATCGCCTTGAAACGCCAGTTCGCGGAGACTGGTCTCTTTTAGCCCGATATGACGCACTCCATTGTTCTGCAGGCGCTCTAGGACACTGCCCATGGAGACATTGGCGGTAGCTGCCGAACGGGACATCTCTCGATAATCGGCTACTGTGATCAGCCGCTGGTTATTGGCTTCGATGCCAGTACGCAGCTGCCAGCCGCTATAGGATAAAACCAGGAACAGCAACAACCCGCCCCATAACAGCCATTTCAATTTGTGATTATTCACCAGCCTTAAACCTCCTTTAAGAAAAACACTTTAATCAGGCCCAGTAAATAAGCGATGCCTAAATACGCCGCCATGCTGGCTGCCAAGGGCAGCAGAAAACCCAAGCTGGATCGGCCTATACTCAGAAAATCAAAGCCCCACACTACTCCCAGCATGGCCAGAGCGGGAAGCAGCAGCTTAAAAAGGTATAAGATCAGATCGCGGTTGATGAAAGCCCCGATCTCTCTGGTTAGCATGACTGACATCCAGACTGCATAGAGCAGCATGGTTGCCGAGGTAGAAAGGCTTAAGCCGCCTATTCCCGCCGGACGAAACAAAACATAATCCAGACCCAGATTTATGAGTATGCAGCAGCCGCTGGCGATCATAGGCATCTTGAAGCGCTTCAAAGCATAAAAAACGCGATTATAAACCTCCTGGCAAAGGTAGCCCAGTACCGCAAAACTGTAAAACCAGAAGGCTAAAGAAGTCATGGCGGTAGATTCTGCTCCAAAAGCTCCGCGTTGATAAACCAGGGCTATGATTTCTTTATGATAACAGATTACCAGCAGAAGATAAGGCAAAAGAATGAACAGCAGCATTTTAAAGACCTGCCCCAATAAGAACCTGATCCGTTCGAAATCTCTATCCAGGCAATACTGGGATAAACGCGGAAAGACTACTGTAGTCATAGCCACGATAAAAACGCTGGTTATGGTGACAAACAGATTGCCGCCGAAGGCCAGGGAAGCAGCCGTGCCCGGTGAGAGATGAGTGGCAAAGGTACGGTCGATGATCAAACACAGCTGCAAAAGGGAGTTGCCCATGAGAATAGGCAGCAGGCTTTTGAAGGTATTGCGAATATAGGGGTCGCTCCATTGCAGTTTAAAACGCAAATGGTATTTTTCGCGGATCAGCACCGGGAGTTGGATCAAGAACTGCAAGAGCCACCCCAGGGTGGTTACATAGCCCAGAAAGACCAGGTCGCTGCCCCTCCATAGCAGGGAGGCTATTATAAGCATATTAAAGGGGATACTGATACTGGCAGACACCAGGAAATATTGATGTACTTGCAAAACCCCGGCGGTCAGAAAGGTTAAACTGACAAATAACAGGGTGGGCATCATGATCCGGGTTAGCAAGACTGCTAAATGAGTAACTTCCGAACTGAATCCCGGAGCAATAATACGGGTCAAAGCCGGTGCAAAAACAATGCCCAGTAAAGTGATTGCGGTCGCTAAAAGGGTAACCTGGGCAAATAAATTGGCCAGATACTGGTTGCGCTCTTCCTTGGAACGTTGGGTGATGAAATAGGTCAGGTCAGGTATATTGACAGCTGACAAGGCGGTGCCGATGCTTGAAAAAAACAGGCTGGGAAAGCTGAATACCACCTGAAACATATCGGCTAAAACTGTAGTTCCAAACACTGAGGCAAAGACTATCTCGCGGACAAAGCCCAAAAGCTTGGAGAAAAAAATGGTGATTGAAACCCCTATGAAGGTTTTTCCGGTTTTGTTGCTCATCTGTTATCCTCTTTAAAATCAGTAGCCGTGCTCTGAAATCGATTTCTACTTGTTGCTGGCGACAGCCTTTCTGGGTATTAAGTTCAATGCCAGGCGCGCGTTTTCTTGTGCGCGGCGATGCAGCTCCGCGGCCATCTCCATGACTGCTTGCTGCATTTTACTGTCATTTAGAATTTCGGCGATCTGTGCTGCCATGCCCCCGGCATCCAGGGGCAGCGGGCTTAAAGCGAATTGTCCCAGGAAGGACTCCACTTTGGGGTCATAAGATATTCCTGCGAAACGGATCCCCTGGGTGGCTGCAAATATCAAAGCGTGCAGGCGCATACTTATCATCATATCCAACTGGCTGATCACGGCCAGGAGTTCTCCGCTGCTCAGATTCTGGTTCAATAACGTCGCCGGGCGCCGCATGAGAGCCATCACTCGCTGTGATTCGGATACATCCTCAGGCCAGCTCATGGGCAGAAACAGGATTTGATAGCCCTGATCCGCCAGTGCGTCTAATACTTGCGCCAAAGCGGCTTGATAGCCTTCCAGGGCGGCCCAGCGGCGGACGGAAACCCCGATGCAAGGCGAAGCCGGCAAATGGCCGGAAACAGCCCGCTTATCGTCCTCATTCGGCTGCAGGGCGAATACCGGATCTGCAGTCACCAGGACAGGGGGCTTAACAACGCCCAATTGCTTCAAAAGCTCGGCCGATTCCCGGTCGCGCACACTGATTATATTCACCTTATTAGCGATCAAACGCATCAGCCATTTACTCAGGGGCAGATTTATGGGCCCCACCCCCTGGGCGTAAAACATCACCGGTTTGCCCAAGAGTTTGGCCAGGGCCACCACCCCGATATAATACCACAGGGATTGAGCGCTGGTAACATCCTGAAAAATGCTACCTCCGCCACTGATTAAGAGGTCGCATTGATGCAACTGCCGGCACACTTGCCAGGGGTTTTTGTGATAAACCGCATAGAGGCCGTGGGAAGCAGTTGTCCGGGCAGGATTTCCAGAAAACACAACGAAATCAGCCTTTGGGGCCATGGCTTTGATGGATGAGGTGATGGCCAATAATAAGGCTTCATCACCAGCGTTGTCAAACCCATAATAACCTGACAAGGCGATCTTCATTACCGTACTCCTCACTAAAACTAAATGGTCTAGGTTTGCCCCCGGACCATCTCATTAATTATATTACTAGGCCTGTCTGATAGCAATATATCTCCCAATTACTCAATATTCGTCACCTCTTGACAGGGTTTTATCCTATACTTGCCATATAGACAACCTAAAATAGCGGTGTTAGAATGAACCTAGCTTTGGACTTGGGGGAGGAGTAACCAAATGCTGACTTATGCCCATATTTCTGTGGCATTGATAAGTACCTTCTTTATTTCGATATTATGTGTGCCATTGGCAACTCAACTGGCGCGCAATCTGGGAGCAATTGACCCCCCGGATGAACGCAAGGTGCATAAAGTTGAAATGCCCCGATTGGGCGGCCTGGCGATTTTTGCGGCTTTTATGCTCAGTCTGATCATTTTTACCAAGGTTACCGGGCCTATGCTGGGGCTGGTACTGGGAGCGACTATCATTTTTTTGGTCGGGGCAGCCGACGATATTTATCATCTCTCCCCATTGGTCAAGCTTCTGGGTCAGTCTTTGGCTGCCGCCGTAGCGATGTATTACGGGGCTATGGTGCACTTCATGACCAATCCTTTTGACGGCATGCTGGCTCTGGGGTTCTTAGGCATCCCGTTAACTTTCCTGTGGATCGTAGGGATTACCAATGCTATAAACTTAATCGACGGCCTGGATGGATTGGCTGGAGGAGTCTCGGCAATCGCCGCTACTGCCATGGGGATAGTGGCATTGCGCCAGGGACAGGTGGACGTGGCTATGGCAGCCTTGTTGCTGGTTGCCGCCATCATCGGGTTTCTCCCTTACAATTTTCACCCCGCGCGCACCTTTATGGGGGATAGCGGCTCGAACTTCTTGGGCTTTGTATTGGCTTGTTTGGCCATTATGGGTACTGCCAAAGGCACAGCGGTGGTTTCTTTGCTGATACCGATCGTTATCCTGGGTATTCCCATTTTCGATACCTTTTTTGCCATAATACGCCGCATTAATAATCGTAAACCGATTTTTCTGCCCGACAAAGACCATTTGCATCATCGTTTGATGGCCATGGGAATGAGCCACCGCCGCAGCGTGTTTATCATCTACGGCATCAGCGCTTTCTTCAGCGGGATTGCCGTCTTGTTGACTTTTGCCACCAGCCCCAAAGCATCACTACTGTTGTCTTTACTGTTATTTGTTATTGTCTTGGGCGCAGATCGCATCGGATTGCTGACCGGCCGCAACCGGGGGCGCCCTTCTCCCGACCGCAGTGTTGATGTATAGCCATTAACCAAAGGAGCCACTACTAATGCGTAAGACTACACTAAAGTTTTATTTTAAATTCGTGCTGGTGGCCGCACTGGTGTTCGGAATCTGTTTTGGCGCCGGTGCCGGAATGGCCAACCTTTTCAATCGCAATCAACCGAGTATCTCGGCAGAGGAGAATCAGCCGGCCGAGCCTGAACAGCCCGGCGAGCGTACCAGTATCCTGGTTCTGGGGTCGGACGAGCGTAAAGGAGAAACCGCATCACGTTCAGACACGATCATCCTGGTTACTATTGATCCCAATTTAAACAAGGTAGCCGTTGTTTCCATTCCCCGGGATACCCGGGTTACGCTTAGCGGCGGCGAGGTTGGCAAAATCAATGCGGCCTATGCATATGGAGGCCCGGAGGCTTCGGTTAAGGCGGTTCAGAATTTAATGGGCATACCGGTTGATTATTATGTGGAACTAAACTTTGAAGGATTTGCCAAAGTGGTAGATACCCTGGGAGGGGTGACGATTGACGTTCCCCAAAGGATGTACAAGCCCATCGAGGGCATAAACCTCTATCCCGGGCTGCAGCGCCTGAATGGGAGCCAGGCCCTGGCTTTTGTACGCTATCGTGATTATCAGTTGGGTGATATCGACCGGGCCAGCAAACAACAGCAATTTCTAACCGCTCTGGCTGCAGAGATTTTGCAGCCCAGCACCATACCCAAATTGCCGGCTCTGATTAATGAAGCCCGTCCATATTTAGATACCAATATGGGACTGAAAACCATGCTCAAACTTAGCAGCTGGGCGCCCAAATTTACGGCTGAATCGGTGGTGAGCCAGACTCTGCCGGGATATTTTTATGATCAGATGGGCGCTGACAACCAATTGCTGCAGAGTTATTGGGTGGCGGATAAATCCAGCGTAAATGGGTTGGTTGACAAGATGCTGGCAGGACAGACTGTTGCGGTTGTTCAAGAAGGATCGGTAGTGGTGCAGCCCAAGTCATCGAGCAGCAGCAGTTCTGGAACCAATCAAAGCGTGAATAACGACAGTGGAAAATCATCTGGCGA
>ENA-UOOM01002731-UOOM01002731.1-fermentation-metagenome-genome-assembly--contig:-NODE-2731-length-13982-cov-7.001149_pt1 | contig 13982 bp, 15 predicted proteins | sample MGYA00245781_ERZ724031 | MGnify/ENA primary metagenome ERZ724031 (study PRJEB28704, sample SAMN03018317) | fermentation metagenome | biome: anthropogenic terrestrial biome; feature: soil; material... | reverse complement strand
TTCTAAACTATAATTTTAAATGCTATTTAAAAAAGTTTGCTCCTCATCGCTGAATACTTCTTACAAGATTTGACATTTAAAGACTGTGATGATATAATAAAAAACGTTGATAATTTACAAACAAATAATTTTAGTGACCTAATAAAACATACATGATAGGTAACTTCTTCTGAATAAATATTCTATTGTACATGAATAGAGTAATGAACTTAAAGGTGATAGCAATAACTTTTGTTATTCTATAAATAAAATTTTTAAGGAGGATTTGTCATGTTTAAAAAATTTACTAACGGCTGCGTAAATGTCATGAGTAAATACTTGCCGGATGCTTTTATCTTTGCTATTGTACTTACAATTATTACATTCGTAGGTGGTATTACCTTAACGGGTCAATCGCCATTTCAAATGATTTTGCATTGGGCAGGTCCTAAAGGGTTCTTCGGCTTATTGGCTTTTACTATGCAGATGGTATTGGTGCTCGTTCTTGGAAGCGCCATGGCACAGGCTCCCGTATTTAAAAGGCTTTTGCAGAAAATCGCAAAGGCTGCTAAGACACCGGTAAGAGGTATTATGATTACAGCATTTGTATCGGTTGTCGCTTGCTGGATAAACTGGGGATTCGGATTGGTAATAGGAGCTTTGCTGGCAAAAGAAATTGCCAGAGAAGTTAAGGGCATTGACTACAGATTGTTAATAGCATCAGCTTATTCGGGATTCGTTGTTTGGCATGCAGGTATTTCAGGTTCTATTCCGTTACAGGTTGCAAATGAAGGCGCTTTAGCAGCTGTAGCTCCTGAAGTATTTGAAAAAGCATTTACAATACCTACAAGTCATACTATCTTTTCACCTATGAACTTAGTTATTTCGGGAATAATAATATTTGGGCTTCCATTTGTATGCAAGGCAATGATGCCGGATAAGGAACATACAATTGAGGTAGATCCGGTAAAATTGATTGAGCCTGAAGAAGTAGTTGAAGATCCGGGTAAGTTTACTCCGGCCGATAAAATGGAGAGAAGCAGAATTTTATGGATTATTATATTGGTAATGGGCTTTGCTTACATAGTGTATAATTTTACTAAGGTGGGATTAAACTTAAGTTTGGACTTTGTTAACTTTATATTCATGTATGTAGGTATCTTACTGCACGGTACATTAAGAAGATATATAGATGCCATCAATGAAGCGGCTAAAAGTGCCGGCGGTATTATTCTTCAGTTCCCGTTTTATGCAGGTATCATGGGAATGATGACAGGAGCAAATGCGGAAACAGGTATATCATTGGCAGGCGTAATATCTAATACATTTGTAAGCATTTCCAATCAAACTACGTTCCCGCTATTTACATTCTGGAGTGCAGGTATTGTAAACTTTTTTGTTCCTTCAGGAGGAGGGCAATGGGCAGTTCAGGCACCTATTATGATGCCTGCCGGAAATGCAATCGGTGTGGCTCCTGCTAAAACTGCAATGGCTATTGCATGGGGAGACGCATGGACAAATATGATTCAGCCGTTCTGGGCATTACCGGCACTTTCAATTGCCGGATTAAGCGCAAAAGATATAATGGGGTACTGCGTAATAACATTATTGTTCAGCGGTATTGTAATTTCCGCGGGATTCTTAATATTCTGATGATTTAATGAATTATTAATAAAGTATTTTAAGAAGGGTCATATCTATATAGATATGACCCTTCTTTGCACCTCCGTGCATTTCAGGCATTTTAGGGACGGACCTTGAAATGGTTAGACTTCTTCCGAAACATCAGAAAGTTTTATGCAGGTTGAAAAGGTTAAACAATTTTGGACAAATTACAGACAATGCTGTATAATTAAGAATAATTTACATTTTAAGGAGGGAAATATGGCATTTTTTACGACAAGTGACGGCATCAAATTGTTTTATGACGTTAAAGGTGAAGGAAAAACAATAGTATTGGTGCATGGATGGTCCATGGACAGCTCGGCGTTTCAGGCACAAGCAGAAGAATTAAGCAAGAAATACAAGGTTGTTGTGTATGACCACAGAGGGCATGGAAAATCTGACAGACCGGAATTCGGACTGACTTTAAATCGTTATGCAGTTGATTTAAGAGAGCTTATTGAATATTTAAACCTTGACAATATTTTGCTGGGGGGATGGTCAATGGGCGCTTCGACCACATTTGAATATGTAAAAACATATGGCGTTGAAAAATTAGCTGCTGTAGTTTTATTTGATATGACCCCGAAATTAATAAATGATGAAGAATGGAAAATGGGTCTTTGGCATGGAGATTATACTTTGCAAAATGCATTGGATGACATGACTAAAATGAATAACAACCTTGCTGATTTTATGGAGCCGTTTTTAAGAAGAGCGGTTCCGTATTTTACAGAAGAGATGATAAAACCTGCTTTGGAAGCAGCTATGACAAATACACTTCATGTGATGACTTCAATGTGGCTTGCCATGGCATACAATGACTACAGAAGTATTTTAAAAAATATTACAGTACCTACAACAATTGCGCATGGTGCCTCAAGTACATTGTATTCGGCAGAAACCGCACAATATTTAAATGCTCAGATACCTGATTCAAAAGTTGTCCCATTTGAAAACTGCACGCACATGCTTGTTTTGGAAAATGCTGCGAAGGCAACTGAAGTGTTGGCGGAAGCAGCAGAAGCTATGTAAATATTAAAAGGGCATTCAAGTTAATTCTTGAATGCCTTTTTCAATTTAAAAACCTTTATAAATTCTTCAGTCCTTCAAAAAGTTCGTTATAGGATTTTTTATTTCTGCACCTGCCGTATGAAAGAACCTTATTTTCACCAAATTCCATGAGAAAACACTTTGCTAATTCTTCAACTGTTTGCTCTAATGACATGAAAAATTGGTTATAGGCAAATTCGTACTCAGGAGTACCTTCCTTAAAATTTGCAGTAATCAAAGATTCCGTTACCTGGTCGAGAGGATACATTTTCAGATGAAATAATTCGTGTACTATTACCTCCTCAAGATTTTCCTGTTTAGGATTAACTGTATTTATAAGGATTATTGCTTTCCTGTCGTCACAATCAATTTTCAAATCGCCGGTTTTTCTCCAATCAGTATCGGTTACAAATTCAAGCTTAACATCCCCAAACGAATTTACCCGCAATTTCTTGCACCAATAATCAAATAATTCTTTTAATTCTTCTTCACGAATCATTTAAATCACCATATTCCTCTTTTATATTATTTTAGTCTCATTTCAAGTGTATTAGCTTTAAATCCTAATGCTTTATAAAACTCTATAGTGCTGATGTTTTCTACAGCTACTGTTATGGTAATTGATGTGCAGCCATTATTTTGCATCCATTTTATGTGACTTTTCATTAACCTCTTACCTATTCCCTTATTGCGTTCATTTACATCTACATGAAGCGTATGAGTTTCCCCTTGGGTTTCTTTAAAAGTTGAAATGCAGTATCCTAAAATTTTCCCGTCACATAAGTCTTCGGCTATTGAAATTTTTATATGTTCCGAATCAAAGAATTTAAATGAGCCAATTCTTTCTTCAAACACTAAATTCGAATAGATTCTTCCAAAATGTTCGGAAATATTCTCATGATATTTTCGGTTTTTTTCCCACAATTCTTTAATTACCAAGATTTGGTTAAATGTTATATCTCTTATAACAAACATATTTTGTCTCCGAATACATATTTTTCATATTAATGGTAGCATATTAAATTTGATACTGTCAATAAGTAGTTTTGTATGATTGAAATTTTAATTAAAAAATTTTTGAATTGCAAGGTCCGTCCCCGGAGTGCCCGAAATGCAATCATATCCGTAAATTTAAAGTAGTAATAATTACAAAATTGAGGTATAATAATTATTGAGCAAGTTAACGGAAAGGACTGAATTTTAGGAGGATAAAATGGCCGAAATCAAATATGAAATAACTGAAGAATTAGCTGTGCTTTCTGAATCCGCAAAGGGTTGGACAAAGGAGTTAAATATGGTCAGCTGGAATGACAGGGAGCCCAAGTTTGATATAAGAGAATGGGCGCCGGAGCATGAAAGAATGGGAAAAGGTGTAACATTAAACAGAGAAGAAATGAAAAAAATTAAGGATATACTAAATAAAATGGATTTTTAATTAAAACAAGAATTATTTATCCTATTTTAATATTAACATTAAGTCAAAAAAGATCATTCGTCGGAATGATTTTTTTTTAGCTCTCCTGTTCAGGACTAACTATAATAATCAAATAATTCTTTTAATTTTTCTTCACTAATCATTTCTGAGCTTTTGTTTCTTATACTTATGAAATCTTAATATCTAATTAAAAACATTAACACTTATTTTATATTTAGAGTGCTAATATTAATTATAAAAGTAAAAAGGAGTTTAGCTTGATTATTGTAATATTTTCGATGATAGCAATATTTTTTATTAATTTAATATTTATTGATAAAATTCTCAGTATGGTAAGTATTGGTTATAGAAATAAAGAGAATTTTTATAATTTAATGACGAAAAAAGAATTGACAGATGCCCTTATTTATGGGGAAGGTGTTTTTAGTTTGGAGATTTCTTATATATTAATTCAGCATAATGTATCATCAAAGATATTCAATGATTTAGAGCAGATAGACAAATCACAGTCATATAGATTTTTAATTGCAGTGAATAAATCTGATTTAGAGAATATTATAACTTGTTCTACCTGTAAAAAAATGATGGAAATCGGAAGGGTTTTAGCCATATGCAACAACTATTTCAATAAAAAAATATATGAAGAAAATCATATTTTATATGTTTACGGAAACAGTTTTTCAGCTTCCGATATAGTAAACATACTGTTAAATATTCAGGAAGGGGGAGATATAAATGTTTATGATAAAAAATATTAAACTTAATTATACAGAAATAATTGTTTTCGGCTCATTGATAATTATTATATTAGGAGGAATTCTTCTCAGCATGCCCGTTTCATCAAAAGAAGCATTGCCGACACCTTTTATTGATTCGCTGTTTACTTCTGCTTCGGCATTTTGTGTTACGGGGCTTATTGTATATGATACATTTACTCATTGGTCTGCATTTGGACAGGTAATAATATTGTTGTTAATACAGATAGGCGGACTTGGATTTATGACAATAATTACATTATTTTTATTGTTTTTAAAAAGAAAAATCGGATTGAGAGAAAGAAGGCTGCTGATGGAATCGGCAAATACTTTGAAAATAGGCGGCATTGTACTGCTTGTAAAAAAAATCATAATCAGAACCTTTATATTTGAAAGTTTAGGAGCATTAATATTAACAGTCAGATTCTATCCTCAAATGGGGTTTAAAAATGGATTATTTAACGGAATATTTCATTCGGTGTCCGCCATTTGTAATGCAGGGTTTGACTTAATGGGCAAATATGGTCAATTTTCATCCATGACAGCTTATGCATCTGATGTTGTTGTAAACATTACTATAATGTCACTTATTGTAATAGGGGGCATAGGTTTTGCAGCATGGGATGATTTAGCAAATAATCATTTCAGTTTTAAAAAGTATCAGCTTCACACAAAAATAGTATTGGTAACAACAGCCGCTTTAATTTTAGGATGTGCAGCTATATTTTTTACAACTGAAGGCAATCACAGCATGGCGGGTATGAATACAAAAGAAAGAATATTGGCATCCTTGTTTCAATCAGTAACACCAAGAACCGCAGGTTTTAATACAATCGCTCAAGATAAACTAACAGAAGGCGGAAGCCTTTTAACAATGATATTAATGGTTGTCGGGGGCAGCCCCGGCTCTACAGCGGGCGGAATTAAGACAACAACTCTTGTTACACTGCTGCTTGGGGCATGGTCTACCGCAAGGCAAAATTCGGATATATCTATTTATAAGCGCAGGCTTGAAACAGATTCCCTAAAAAAAGCGAGCGCAATAACTGTAATATATGTATCTGTCGCATTTGCGGCAATAATGCTAATTAGCGGAGCACAAGATTTTTCATTGAAAGAAATTGCTTTTGAAGTATTTTCCGCTATTGGTACTGTTGGATTATCATTGGGCATAACATCCTCGCTCAGCTCATTTTCAAAGATAATTATTATTTTATTGATGTATGGCGGGAAAGTAGGAGTATTATCGGTAGCGGCAGTAATAGCTGAAATAAAGGAACCTGCTCCGTTGAGCAGACCTTATGAAAAAATAATTATAGGATAGGACGGAGATATAAATGAAATCAATTTTAATTATAGGAATGGGTGCTTTCGGACGTCATTTAGCATTAAAAATGATAGAACTTAAAAATGATGTAATGATAGTAGACAAGGATGCAGCTATCATAAACGAGATGTCATCGGTTGTTACGGATGCTCAAATAGGAGACTGTACTAAGGAAGATGTGCTGAGAGCTCTGGGTATAGGTAATTTTGACATTTGTTTTGTAACTATCGGTGATACTTTTCAATCCTCACTTGAAATCACTTCACTTTTGAAAGATTTAGGAGCAAAATATGTAATTTCAAAAGCAAGCAGGGATATACAGGCGAAGTTTCTTTTAAGAAACGGAGCTGATGAGGTTGTTTATCCGGATAAGGATATGGCGGAAAAATTGGCAATACGCTGCAGTTCAAATAATATTCTTGATTATTTCTCCATAACAAGTGAATATTCAATATTTGAGATACCTGTTATGCAAAATTGGGCAGGCAGAAGTATTGAAAATATAAATGTCAGAAAAAAATATCATATAAATATATTGCTTGTAAAAAACGGAGGAAGCATAATGACCTTGCCTAAGGCTGATTATATATTAAAGGAGGACGATAAAATAATTGTTTTGGGAAGACCGGAAGAAGTTCTGAAATTAACTTGCAATAATGAATAAAGATGCTTTAGGCATCTTTATTCATCGGCAAATCGGTAGCCCACACCTATTTCGGTTAATATAAATTTAGGATTTGAAGTATCCTTTTCTATTTTTCTTCTTAAGCTAGCCATAAAAACTCTTATGCTCTTGGAGTCTCCGGCTTCTCCGTATCCCCAAACCTCTTTGGATATTTGGCTGTGAGTTATAACTTTTCCGCGATTGGCAATTAATAATAAAAGTAATTTGAATTCTATCGGAGTGAGGTGCACTTCATTTTCATCAACATAAACCCTGTGTTTTTCACAGTCTACTGTTAAATAATCTAACTTATAAACATTTTCAGGCAAATGAGCGGTTTCTCTTTCGATTAATCTTTCCATAACTCTTATTCGTGCAAGCAGTTCTCCCATGGAAAAAGGTTTTGCAACATAGTCGTTTGCACCGGCATCAAGTGCTGAAATTTTATCGCTGTCCTGCTCTCTTGCCGAAACAACTATTATGGGGATTTCTGAAACATTACGTACTTGTTTAATTATTTCCACCCCATCCATGTCAGGCAGACCTAAATCCAAAAGCATTATATCGGGATTTTCAGTACAAAAAGAAAGTATACCTTCATTTCCATTTTTGCTTATCAATATTGAATATCCTTTTGCTTTTAAAGCCATGGACATGAAATTGGCAATTTTTCTGTCATCTTCAATTATTAATATTTTCTTATTCATATTAATTTGCCTCCAAGGGCAGCATTACTTTAAATACTGTCCCTCCTGTGGTTAAATTATTTGCGGTAATTGTTCCGTTGTGAGCAGTTACAATAGCTTTGCAAATTGTAAGCCCCAATCCGACATCAATGCTGCCGTCGACAATATTATTTTTATTTAAAGATACAAAACCATCAAATATATTATCAATAACAGATGAATCAATTCCGATTCCATTGTCGGAAACCTCAAAGACTGCATAGGCACCCTGTTTACGGACTTTTAAATATACCTGAGCTTCTTCTCCTGCATGCTTATATGCATTATCCAAAAGATTAACAAGAACTTGGACAATAAGCCTTCCGTCAACCGGAACAAGTACTATTTCATCGGGAAATGATATATGAAATCTGCCTGATGTCTTAAGATGCGGAATAAATGTCAATGTTTGATTTACAATATCATCAACTGCTTCATATACTCTGTTGATTGTCAGTTTTCCTTCGCTGATGCGTGTCATGTCAAGAATATTTTGTACTGTCTTGATGAGCCGGTTTGAATCATCATAAATATCTGATGCTAATTTTTTCACTGTATCTGAATCTAAATTTTCATAGCTGTCTAATATAAATTCGCTTGCCCCTTTAATACCGGTAAGAGGTGTTCTGATGTCGTGAGATATGCTTCTGAGAAAAGTATTTTTTAATCTTTCACTTTCCATATCAATTTTTATTTTCTGTCTTTCTTCATATATGAGTTCTCTGTCTAATACTATAGCCATTTGATGAATTATTGTCTTGATAATCATTTCTTTTTCTTTGCTTAAGGGGGAATCGACATTTAGTATATGAACAGTACCTGTTTGCTTTGCAACTCCCTTAATTGGTATTAAAAGCGCTTGTTTTTTCCGGGCTTCTTCATAATTATCAATTCCTTCAGTATAGTAAAATTTTTCATCATTATTTAGCTTAACATAACAATCATACCCAACATAGTCCTTTATATAAGCTATACCCTTTAAAATTATATTTTTATTGCCTGTTACATTGAAAAAATCTTTTGTTACTTCGTAAAGAAATTTCGCTGTTCTTTCGTTACGTTTGGATACTTCTGTCTGATATTGCAGCTTAGAGGTTATGGTGCTGGAAATTAAGGATGCGGTCAGAAAAAACATCATTAGAATTATATCCTGAGTGTTGCTTATCTGCAGGCTGTGTATAGGTTGGGTAAACAAGTAGTTAAACATAAAAACACTTGTTATTGCTGCAACGGCACTGTATATATAACCTCTTGTTGCAATGCTGACGACTAAAACACCGACTATGAATACCATTAATGTGTTTTCTTTGCCTATTCCCAATTTATTCATTGCAATTGACAAAAACGTTGATATAAAGCAAATTGATATTGTACTTACAATGTATTTTTTATTCATAAGCTTCTCCGGGGCTTTTTAATCATTATAAATATTAAGGTAAAAAGATCATTCCCGTTGGAGGAATGATCCTTGGATTAGTTGCCGTTTAATACCTTGACAATGAAATTATCGGCAGGCAGTATTAAGGTTTTTTCACCCTTCATCGTAACCTTCAGCGCTTCTAAGCTTCTTATGAATTCGTAGTAATTCATTCTGTCTTCCGTAGAATAAGCCTCGGCTATAATTTTCATATATTCGCTTTCGCCCTGTCCCTTCAATTCTTCTGCAGCAGAGGCTGCTTTAGAAAGCAATATTCCGACTTCCTTGTCTGTTTCATTAACTACCTTGCTTGCTTCCAAATTTCCTTCCGCTCTGAAGCTTTCCGCCATTTGTGTTCTTTCTGAAATCATTCTGCTGTATACGGCTGATTCATTGTCCTTCGGCAGGTCTAATCTTTTGATTTCTACCGCAACCGTGGACACACCGTAATTTTTAAGCTGAGCATTAACCAATTCCGTTATTTTAATGTTAACATCGTCAATAGACCGATTGTCTGAATTGATAATTGTAGTCTGATCCATTGTTCCCAATGTGTTTTTAACAGCATTGTATACCACTGCATCAATACGGTTTTCCATTTCAGAGATTCTTGATACTGTACGCATAAATGTATACGGGTCATCTATCTGCCATACTGCAAAGTTATCTACTACCAATGTTTTTTTATCACCTGTCAATACTTCTGACGGAGGTATGTCATACATCATTCTATACTGAGGTATTTTTTCTATTTTATCTAATATGGGAAGCATGAAGTGCAATCCTGCGGTATCTTGAATTTTAACAAATTTTGAAAATCTGGTTACGTAAGCATATTCATTTTCTCGTACTATATAGACTGAGTTGATAAGTGAAATTATCAACAAAATTAATATAATCAATTTTAGAATAAGGCCTAAGTTACTCTTCTTTTTAGTTTCCTGCATCAGTTTCACCCCCGTTATTTTCTGAAGTTGTTGTAAAGCTTTCTATAGGCAGTAATTTTTGAACTCCGCCTTCTGATGAATCAATATATACTTTTACATTAGGTAGTATTTCTTCTATAGTTTCCAAATACATTCTTGTTCTTGTAATATCTTTGTTTTTGGCATATTCCGTATACATAGAATTGAATCTCGCCACGGCACCCTTTGCTTCGTTAATTTTTGATTCTTTATAGGATTCGGCTTCTCTGATTAACTTATCAGCCTTGCTTTCGGCTGCAGGCAGAGTTTTATTTTTATAAGCCAATGCTTCATTTATTCTTGTTTCTTTTTCCTGCTTTGCTGTTTCAACTTCTTTAAAGGCTGCTATAACTTCCTGAGTAGGAGGCTCACTGTCCTGTATTTTAACATCTAAAAGCTGAACGCCCAAGTCATAGCTTTCAAGCTTATTTACTATTTTCTCCTTGATTTCCGCCTGTATTATGGATTTTTCCGTTGTTAATACACCATCTACATCCTTGGAGCCTATTATGCTTCTTGCGGATGATTGGGCAATCATTTTTAAAATTTGTGACGGCTCATCCGAATTATATAAAAATTTTACGGGGTCGGAAATTTTCCACTCAATAAAGAAGTCTATGTTTACTATATTAAAATCTCCTGTTATCATTTTGGCTTCATCTGCCAATGAGGTAGATGAATAGCTATTATCTTCATTATTGCTTGCATAACCCATTTGCAATTTTTGTGTTTTGTTTACCGCCACTTTTGTTACGCCCTGTATGGGATATGGCAGTTTAAAATGCAAACCTGCCGATTCCACGCTTGTTACCTTGCCAAGAGTTGTAACAACCGCCTGTTCGGTTTCTTCTACCGTATATTGACAAGACATTATTACAGAAACTGCAATAAATAAGAGGGGTAAAATTAACAGAAATTTAAATTTTCCGGGTTTTACCGCCGGTTTTTTCTCATAATTCTGAAAGTCTTGAAAATCCTGAAAATCCTGATTTTGAAAGTTATTTGGCTTTTTAATCAAATTCAGTAAGTTAGCAATGAAATCTCTAAAGTTCATATGGTTGCTCCTTCTTTATTATTTCAATAAAAATCATAACATTTTTGCTCTTTAATTATATCATACAATGAAAACATTAAAAAGAAATTATATGTAATTTTTTCGTATTAATTTTAAGATTTAGTGATAAACTGCAATTATTGATAGAGAAGATTTAAAACAAATTAACGGAATATTTTTTTGTTTAAGGTGGAATGTTAGACTTATGAGTATTAACATTATAAATCGGACAGAGGTAATTATGCAGCTTAAACAAAAGAATCTAAATTTACATGAAATTAATGATGATATTAAAGTATTACTTTTAAATGAAATAAACAATCATCTTTTACTTGATGAACAACCGTCAATTTTTCTTAATTCAATAGCAGATACCAAAATATTTAAGGAGTTTCCTTTTTTTATGCTTTACAAGCTTAGAGAAACAGAGCAATCGCCGATTCACCATCCTGAGGGCAATGTTTGGAATCATACGATGCTAGTGGTTGATCAGGCAGCAAAGCAAAAAAACAGGAGCAAGGATAAAAAGGTTTTTATGTGGGCAGCGCTGCTGCATGATATCGGAAAAGCCGAAACCACTAAAAATAAAAACGGAAAAATTACTGCATATAATCATGAATCGGCGGGAACCGATTTATGCATAAAATTTCTTCATGAATTTACAACTGATGATAAGTTTATTAAAAAAGTCACCGGTCTTGTCAGGTGGCATATGCAAATACTTCACGTAGTAAAGGATATGCCATTTGCCGATATTGAGGCTATGGCGGAAGAAACAGATATAAATGAAATTGCCTTGCTGGGCTTTTGTGATAGAATGGGAAGAACTAAGGTGGATGCGGCAAAAGAAAAAAATAATATCAAAATATTTTTAGAAAAGTGCAGAACATATAAAGAAAGTAAATAATAAGTAAAATGAACGTTTTATGATTTAAAAAAATAGCAGCGGGTATAACCTTATTAAAGACAATAAAAGGAGGAAATTATGTCAAAACTTTTTACAAGCTTTAAACTAAAAGATATTGAAGTTAAAAATAGAATTGTAATGGCGCCGATGTGCATGTATTCAGCAGGTAATGACGGAATTGCAAATGACTGGCACTTCGTGCATTATACTTCAAGGGCTGTCGGCGGAGCGGGTCTTATATTGCAGGAAGCCACTGCTGTTGAGCCAAGAGGAAGAATTACTTCAAATGACTTGGGATTGTGGGATGACAATCAAATAGACGGACTTAAAAGAATAGTTGACGCTGTAAAGCAAAATGGTGCTTTGATGGGAGTGCAGCTTGCTCATGCCGGCAGAAAATGTGAAGCTGAAGAAGAACAAATCATAGCGCCAAGTCCTATTGCCTTCAGCGAAGAATACAGACTTCCTAAAGAAATGACGAAGGAAGATATAAAAACGGTAGTTCAGGCATTTAAGGATGCGGCAGGAAGATGTTTAAAGGTGGGATACGATATAATTGAAATCCACGGGGCTCACGGATATGTTATAAATGAATTTTTATCCCCGGTAACAAACAAAAGGACTGATGAATATGGAGGCTCCGCTGAAAACCGGGCAAGATTTTTAAAGGAAGTGCTGCATGCTGTTCGTGAAGTGTGGACTCCGGAAAAACCATTAATCCTGAGGGTAACTTCGGAGGATTATGTTGAAGAAGGAAATCATCCCGAAGATTTGGCCGAATTGATTAATTTAGTAAAGGATGAAGGCGTAGACATAATCAATGTAAGCTCAGGGGGGCTGGTAAGTGTTGCTCCGAAAGCATTTCAAGGGTATCAGGTAAAATTTGCAGAAATTATCAAAGAAGGAACCGGACTTCCGGTAATCGCCGGAGGATTAATAATTGATCCTCACATGGCAGAAGAAATCCTTCAAAACAACAGAGCGGACATGATATTTTTAGGAAGAGCTTTGCTGAGAAATCCGTATTGGCCACTGCATGCAGACTATGCTTTAAGCAATGAAATATCATGGCCTAAGCAATATGAGAGAGCAAAATTAAGAAGAAAATAGAACCCCGTAGATACATAAGAGCATGACATGGTTAATATAATTAAATATGCGGTATAGTTGAATGGTTTGTTTTCGGTGTATATTTGCGGGCAATTTACATCTGCTTTATTGACATTAAGCGGTACAGGCTGTATTATTATTATTCCATAATAAAATATGCGGCGGCGGAAGCTCGGCGGGAAGCGGAAAAAACGCCGGGGAAGCAATCGGCAAATGGGTTGATTATTCGCAATATATGAAATATATAATAATAGTTGTGGCAATAGTAATTTTGCTTGCCGCTTTCAGGGTACTAATCGGATATGCATTGGAAGTGGGCTCAAGAAAATATTTTGTACAATCGGCACAGTATAAAAATGACATCGGCTGTTACGATTTCGCCTTTGATTCAGGTAATTTCAGGGGAATAATAGGTACAATGCTCCTTAAAGGCATTTATACTTTTCTTTGGTCATTGCTGTTGATTATACCGGGAATAGTCAAGTCCTATGCTTATCGCATGGTACCGTATATTTTAGCAGACAATCCTAAATTAGGAGCAGATAATGCAATTACATTGAGCAGGCGGATGATGGATGGGAGCAAGGCTGATTTATTTGTGCTTGAGCTGTCGTTTATAGGGTGGTACCTGCTTGGAATTTTGGCACTTGGAGTAGGAATACTCTTTGTTTATCCTTATTACAATGCAACGGAAGCACAGCTTTATCTGGTTTTAAGGAAAAGAGCTCTTGACCTTGGATACTGTACTTATGAGGATTTAAATCTTAAGAATGATTATAACCAAATAAATGATAATGGTTATTACTGGGAGTAAAGCATAAAACACCCTCTGTGCGTATATACTAATATACATAGGGGGTGTTTCCTTTGAATCCAATCGAAGTACATTATAAGAACAGCTTTGCGGCAATAAAAATAGGGGATTTTTT